>JAEEGH010019224.1_pt1 | contig 14345 bp, 9 predicted proteins | sample 9134181 | NCBI WGS metagenome assembly JAEEGH01 (sample SAMN16246544, study PRJNA631951) | gut metagenome | biome: gut microbiome; feature: rumen; material: DP-attached | host: Bos | place: Iran: Karaj | collected 2018-10 | reverse complement strand
CAACGGTAGTAAGCGTTGCCAAAAGATACCAGATAGCATCCGATGCTCCGCCAAATCCGGAAGCCTCCCCCTCAATATTAACTAGTAAAACCAGCAAAACAAAATATAGAAGTATAAGGGCTAAAACTATAGCCAATACACGCTCTCTACTTTTTTTCATACTATTTTAGCTCCCCAATAAGACACATATTATAAGTATCCTATTACATAATAGCACAGACTCTGTTCATCTTACGTGTTTATATCGGCAAAAGAGCCTTTGTAAACCATTAACTTATAATAAAAAGAAATTAATTTTCACTTAAGCTAAGTATAATTGAAATTTTATCCGATATACCTAATAGCCGCAGGGAAGTGGCCTTTCATGCATGGATGCAAGATGATTTACGGATAGGCAAAAACGCACGTTTATCGTGTGATAGAAGGATCTTGGCATGGTAGTACAGCACAATCTTACGGCAATGAATTCTAATAGGCAGCTTGGAATAACGACTGGTCTTCAGGCAAAGTCGTCTGAGAAGCTGTCGTCTGGATATAAGATCAATCGCGCTGCAGATGACGCAGCAGGACTCGCAATTTCTGAAAAAATGAGAAGACAGATCCGCGGTCTTACACAGGCTTCGGATAACGTTCAGGATGGTATTTCCTACGTTCAGGTAGCAGATGCTGCCCTTGCTGAGATAGATGAGATGCTGGCCCGTATGAATGAGCTTTGCATTCAGGCTGCAAATGATACTTTAACACCTGAGGATCGTCAGAACATAGATGATGAGATTCAGCAGCTTAAGGTTGAGTGTAACAGGACTTTCCACACCACATCATTTAATAACAAGCTTATATGGGATGAACATACATCAGACAGAAAAGTAGTTGGAACAGAGCAAAGACCAATCTTTACCTGGGGTGCAGGAAACGGTTATTACAGCACTACAGTAACTGAAGAAAATAAGGGGGCATGGCCAAAAGACACCTATTTTCGCTTCGAAGCTACAAATAGCGCAGTCAAGGTTAAATGGACAGGCTATGACGGCGTTGAATATGAGAGCCGTCCAATATCCTGGCCTTCAGAAGATGAGCTCAAGAGCGGATTTACCATTGCTCTAAACAGCTCAACCATGGACTACACAACTTTTCCTGCCGCTAAAGGAATTTCTCCAAACCTTAAGCTTACTCTAGATGACGATGCGACACTGTCACAGCTTGTGTCAGAGCTCAACAATAAAACAGTTCATACATATTCTCAGTATTCAATTAGCGGATCGGTAGATGGTGACAGCAGATCTTCCATAAGCGGATCTATGAGCTATCAGGCAGGTCTTGTAAACAGACCGACTATTTCTGGGTCTGGAAACAACAGCTACATTCATCAGGATGTCGAAGGAGCCAACAGAAAGAATGCGGAGACTCTATCCACAATGTCTTTTGCTTTCAAGTTTGATAAGAATGCTAACACAGTACCGGCAACACCAACCACATTTGATGTAAATGCAGTATATTCCGGATCAGTATACACCACATCATCAGAGCGCAGCTCAGCAACAGAGAACGTTTGGTGGTATTACTACAAGGGACAAAAGTATTCAACATCCGAGTCTTTTAGCAACTCAGATCTGGAAACCGCTATAAATAATGCGCTTAACGGAACAAATGCAAATAATTCCCTGATTAATTCCAGTTCAGTAGGAGGCGAACTCCATATCAATTTCAATTTAAAAACAAGCGATGCTCCCAAGTACAAAGATGATGGAACACCACTGCCAGAAAATATAGGCAGTTATACCCTTCATATGAATGTAGCTGAGAATGAAACTGCAGCAGACATTATAGCCAGAATAGCAAATATTAAAGGCGTCAATATCACCCAGAGCACAAGCAGCGGAATGCAGCTCTACAATGGTTCACCAAACTATTTCGAAGCAAATATTTACGCAGGAACCATGCAGCTTAATATTCAGGCCGGATCCGAGAGTACAGATGACAACGTGATCCCGCTTATTTACGACGTACTCAACAACCACTCTCTTGGAATCAATGACCTTGATACATTTACAAGAGATAATGCTCTGGCAGGAGTCGGTAAAGTTAAGAGCGCAGCTAAGATAGTTGACGAGCAAAGAAGTGTGTTCGGTGCTTATCAGAACCGCATGGAGCACACGGTAAAGAATCTCGACAATACGGTTGAGAATACCCAGTATTCTGAGTCCATGATAAGAGACACAGATATGGCTGCCGAGATGGTAAAATACTCAAATAACAATATCCTTGCTCAGGCCGGGCAGTCGATGCTGGCACAAGCAAACCAGACAAATCAGGGCGTATTGTCATTGCTGCAGTAAATGGTGACTGAAGAGACAGGAGAAAAAGATGGGACAACTAATAAATCTAAAATGCGCAAAATGTGGATATGAGACTAATTTAGGAATCGGATCAGGACTTACCTATAATGATCTCGAAAAGGTATTAAGTTTCTTTGACAATGCGACGAAAGATAATATAAGGAAAGTTGTTTCAGAGGGCGGCAACAAACTCTGGTATGTATATAAAGAAATCGCCAGGTGCGAAAAATGCGGAAAGATATCTGCTATAGCCGTATTTAAGACAACAGCACCGGATGGACGGGAAATTACTTACCACGCAAAGTGTCAGTGCGGATCAAACGACATAGAACTGTTTGATTCCGAAAAAATAATAGATGGCAAGGCCACAATCGCCTGCCCTATATGCGGGGATAATCTGGAAGTTACGGTTCAGGGTCACTGGGACTGATGAGATAAACGGAGACAGTTTATGGTAGTTCAGCATAACATATCCGGCATGAATGCCAACAGACAGCTAAATATTACCACCGGAATTCAGGCAAAGTCCTCCGAGAAGCTCGCATCAGGCTACAGGATCAACAGAGCCGCTGATGACGCAGCAGGTCTTGCTATATCTGAGAAGATGAGACGCCAGATCCGCGGTCTTTCCCAGGCTTCAAGCAATGCTCAGGACGGAGTGTCATGGTGTCAGATAGCTGACGGTGCGCTGGATGAAGTCAGCAATATGATCTCCAGGGCAAAAGAGCTTGCGGTTCAGGCTGCCAATGATACCCTTACCGATGATGACAGAAGCTATATCAACGAAGAAATGCAGAAGATGGCTTCTGAGATTGACAGGACTCACGCTTCAACTGAGTTCAACAATATTCCGATCTTCTCTGATATGGGATTTGCACCTAAGACTGCAATGACTGCAGCTAACAATAATACCCTGTCTATGAAGCTTCCCAATGGAACTAATATTGAGATCTCATTCAACTTTATTGGCTCCGATGGAAAGGTTGCTGAGTTAAAAGCCGCTCAGGCTGTAGGTCAGGATACGGCATATGGCGACACAGAGTTTGCAAAGTATGTCCAGCAGGCTGCTGCCAGTGCAGTTGAAAAACTTTATGATAGCTTCCCCGATCTTTTTAGTACCGCTGCTTCTGATGGCATTAAGGTTGGCCTTGATCTACACCAGAAAGATAAGGGTGGTGTCCTAGCCACTGCAGGCCTTAGTTTGACCGCGAGTGGCAGTGCTACAACCATGAGCTATACAATGTTCGTGGATACCATAGATTATCCACTGAATGGCTTTGATACCATGTCAGATGCGCAAAAGGCAGATCTCGCAGCGACAATAGCCCACGAGATGACCCACCTTGTAATGTACGACACCCTGACTGATGGTATGCTAAATAAATCTAACTTTCCGCAATGGTTCGTTGAGGGCGTTGCACAGACTTCAAGCGGTGATGGTGGATGGGTTACACCGTCAGCAAATAACGATAACGCAATAAAGGAATTTAATTCAAAACTTGATTCTCTTCCTTATGGTGCTGGATATGTTGCTGCAATGTATCTTGGCCAGCTGGCTTCCGGTGAGACAACAGTAAATTCAACAAATATCAAAAATGGTTTGAATAAGATTTTGTCTGATATGGCTGGCAATAATGATGAAAAAGTGAAAAAGACTCTGGATCAGGCCATAAAAGATAACACAAGCTATGAAGGGCTAGCTGATTTTCAGAACAGTTTCAAAAACTCTACAGTTAAGAACGGTAATGATCCAGTAGCCTTCACAAAGAGCTTACTTAACGCAACAGGAAACGGTGCCGGATCACTCTTTGGCGATCTAGATGATTCTGAAACCGATGTTTTTAATCCTACAGCTATTAAAGGGATTGAGCCATCCCAAACTGACCATCCAAACTACTCAATAATGGCCGACAACACCCAATACATGAATGCCTACGGAACCGGCTACGTATTCCCTGAAAAGAAACCAGGAACAGCCACAGGCGAAGGCACAGAGGACGGCTATGGCAATCTTCTTAAGCTACAAGTTGGATCAGAAACCGACAGCATGAACCAGATTGACCTTAAGCGCTTTGATATCAGAATGGTTTCCCTCACTGAGGGTAACACCTTTGATACATCAACAAGAGAAAAAGCTCTTGAAACCATCGAGACTGTTAACATCGCAGGAACAAACGTAGCAAGAGTTCGTAGCTACTACGGCGCACTTCAGAACAGACTCGAACACACCATCAAGAACCTGGATAACGTTGTTGAGAACACAACATCCGCAGAATCCAGGATCCGCGACACAGATATGGCGGCTGAGATGGTCAGGTATTCAAACAATAACATTCTTGCCCAGGCCGGACAATCCATGCTGGCACAGGCAAATCAGACAAACCAGGGCGTACTTTCACTTCTTCAGTAAACAAATAAAATACAGCGCTTCTTAGATTCGTTCTAAGAAGCGCCTTTTTAGTTTATATATCAATTCAATTAGCAATCACTATATATTTTGATGTCACATCAGATGCCCCAAGCGCATCTGAAAGCTTATCCGTAAGGCTCTTATCATACTCTCCGCTATCTACCACAGCCATAGCATCTTCGCGCTTCATGCAGATATAGTCTGATGGGGCGTATCTTTCAGCCACGCTCTCCCAGGTATCTTCGGTAAAGAGCTCTCCGCCATAGACATCAGGTCTGTACCAGGAACTGCGGTAGTTGATGTCGTTCCAGATGACTGTGCTCTTCTGCGGGATCTCTTTATATTCTTCATCCCACTCAGCAGTTGCTATATCGTAGTAGTTGTTCTCAACCTTCCAAGTCCTTGCTTCTGCCACAAGATCCGTAAAGCTTACGAGAGTTATCAGCGTCATAACAGCTGCTAAGACTCTGAGCTCACCTTCAATATGCTGGGATTTCTCAATCACAAGGTTAATAATTCCTATCACCAGCAGAACCGTCGCCGGTGCAAAGAATCTGAAGTAGAAGGTGTCCATACTTGAGCGGTATCTCACTACAATAAACATCACGTAGTAGAAAACCGCCATAGCCACGAACACAAATCCGGTGCTCATGGCACCCTTATCTCCAATACTTTCCTTAACCACTGCAAAGAGAATCACTATAACTCCCAGAACAAACAACGCCTGATGCGCCACAGTCATCCCATTTATATAAGCCGGAACGTCCAAGGAGAAAATATTGAACGCCTCCGTAACAAGGCTTGTAACAAGGTCATTTGTGAGGGTTACATAGTCATCCCACCAGGTTCCGCGGCTTACTCCGGTTGGATAGCCGTTTCTTATCTTATTCATCACCAGGTAAAGAACACACAGAACTCCGCTTGATGCAGCACTTATAAAAAGACCTTTAAGTTTCCCAAAAAGTATTCCCACATCAGCACCGGTCTTTTTCCCCTTAATAAATCTTACAAGGAATATAATCCAGAAAGCTCCCGCAACAAACCATGCATAAATCCCAAAATATCTTGTAAGGAATGCTGCTGTTCCAAACACTGACAGAAGTACATAACTCCTCAATCCAGGCTTATCCTTCTCCACTATCCTGCCAAGCATTAGCGCAAACATCAAAAGGAACCACTCAAATGGCACTTCGCTCCAGGTATAGTAACAAAGAGTCAGAAATCCAACGTTAGTAAATGCGAGGGCATAAAGCCACGACCTGTTCTTAAACTCAAAGAAAAGTGTCACAAAGATCAGCGCCACAACAAATATTGCGACATACTTACTTGCAAGATAAGCGTTGGCGCCCGTGATCATCATAGATGCTGCAATCATGGCTGGATAAATAATGGGCCAGTTTGCAAAATGACTCTTGTACCCGGCAAGTCCCTCGTAAGAAAATCCATTGCCATTTACAAGGTTCACAGCCTCTCTCAGATATCCGTCTGAATCCGCTGAAATATAAATACCGTCAATATAGCCCTCCTGATAGATCTTCAGGGAAAGGACTACAAACAGTAATAATAGAAATGCTACATTCCAGACAGCCTTAAACTTCTCTGACCCAATAAGCTTTCCAATCCCTGTAAAAAGAGCTTCTTCAAAAACAATGTACAGAATCGCAAATATCGCAAGGAGAATTACCGCAGGTACTGAATAATAGAACATCTCAGCCAAGGTCACATTCTCATCTTCTATCACCTGAAATCCAACAGATATTCCCATCTCATAGCCTGCAACCCTCATAAAATAAGGCTGACAGCCTACCGGAGTAAAGGTGAACTCATAGTTCTTTCCCTCCTCCATATAAAAGCTCATGGGAACAGTGCTCCATGAACCGGCCTCCACATCGCTAAGAAGGATTCCTGTTTCATCCAGAAGTTCTCCGCTTCCTGTTTCCGATACACTGACCAAGACGCTTGGTTCTCCAGACCCTGATGCCTCATCCGTATTTACAAGTACTATCTCAAGGCCCTGTACATTTAAATCCCGCGAAGGTGTAAATACTGCACTGTGACTAACTCCATCGGACAGCTCCACATACACCGGCTCTTTGCCAAGCTTTGGAAGAACCTCCTGTGTCCTTACCGTGCCCTTAACCTCCCGGCCAAGGAAAAACAGGACGCCTGCGCATAACAGAATAGTCAGAATTATCCCTATTATTTTTGAAGTCGAAATCTTACCTGAATTTGACATTCATAATCTCCAATAGTTTTTACAGTTCTTTGGCAAGCTTCATTGCAAGCTCAACGGTAACATCTGAGTTGTAGTGATTGTGCTCGCCCCATCGGCCAAGGCCATATATTCCAAAGCCCTTCATATACTCTAGAACAGCCGCAATAGCTTCAGGCTTATCTATCGTGTTAACAGGATATGCATACTCCGAATGGAAGTTGATATCCGAAGAATCCCCGTGATATCTCTCACTTCTTGTCTCAGTCCAGTAGCCCTTTGATCCTAGGCAGAAATTACTGCGCACAAGAATCCTGTGATAATCCATTTCTTCACTGGGATAGTAAATCCACTGGGCATCGGTATGCATGTCTTCAGGCTTATAAGTAACCTCAATGGAAGTATGCTTAAGCTTTCCAAGGGCATCACTGATGTCACCTGGAACTCCTGTAATCTTCATACTGTTCCAGGGAATAGTAATTACTATTACATCCGCCTCAAGCCTTCTTCCATCCTCGAGTACAACAGCCCTCTCTCCAGGAATCAGCTCATTTACTCCGGATCCCAAAATGAGCTTATCTCCAAGAGCATTGCCCATTCTTATCCACAACTCGCCATATCCAAATTCCTTTGGGTAAAAGAACTGTGCATGCCCGGGCTGTGTTCCTGCAGCCTTTTTCTCTTTACAGGATTTAAGCGTATCCTCATAGCTTACATTGGGGAGCTTTTCCAGCCAGTATATACCAAGTTCGTTTAAATTATCCCCAAACATCTTCTTGTTGTAGGGAAGCATATATTCCCTGGCAATCGCATCTCCAAGCTTCCAGCTTATCCAGTCAATAAACTTCTCCGGCTTGTTTTTTCCTGTATTACATCCGGCACCTGCTATGGAATCAAGAAATACTTTCTGGATGTTTTCTGGAAGCTCCCAGAGATTGGCCTCAAACGGGTGGTGAAGCTCATATTCACGCTTTTCATCCCCGACTGCAAATTCCGGAATAAAGCGGATCCTGCTGTCCCTGTCAAACTCCAGCCACATCTCTTTTGGCATAAAGTCAAAAAGAAACTGACAGACCTCCGGTCGTCTTACGTCAAGAAAATGGCCTCCTCCTATATCAAGAGGAGCGCCATCTACTTCCTTAGACCGACAGAGCCCGCCAGCTTCCGTCTCTTTTTCCACAACTACAAAATCTTTCTCGCCCCGCTTTTGGAGCATGTTCGCGAAGGTAAGGCCCGCAGGTCCTGCTCCGAGAATAAGATATTTAGTCTTCATTATTTTTTCCAAACCCTTTTCTCGTTTTCCTTTAACATGAAAAGAATCTTAAGAGCCTCTGTTACAGATGCCATCTTAAGGCTTGAAGAACTGCCTGTGTAGTGGATTGGAACCTCCACTGTATTAAGGTTCCTGCAGTAAAATCTCATCTCAGTCTGGTACATATGACCTGTCGAAAGAAATGCATCAAGGTTAAGGCTCTTTAATATCTCAACCTTAAAAGCTTCGAACCCGCTGGTCATATCTTTAAGCTTTGTGCCCAGTACAAAATTGGAAAGATATGTACCTCCGCTGCTTAAAAACCTTCTGTACATCGGCTGGTGTTCAGTTCCACCACCGCTGATGAATCTGGACCCCCAGACACAGTCATAACCCTCATCAAGCTTATTTATAAACTGAGGAATTTCTTCGGGCTTATGGCTGTCTCCGCCGTCCATCTCAATTATCTGCTCAGCGCCGTCCTCAATAGCTCTTTTAAAGCCCTCAAGATAGCAGCTGATGACGCCCGTGCTCTCAGGGAAATATATGCACTTTACCCTCCCTGTCTTCTCATAGCTTCTGATAATATCAGCTGTATTATCCTTGCTATAGTCGTCCACCACAGGGTAGACAGACAGGTTGTCATAGGGCAATGCCAGGATCCTGTCAAGGAGGTTTGCCATGGTATCGCCCTCGTTGGCAACGGGCATCACAACTATAGTTTTCTTCATTTATATCAAACCTTTTCTACGCCAATTGTAACTTTCTCGCCATTGATATCCCACTCTTTTGCATTGGCAACATCAGAGCCATAAACAATCTCGTTGGCAAGAACCTTTGTGGAGATGCTCTCCTCGTTGGCCTTTACTATCTCAGCGAGCTTATCATTACCATTTAATGATACCTTAATGTGGTCCATAACTTCAAATCCGGAATCCTTACGCATGGTCTGGACCTTACTGATAACCTCAAGAACGAAGCCTTCTCTTATAAGCTCCTCAGAGAGGTTGGTATCAAGAACAACTGTGATTCCCCAGTTCTCCTGTGAAATGAAGCCCTCTTTCTGAGCCATCTCAATGAGCAGGTCTTCCTTAACAAGCTCAACATCTACATCGTTTACATTAAACTTGATGCTTCCGTTAGTGTTAAGTTCATCCATTGTTGCATTGCCATCAAGTCCCTCAAGGTACTGCTTGATTGCTCCGATGTTCTTGCCGTACTTAGGTCCCAGTGTCTTGAGCTGTGGCTTGAAGGTGTAGCTTGTGAAGTCTCTTACATCATCGGTGAAGGATACAGTCTTAACATTAAGTTCCTCTCTGATGATGTCTGTGTAAAACTCACCTACTGTCTGCTCAGCCTTTACGTACATCTGACCGATAGGCTGACGGTTCTTGATGTTGGCTGCATTTCTTCCTGCACGTCCAAGAACAACGATATCAAGTACTTCCTCCATGTCTTTTTCCAGCTTAGCATCGATGAGGCTCTCATCAACTGCAGGGAAGTCGCAAAGGTGGATTGACTCAGGTGCATCCTTGAAGCTGTTGCGAACAAGGTTCTGGTAGATCTCCTCTGTCATGAATGGAACCATAGGAGCTGCTGCCTTAGAAACAGTAACGAGTGCTGTATAAAGAGTCATGTAAGCAGATATCTTGTCCTGCTCCATTCCCTTCGCCCAGAAACGCTCACGGCTGCGACGAACATACCAGTTACTCATCTCATCAACAAAGTTATCAAGAGCCTTACCTGCCTCAGGAATCCTGTAGTTTGCAAGGTTCTCATCTACTGCCTTTACGCAGCTGTTGAGCTTACTAAGAAGCCACTTGTCCATAACTGTGAGCTTATCAAGCTCAAGCTTGTAGTTAGCTGCATCAAATCCGTCAATGTTTGCATAAAGCACGAAGAACGCATAGGTGTTCCAAAGTGTTCCAAGGAACTTGCGCTGTCCCTCCATAACCGCATCTCCGGAGAATCTTGAAGGAAGCCATGGAGCTGAATTGGTGTAGAAGTACCATCTGATGGCATCAGCACCGTATTTCTCAAGAGCATCAAAAGGATCAACCGCGTTGCCCTTTGACTTACTCATCTTCTGTCCGTTCTCATCCTGAACAAGACCAAGAACTATAACATTTTTAAATGCAGGCTTGTTGAAAAGAAGAGTAGCCTCTGCGTGTAGTGAGTAGAACCATCCTCTTGTCTGGTCTACAGCTTCTGAAATGAACTCTGCAGGGAACTGCTTCTCAAAGAGCTCCTTATTCTCAAATGGATAGTGGAGCTGTGCAAATGGCATTGCTCCTGAGTCGAACCAGCAGTCGATAACCTCTTTTACCCTGTGCATCTTCTTGCCGCACTTAGGGCAGGTGATCTCGAACTGATCAATGTATGGTCTGTGAAGCTCAGTTGTCTCTGCAGCAGGATCTCCTGAAAGCTCAGCAAGCTCTTTTCTTGATCCAACAGAGAGCTGGTGTCCGCAGTCATCACACTCCCAGATATTAAGAGGTGTTCCCCAGTATCTGTCACGGGAGATACCCCAGTCCTGAATGTTCTCAAGCCAGTCGCCGAATCTTCCCTTACCGATTGACTCAGGAACCCAGTTGATCTCTTTATTATTTCTGATAAGGTCATCCTTGACCTCTGTAACCTTGATAAACCATGATGAACGAGCATAGTAAAGAAGCGGTGTTCCGCATCTCCAGCAGTGAGGATAATCGTGCTCCATCTTAGGTGCGCTGAAAAGGAGGCCTCTCTTATCAAGGTCCTTTAATACCTCAGGATCGGCACTGATAGCACCCTCGTCCATTTCCTTCTGGGTAGGCTTGCATCTGTAACCTGCAAAAGGTGTCTCAGGCTTGAGGCGTCCTTCGCTGTCAACCATCTGCACAAGAGGAGCATCATACTTACGTCCGACTCTTGCATCGTCTTCACCGAATGCAGGAGCGATATGTACGATACCGGTACCATCTGACATGGTTACGTAGTTGTCGCAGTAGATAAAGAATGCCTTCTTGTGCTGCTTGTCAGCCTCATCCTTTGCGCACTGGTAAAGAGGCTCGTACTCCTTGTGTTCAAGGTCTGTACCAACGTATGTCTCAAGAACCTCATAAGCTGCCTGTCCCTCTTCCTTAGCAAGAGATCCAAGAACTGTATCAGCAAGAGCCTGTGCAAGGTAATATGTATAGCCATCTGCTGCCTTAACCTTGATATATGTCTCGTCAGGGTTTACGCAAAGACCGATGTTTGAAGGCAGTGTCCAGGGCGTTGTTGTCCATGCAAGGAAGTATGCATCTTCGCCAACAACCTTGAAGCGAACAACAGCTGTGCGCTCTTTTAATGTCTTATAGCCCTGTGCAACCTCGTGAGATGAAAGAGGGGTTCCACAGCGAGGGCAGTAAGGAACTACCTTGAAGCCCTTGTACAAAAGACCTTTCTTCCATATCTCATTAAGAGCCCACCACTCGGACTCGATGAAGTTGTCATCATAGGTGATGTAGGGGTGATCCATATCAGCCCAGAAACCAACTGTGCCGGAGAAATCCTCCCACATTCCCTTGTATTTCCATACGGACTCCTTGCACTTCTTGATGAAGGGCTCCATTCCGTATTCTTCGATCTGCTCCTTGCCGTCAAGGCCGAGCATCTTCTCAACTTCCAGCTCAACAGGAAGACCGTGGGTATCCCAGCCGGCCTTACGGGGAACGGTGTATCCCTTCATGGTTCTGTAACGAGGGATCATATCCTTGATGGCACGTGTAAGAACGTGTCCAATATGTGGCTTACCATTGGCAGTAGGCGGTCCGTCATAGAACATATACATTTCGCCCTGGCTGCGGGTGTCAACACTCTTCTGGAAGATGTCTTCTTTTTTCCAGAACTCTTCAACTTTTTTCTCTCTTCCGACAAAGTTCATATCGGTTTCGACTTTGCTATACATTTTGAGCTCCTTTCTTGATAAGAAAAAATGCCCCGTCCTTTGTAAAAAGGACGAGGCAAATAATTTACTCTCGTTATACCACCTGTTTACACATACGCGCCGGACCAAAATCCGGTTGAATACGCCTCCCGTTAACGCCGGGATCTACGTCAGAACTTACTGATGATTTCAGTCCTGCAGCTCGGAAGTGATATTCGAATAGCTCCTAGTCGTACCTGCTCGCACCAGCCGCAGGCTCTCTGCATACTTTCGATAGCTATCTACTGTCTTCGTCACAGCTTTTTATATTCATAATGCACACATTCTACTACTATTTTTTATAACATGCAAGAGTTTACATATATCTCATAAGAGCATCTATATCTTCTTTTGTTGTAGCCCAGTCTGTGGCCAGTCTTATAACAGTGTGGGTGTCATCGTATTTCTCCCAGAAGCTGTAGCCCACCTTATTGCTGATCTGCGACAGCTTCTCATCGCTTATTATGATGAACTGCTGATTTGTGGGTGAATCCAGGAAGAATTCATAGCTCTTTTCCCTAAGTTTCTCCTTGAGAAGCTCTGCCATTTCAATGGCATTTCTGCTTATCTCGAAATAGAGATCATCAGTGAAAAGAGTGTCGAACTGAACGCCAAGAAGCCAGCCCTTGGCAAGAAGGGCTCCGTGCTGCTTGATGATCGGAACGTGGTGCTTTGGCTTTCCGCCCTTTGTAAATACCACAGCCTCACCAAACATGGCTCCTACCTTGGTGCCTCCTATGTAAAAGACATCTACGAGTTCTGCAATGTCTTTTAAGGTAACGTCAGTTCTCTTGCTCATAAGGCCATATCCAAGCCTTGCTCCGTCCAGGAAAAGAGGTATCTCAAACCTGCGGCATACGTTGGATATGTCCAATAGCTCCTTCTTTGTGTAGAGGGTCCCGTACTCGGTGGGATGGGAAATATAAACCGCGCCCGGGAAAACCATGTGCTCGAAACTGTCATCGGCATAGAATTTCTCTATATACGCTTCGAGCTCTTTTGCTGAGATCTTACCTATATTAGAGCCAAAGCTCTCTGTATCTGTCTCCTCGCCCTTGGCTGGAAGTGTAAGAACCTTGTGCCCTGCAAACTCCACTGCGCCCGCTTCGTGAACGGCAATGTGCCCTGTCTGGGCTGCCACAACTCCCTCATAGGGTTTAAGAAGCATGTCGATCACTGTCTGGTTGGTCTGGGTTCCACCCACAAGGAAAAAGACCTCTGCCTCCGGACATTCACTGGCCGTGCGGATCTTATCCGCTGCGCTCTTGCAGATATCGTCCGTGCCGTATCCGGGGTTTTGGACAAAGGTGTTGTCTAAAAGGCGCTGAAGAATCTTTGGGTGCGCTGTTTTTGTGTAGTCGCTTGAAAATGATATTTCCGGTGTCATCTGATGTTCCTCTTTTCTATATGATAATGCTGTGTGTTATGCCCGAATTTCCGATAAGTCCATGGTTTCTTCCAGTGCCTTGACGAACTGCTCAAGACCCTCTTTGTCGGCTTCATCGAATCTGGCAAGGCTTGGGCTGTCGATATCAAGAACTGCCACTACCTTTCCGTCTTTGTGAATAGGTACAACTATCTCGGAGTTAGATGCGCTGTCGCAGGCGATATGCCCTGGGAACTGATGGACGTCTTTTACCAGCTGCGTAGCATTCTGCGCTACTGCTGTTCCGCAAACGCCCTTTCCTATTTCAATCCTGATACAGGCAACCTTACCCTGAAATGGTCCCAGCATCAAAGAGCCTTTATTCATAATGTAGAAACCCGCCCAGTTGAGGTCCTCCATGTTTTCATATAAAAGCGCTGAAGCATTTGACATTACGGGAATGTAATTTGGTTCGTCTTCAGCCAGGGATCTAATCTGAGCTGCAAGTAATTTATAGTCTGTCATTTCGTTCCTCCAATTTAAAATGGGTATGATTTTGGTTTCCTTAAATCACACCCATTATCCTAACACCAATTTATCTTGTGCACAATCATTTTCCTTGACCAGGTTTTTCTCATCTAGCTTCGGCGAACATCCCCTACTTATTTCATGGCATGAAAAAACCTCAGATCATACAATCTGAGGCTTTCGTAGAGCGATAGACGGGGCTCGAAATATTCCGTCAATTAAAAAAGAAAGGAAACATGCGGGTTTCCAGCCGTCCGCCCCGGCTATACACACACTTAGTCACACAATCTATTTA
>JAEEGH010019223.1_pt1 | contig 14346 bp, 13 predicted proteins | sample 9134181 | NCBI WGS metagenome assembly JAEEGH01 (sample SAMN16246544, study PRJNA631951) | gut metagenome | biome: gut microbiome; feature: rumen; material: DP-attached | host: Bos | place: Iran: Karaj | collected 2018-10 | reverse complement strand
CAGCGGCGTCCTTCAAACGCTGCAGGGCCATCTTGTCCTTCTTCAGGTCGATGCCCGGATTGTCCTTCTTGAATTCGTCGTTGATCCAGTCGATAATCACTTCGTCGAAGTTGTCACCGCCGAGCATCGTATCGCCGTTGGTGGCCTTCACGCTGAACATGCCGTCGTCGATTTCCAGGATGGAAATATCGAACGTACCGCCACCGAGGTCATACACGGCGACCTTTTCGCTCTTCTTGGAGTCAAGACCATAGGCGAGGGCGGCTGCCGTCGGTTCGTTCACGATACGCAGCACTTCGAGGCCCGCAATCTTGCCCGCGTCCTTCGTAGCCTGACGCTGGGAGTCGTTAAAGTAGGCGGGGACCGTAATCACGGCCTGCGTCACCGGCTGGCCGAGGTAGTCTTCGGCAATCTTCTTCATGGTCTGGAGAACCATGGCCGAAATCTCGGGAGGAGCGAACTGCTTGTCGTCCACCTGCACGCGCACCGGGTCAGAACCCGTGCCCACCAGCTTGTAGGGCATGTTCTTTTCGGCAGCGGAGCATTCGCCGGCCGTACGGCCCATGAAACGCTTGATGGAGTAAATCGTCTTTTCGGGGTTGGTGATAGCCTGACGCTTTGCCACGTGGCCCACCAGACGTTCGCCGTTCTTGCCGAAAGCGACAATGGACGGGGTGGTGCGGAAACCTTCCGCGTTAGCGATCACGACCGGCTTGCCGCCTTCCATCACGGACACGCAGCTGTTGGTCGTTCCCAAGTCAATACCGATAATCTTGCTCATAATGAGTCTCCTATTTTTAAATTCTTGCCGCCCGCGAATCAATCTGAACGGGGCGATTTTTTACGCCCATACATAAGCAAAACCCGTGCCAAATGCTAATAACTGGCAAAAAACGGCCATTTTGTTTCGTTCTGAAACAGTCAAAGCCCCTAAATCGGGGCGAAAAAGGTGCGTTTCATATTAAAACACCCCCTAAAACCCCCAATTCTTTTTCAAAAATGTATATTTCAGCAAAACGGAAGTTGAGGGATAGATGATATTTCGAAAGATCGTAGTGACCGCAGCAATCGCTTGCCTAGTTCTTGCTTTTACCGCCTGCGGTGACGACGACAGCAGCAGCTTCGTTGAACCGGAAAAGGAGACGAGCAGTTCCATTGCCGAGTCATCCTCGGAGCAGGGCGGAGGGGATCCATCCAGTCCTTCCTCCAGCAGTAGCAGCGCCCAATCTTCGTCAACGAACAGTTCTTCTTCCGCAAAATCAAGCTCGTCTACGGATTCCAAGAGCAGTTCTTCTGTAACATCTGTTAGCTCGGGAACGTCGGCGGAATCGTCAGCTGGGGGGAGCAGTTCTTCTTTGAAAACGTGCCCTCCTGAAAAAGAAGGGAATACAAGAACTGTGATGGAAACGGGTGAAAAACAATTATGCAAAGATGGCTATTGGGTCCCAATGGAGTCTTCCAGTTCATCTAAAGTCAGTAGCAGTAGCTATTTCGACATGACAGAGCAATTTAACGAGAAAGTGTCTTACGGCGAGTTTACGGATCCGCGTGACGGGCAAAAATACCGTACAGTAACGATTGATTATAAGTACCATATGCGCGGTGTTGATTCTGTCACCATATTTGCCGAGAATTTGAACTACGGCGAGAGAGTGCCGGGCGGAACGGTGCAGGGGAATGGGACCAAGTATTGCTACGATGACGATCCGTGGTACTGCGAAAATGGCTGGGGTGGACTCTATACCTGGAGCAATGCAATGGGTTTCCCTGCCGTATGTGATAGTTTCTCTGTCGCTTCGGAAAAATGCCCTAATAAGTTTGATTTAAGCAATAAGAATGAAAATTTCGATGGTGATGTTCAGTTCCTTCAGCATCAAGGGATTTGCCCAGAAGGGTGGCATGTGATGAACGAGGATATATGGGCGCTTCTGTCTGAAATGAGCGGTCAAGATGTCTCTCTTTATATGGGTTCGAAGATCGCGGGTTTCGGCAACGACAACTTGTACGGAATATCCTTACTGCCGGCAGGGTATTGGAATCCTGCAACTCTAGAGTATGGGCACATTTCAAATTCAGCGTTGTATTGGCTGCCGCGACAGTATCCAGAATATGATGATTGTGCATATCGAGTGGCGGTTCGGACCAATGAATTCAATAAAACCTTTAGAGGTTTAAAAACGCAGGGCTTTTCCGTCCGCTGTGTAAAAAACTACTAATTATAACAAGATTTTAAACAAATTAACAACGCCTTTTGCAAAAAGGCTATAGGGGTTATATGTCTAAATTCAACAAGAAGAACAAAAAGTCCAAGAAAACTATGGCAGATGTCGTAAATGGTCAGAAGGTGGATTTTCAACAGAGTGCGAATTGCACTGTTGTGGTATTAGAATAAAAAGGAAGTTAGAATGAAAACAAAAAGTCTTTACTTTTGCGTAGTCTTGATGACCGTTATGGCGATTGCAGCCTGTGATGACAGTTCCAGCGGTGCCGGACCGGACCCGGTAGCGGAAGTTTCAAGCAGTAGTGGTGACCTAGACAATGCAATCTCCTCGAGTTCCGTCACGGACAAAGGAACATCTTCCGGTGGCAGTTCGAGGTCCTCTAGCTCTGTGAAGCCTGATTCGAATGGTTCGCAGAAAAATTCTAGTTCCGCAACAACGGTACGATCTAGCAGTAGCTCGAATGCAAAATCTTCGTCAAGTAAGGTATGGACTTGCTCTGAAGAAGGAAAAATTGTTGAGAAAAAAAATAAAACAACTAATACATGGGAAATATATCAATGTACGAATGGCGTTTATGAATTGGTTGTGTATTCAAGTTCTTCAGAAAAAGTCTATACATTCAAGGAATTATTTAAAGAAGACAGTGTATTTAATAAAAAGATGGAGTACGGAACTTTTGTGGATTCACGCGACGGTCAAGAATACAAGACGATTGAGGTGTATTTTAATCATGGAGATGTAGAATATTTTACAGCTTTTGCTCAGAACTTGAATTATGGAACTCAAATAAAACTTGGAACCGCGACTTTTGACGATGACAAGGTTGAAAAATTCTGCTATGATGATGATCCTTGGTATTGCGAACACTATTTTGGAGGTTTGTATTCTTGGAGCGAGGCGATGGGACTCCCGAAGGCATGCGATAGTGTATGGACGGGGACAACGTCGACCTGCCCAGATTCTATTGCCTCTGGAATGGAAAACAGATATGATTGGATGGAATTGCAACATCAAGGAATTTGTCCTGAAGGTTGGCATGTGATGAATGAACGTGAATGGCGAAATATGATTCGCGGCGAAGAATCTGCCGGAGCCGTAATGTCAAAAGCGGCAAATGGTTCAAATGGTACTGGTTTTTCGGCTTTGTTTTGTGGAGGGATTTCTGATACTGAGGGCTACGAATATCGTTATATTGGAGACTTGAGTCATTTCTGGTTCCCACACGAAGTTTCTAATACATCTGCAAATTATATGTATTTGTCCAAAAATCAGTACGGTTATGATTATAATTACTATAAGTTTATCGGAAAATCGGTCCGCTGCGTAAAGAATTATTTATCGGAATCTAGGTAAGCTGGATTTCTTCCTTTAAAAATTATAAACAAAAACAGGGCTTTGAGAAAAGCTCTATGAGAATTATTTATGTCAAACAAGAACGTTAAAAACACCAAGAAAAAAACTAATCATAACAACTATAAAATTGAGGCATTGGAACCTCGTTTAATGATGGATGGGGATTCTGATGATAATCCGACCATTCTCCAGTGGACGAATGAAGTTGAAAAGTGTGAAGATTCATATTTATTGATGAACCTTTCTGGAAATTCGTTTAAAAATAAAGAAATTGATGGGCTCTTTGTTGCTAAAGAAGATTCCTTAGAACAGGCTACTTATGGTTCTCTGTTGGAAATTCGTGCAGATGCTAAAAAATGGACTATCTTCTCTAAACCTTTAGCCGAACAAACACAAGTGGCCAGTTTTTGCGAAATTAAAAAATGTATTGCATTTGTGCGGACAAATATGTATATTGATTGATATGAATAAGACTGCAAATTTATACGCCCGTATTGAACCCGATGTCAAAGAACAGGCCGAAAGCGTCCTGGAAACCCTCGGCATATCCGTTTCCAGCGCAATCAACATGTTCTATAAGCAGATAATTCTGCAACAGGGTATTCCCTTCGACGTGAAGTTGCCCAAGGCTCCAGAAAACGCTGCCAAATGGTCCAAAGAACGCCTCGATGCGGAACTCGAGAAAGGCTACGACGATATGCTGAAAGGTCGCACCCGCCCTGCCGCGATGGTCCTTTCCGATGTCAAGAAGAAATACAAGGTATGAATTTTGAAGTCCACTTTTCTTCCGCTGCAGAGGCAGACATCGATCAAATCTTTGATTATATCAGCATAACGCTTTGTTCGCCTATCGCAGCCAAAAATCTAATGGCAAAATTTCAGGAATCGGTAAACACGTTATCCGATTTTCCAGAAGCATTTGCCTTATGTCAAGATGAACCTTGGATTTTGCGTGAAGTGCGTTCAATGCCGATTGAGAATTATCGCCTGTTTTATCATGTCGATCATGACAAGCGAGAAGTCGATATATTGCGCATTTTCTATTACAGACAAGAAGCGAAGTAGTCATTAATACTAACAATGTTCAAACACCGGAGAATACAAGAAAATCGATCCACTGGTCTAGACTATGCTTCATGTGACTGACGCGAAATATATTGGCGATTACAAGATATCCGTCGAATTCAATGACGGATGCCGTTTTGTCGCTGATTTCGAAAACGTCATCAAGTCGGACCACCGACCTATCGTGCAGCAACTTGCAGATATCAATACCTTTAAGGATTTCACGCTGCAAGCGCACACAATCACATGGTCGAACGGCGTCGACTTCGCCCCCGAATTCATCAAGAAACTGATAAATCCCGAACCCAGTCCGGCATAAGCCTGAACTTGATATCGCAATATGCGATTTCAAGTTTTTCTCAAAATAGGGGCTAAAATTTCTTCCGAACGTCTGCTGCGGAAAGCCAGCAGCCCTGTTCGGCAGATCGTTCGCCCTCGGCAAGAGCCTTCTGGAGTTTCATTTCTGACTGAAAAAAGTTGGCATATTCCTTTTCGAAAGCCACTTTCTGCTTCGGGTCCGCCATAATCCTATCGAAAGTCGATGTTTGTTTTATCATGTTTCAAATCTATTTTCAGATTATCCTATTGTCAAGAGATTGATTTAATCATGAAAAAAATCTTGCATTGAAGCTATCTCCGAACTCAAAAACGGAGCGCCGGTAACCGATGCAGAAAAATTCATCAAGGGATTGATGTAATCGTCAAACGTCTTCGTAATGACCTTTGCACGAAAGGATGTCAATGAACAATTAGTCGTTCTCCATTGACTCTAATTCGCTGAGTTCATGAACAACACCTTTCCCGGCGTTAAGTTGCTCGATGCCTTTCTTGAGGGCTTCGATGTCGCTTGCGTTGTAGCGGGGAGAGGGCTCGCGGACTTCAAAGGGGATGCGGCGCTCGTTGATGACATTTTTCACGAACATGTAAATGGCGGCAGAAGTGGACAGCCCCACATTGCTGCAGAACTTGTCGAAGCTTTCTTTGTCCTTGCTGTCGATGCGTGCGGATATCGTTGCCTGTGCCATTTAATGCTCCTTTGTTACCTTACAAATATACATTTATTGACTGCAAAAAGCAATAATTTTTAATAAAAATACTGCAATTTTATTCAACATTCTGCAATTTGCATAAAATTGCATTAAACATTGACGCTAAAAACCCCGGCCTTCTTTACGAGAGGTCGGGGCTTTTAAATGCGGGGGAGGCTGCGCGCGGTTTAGGATCCGCGGGAACTTATTCCCCGACTTGCAGTTTCAGGGTCCTTCCAGCGGGATTCCGGACGACGTAGACGCCGCTCCCGAAGCCGGCGGTCTTGAGTCCGGCCTTGAGGTCCGTCAGCGTCGCGCCGGCGTTCAGGCGGATGTGCCCGAGCTCGGAGCCCATCAGGTCGAACACCCTGTAGCTGCCTGCGGCCCTAGCGAAAGCGTTTGCCATGCCCGCGGCTCCGGCGGCGATTTTCGGCACGATGCCCGTGGTTCCGTTGCGGATGTCTTCAGCGCTGCCTTCGCTTTCACCAAATGCAATCCAGTCGAGGTTCACGTAGTCGCTTGTCACTAGAACCTTGAGCACGTGCTCGCCCGTGGTGAGTTCCTTGGTGGTCGTTCCCTTGAAGGTGCCGTAGGTGTCGAAATCCCCGGTGCCCGCGAGAGCGAGCGTATCGGTAATCGGCTCGTCGTCCATGAAGAGGCGCACGCCCGTGGTTTCGGAGCCAGTCGCGTACGAGAGTTCGAAGGGGAGGGCTCCGCCAGCCAGCACGTTCACGGTGTATTCCAGCCATTCGCCCTTCTGCGTGTAGCCCACGGCAAATCCGTCGCCGTTTTTCACGATGTCCACGCGGTCTTCGCGGTATTCGCCGCCCTGGTTCTTGGTATCCATGTCGTAGTAGGCCTTGCCCGCACCGCCCACGTCGTAGTTCTCGAAGTCGATGAAGTTGGCCGTGCCCTCGACCTTCGCGCCCACCACCGGCACGTCGCATTTTGCCTCGGGGTCGCTGAGTTTCGCCTTGCAGAACGGCCCCTGCGGAATAGACGTCTTGCTATCCTCGAATTCCCAGTAGTCCGCCTCGAAATCGCCCGCGAACACGAAGAACACGTCGTGCTTGCCGACCGCACCGGTCAGCGGTACTGTCACCAGGCCGTCAGCGCTAAATTCCGCCTTGCCGACGATTTCGCCATCCACCTTGTCCAGGCGCACGGTGATGCTCGACGCCTTCTTGACGCTCAGCACCGACGCCGAGAAGCTTTCCGCGCCCGCGTCGCCGAATTCCACGCCGCTAATCTTGGTGTATTTTCCTTCGGAAAGGTTGGTGATGACCGTATTGCCGGCGGTACCGCTCTTACGGACCCTCACATCTTCGCCCCACGACATGGTTTCCGCTTCCACGCGCTTGTAGGGGTCGAAATCTTCCAGCTGGGCCACGCCATTGTCCGGCCAATAGTCAATCTTTTGAATAGTGCCGTCGGCGTTGTACTTCATTTCGGAAAGGCCGACAGAACGGCGCTCCTTGTGTTGGAATTTCTGGCCCATCTTCTCGGACTTGTAACGCCAAAGTTCGTAATTTAGGCCGAAAACGTAGGATTTCCCCTTGAAATCGATGATACCCGGGTGGTTTCCGTTACTGCGCGAAGTATGCGGCATAATGTCGCCCTTGTAGGTCCAGGGGCCCGTAATCTTGTCGCTCATGGCATACCCGATACCTTCGGCACAGCAGGTCGATGCGAAAGTCATGTAGTAATTGTTGCCGTGCTTATAGACCCAGGGGCCTTCCTGGTAATCCTTGATCTTGGGGTAGGTGACGATAGAACCCTGAGTACTAATCATGTCCTTGTTCAACTTGATCATGTACAATTCGGGGTTGCCCCAGTACATGTAGGCCTGCCCGTCGTCGTCAATCCAGACGGTAGGGTCGATATCGTTCCAGTGCTCGCGCTGCCAGACCAGGGCCTTGTTCAAAGGTTCCTTGAAGGGGCCGTAAGGGTTGTCCGCCACCAAGACGGAAATGCCGTTGCCGTGAATGGGGACGTACATGAACCACTTGCCGTCGCGCTCGATGACCTGTTCTGCCCAGGCCCCGTTGGTTTTAGAGGACCACTTGATGTCACCCAGGCTCGCCACGGCACCGTGACTGGTCCAGTTGACCATGTCCGTAGAAGTGTGCAGCAACCAGTCGTACATCATGAACCCGTCGGCATTGTCTTCATCGTGGGTCGTGTACAGGTAAACCGTATCCCCATGGACATAGGGCGCCGGGTCCGCCGTATAGTTCGTCGTGATTACAATTTTCTGAGCGAAACCCGTACAAGCCAAGGCCAATACGGAAGAAATGAATAAGATATTTTTCATCTTAATCTCCAAACATGTTATACACCAGAGATAAAGATATATCGCGAAACGCCCCGCGGAACGCCCCGGAATTAACTTATCATTGACAATTTTACAAAGGCGGGGGAAGCATCCCCCTGCTTGCAGCCGCCTTGTCCGCGGTAGTTCTCGTCATCCCCGCGAAGGCGGGGATCTTTTCTGCGCGTCCAAGCCGTCTTCCAGCACCCCCTCGCCTAAGGGGCTCCGCCCCCTAAAACCCCCGGATTGTAATGTGGAGTGAGGAATGTGAATAGTTCAAAATTAAGGAGAAAGACTGGTTTCTCGCCAAGTTGATCACTACAACCTCTAGATGATTATTGCCGCGGGGTTCAAGGTCAACAACGAGCGGGCCGTGCAGTTCCGCAAGTAAGCGGGGCAAAAAAAAATGGCACAGTACAAAGCGTAACTGTGCCTAAAAAGCGGGGGAGTGTCGCACGGCTCCGGATGGCGGCGCGGGTTTATTTCCCGGAGGAGACGATGACCTTCGCGGTTTTGAGAATCTTGTTCTTGAGTTTGTAGCCCTTCTGGAACACGGTGACCACGTGGCCTTCGGGCACGGTCTCGCTGGGCTGCTGCATCAGGGCTTCGTGCATGTTCGGGTCGAATTCCGCGCCTGTCGGGTCGATTTGCTCGAGGCCCGCGTCGGTCAAAATCTTCGCGAACTGGTTGTAGATCATCTGCATGCCTTTTTCGAAGGCTTCCAAATCCTGGGCCTTGTTTTCGCTCGCGAAGGCGCGCTCGAAGTTGTCCTGCACTTCGGAGAGTTTTTCAAGGAGCTTGCCGTTTGCCGTCTCGATGAGTTCGAGCTGTTCCTTGGCGGTACGACGGCGGTAGTTATCGAATTCAGCCATCAGGCGCAGGTTGCGGTCGTTGGCGTCGGCCAGTTGCTGCTTCAGGACTTCTGTCGGGTCCGGAGCCGCGGCAGGTTCGGCCGGCTGTTCTGCAGAGGCTTCGGCGGGCTTGTCAGCGGCTGCTTCGTCCTGTGCTTCGCCAGCAGCCTGTTCTGCAGCCTTGTTGGCCTCGGCCTCCATCTTCATGGCATCCTCGGCGGCCTTGAGCACGTCGTTTTCGAATTTTGCCTTTTCTTCTGCGGTCGGTTCCTGCTGATTCAAATCTTCTGCCATTTCAATACGTTCCTGTTTAATTGTCCGCCGGAATATTGCCCGCGGGACTTCTGTTTTACAAATTTTGCGCAAAATGCACTTTTCGAGTGCAAAGATAGCAAATTCCATGCCAAAGGTAAAGTAGGGGATTCGGGCCAGTTTGTCGGCAAAAGAGTATTATTTTGAAACGATAGCCATATATGGAATGGCATATTGAATATCAGCATGTTTAAAATAGCCCCTCTCGTTCGCGATTATTTAGTTTACATAATCCGCATTATCGGCAACAAACATATTTGGAATGAACCTATAAAGATGCTCTGCATGGCGCTTTTATAGGTACAAAAGCCAATTTTTGAGCCTAAATTTGATCTATTGAGGCTTTTTTCATATGTCAAAGTGGGAAAAACGGCTCTCTTTTCGCCAAAAATGCACAAAACATACCTATAAGTCATACTACATGTAGGATTTTATAGGTACCGTCCTACTAGGTCACATGTCTCTGTACCTATAAGTGTCCATTAAAACATCTATTTATAGGTGCACAAGGTATGATTCACGCCTTTGGGAGGGCTTTATTTCAGCGCGTTTTTGTTATATTGTTGAGAAAATGAAGAAAATCCTTTTAGCAGCCTGCGTTTTGCTCTTTGCCGTCATCTCGATGGACGGCTGCGCCACCGTGCGCAAGATCGACGCGGCCAGCATCCTCAGCAACATGAAGGTCGAATTCCGCGAGCTCACGCTGGATTCGGTGACGCTCAATCCAGATATCCTGAAGCAGCTCGGCGGAGCCATCATCGGAGGGCTGCTCCCGAACCCTCGGGTCATCGCGCTTGTACAGAACATCGCCAAGGGAAAAATTGACGTTGACCTGGGCTCCGCATATCTGGGCATCGCGCTCGACGTACAGAATCCGAGCGAGGATACGCTCTGGCTTCGCAGCTTCAACGCAAACATCGCGCTCGACACGCTCATGGATTTGCCTCTCGCGCTCAAGGATACCGTAATGCTTGCCCCAGGAGTGACCAAGGTGCTCCTTACGGCAAATTTCCCGCTCGACAGCAGAATTTTCAAGCTCAAGAACCTTACCGGCGTGAACGCCAAGGGCCAGATAATCGTCGCGCTTGACTCGGCCGGAGAACCGGTCCCGTTCGATTTCAATATCCGCCACGATATCCCGCACGAGGAACTGGTGGCCCTCGAAGACAATGTCCGGCAGTCCGTATTGAACAGTATCCTGAACGACTGGGTTGGAGCTATTTTACCGGAGGACAAATGAACCGCAATTTTGTACCCAACGATTTGAATCCTGATAACGAAAAAGAGGTGAGCCGTCTCTATGGACTCCTTTTGCAGCGCGAAATTCCCGTCGATTCCGCAAAGCTCCGCCAGTGGATTTTGGACTGGAGCGAGCTCGAATCCGTCTTGGGCGAAGTGAGCTGCCGCCGCTATGTGGCCATGACCTGCAATACCGCCGACGCGGACGCCGCCAAGGCCTACGAGGAATTTGTCGAGAATATCCAGCCCATCATGAACGAATACGACGACAAGCTGAACAAGAAGCTCGTGGCGCATCCGGCGAAGGATTCTCTCAAGGGCGAATTCGGCGAATGGTTCAAGGGCGTGCAGGTTTCGCTCGACCTGTTCTCCCCCGACAACATTCCGCTCGAAACCGAGGAAAACAAGGAAATCCAGGCGTACCAGAAGATTACCGGCGGCATGAGCGTCGAATTCGATGGCGAGACCAAGACCATGCAGCAGTTGGCTGCCTACATGGAACGCACGGACCGTGATCTGCGCGAACGCGCATGGCGCACCATGTGGGACCGTCGCCTCAAGGACAAGGAAGCGCTCGACAATTCTTTCGATAATTTATTCTCAATCCGCAAACAGATAGCGAAGAACGCACACTGCAAGGACTTTATCGACTACATCTTCCTCGCGAAGCACCGTTTCGACTACACCCCTGCCGACTGCGAGGCGTTCCACGAGAGCATCGAGAAGCTCGTTCTCCCCCTCCAGAAGGAGATGTACAGGAAGCGCGCGCAGCAGATGGGCCTCGAACGCCTTCGCCCGTGGGACCTGAACGTGGACCCGCAGAACAGAGCGCCGCTCAAGCCCTACAGCAACGGCGACGAGCTTATCGAGAAGGTCGACCAAATTTTCGAGAGTATCCACCCGCAGGCCGGCAAGTGGGCCCGCGAGATGCAGGCGAAAAAGCTCATCGACCCGGATTCCAGGCTCGGCAAGGCCCCCGGAGGATACCAGATCGGTTTCGACGAAAGCCGCCTCCCCTTCATCTTCATGAATTCCGCCTGCACGGACCGCGACATCTACACGCTGCTGCATGAATCGGGCCATTCCTTCCACCAGTTCGCGCTCGCCGACCAGCCGATTTTCCCGTACCGCGACGTCTGCGCCGAATTCGCCGAAGTGGCGAGCATGAGCATGGAACTCATCGGCATGTCGAACCTCAAGCCCTTCTACAGCGACGACAACGAGGCAATCGCCCGCAGTGTGGCCGGTGAACTCGAGGACGTCGTCTGGCTCTTCCCCTGGGTCGCAAGTGTCGACAGCTTCCAGCACAGGCTCTACAACTACCCCGCCCACACTGCCGAAGACCGTGGCGACATCTGGAGCGAAATCATGGACCGCTACGATGCCGGCGTGGACTACAGCGGGCTCGAGGCCGTCCGCAGGAACCTCTGGCAGAAGCAGCTCCACATATTCGAGTGCCCGTTCTACTACATCGAGTACGGAATCGCCCAGATCGGGGCGCTCCAGGTGTGGGCGAACTTCAAGAAAGACCCGAAAAAGGCCATCGACGACCTCTTCCGCGCAGAAAGTCTTGGCAGTAGCCGCCCCGTGAAGGAGCTTTTCGAGGCCGCAAATATCAAGTTCGACTTCTCCCCCAGGACGCTTGAACCCCTCATGCAGGTCGTCTGGGACGAGATTAGTAAGAAATAATTCGATTTTTTTGCAAAATTATGCAAAAAAAGGCCAAAATCGCTTGACAAACACAAATAAAATACCTATATTTGGCCTCACATCCTGGAGGGATGGCCGAGTGGTTGAAGGCGCACGCTTGGAAAGCGTGTTTACTTTACGGTAACGAGGGTTCGAATCCCTCTCCCTCTTCTAAAATTTTTCGGAGGTACCCCGATGTCCGATCAGAGAGTCTATCTTGACGATATCTATGCCAGCAAGGAATGCCAAGGCTCTGTCTTCCGCGCAGTCGTCATGATGGCACACGAAGCCCGTTTCCTCAACAACCAGGCCGGACAGGGTTACATCCAGCTCACGAAGAAGCCCACCACCATCGCCATGTACAAGTTCAAGGAAGGCAAGCTTTCCATGACCGAAAAGGCGAGCAACGACGTGACTGACGAAGCCATCGCCGCAACGGAAGCAGCCGAAATCGCTACTCCGGAAAACGTGGCCGAAAACGCCGCTGCTGCAGATGCCGCTTTCGGTGGCTAATCGCTAGAACAAAAGAAATTAAAGAACCGGCTCCTCGCGAGTCGGTTTTTTTTTGCTCTAAGCGGATTATTTGCGCGGGCACCTACCGGTGCTTGGCGTTTATTTCTGGAATAAAACGCGGTGAATTTCGCGGGTCCTGCCGAGCGGTTGCTTGCCGACACTCCTGCCCTTCAGGTCGAACATGCGCTTCGGTGTGGCAATGAACGGCAACATATCGCGAACCGGCATGATTCTTTCCGTCCCGCTCGAGTCGGAGCTGTCCGGCGGGACAATTTCAGACGAATCGCCTTTAGCCTCCTCCCGGATTTGCCAGATGAAGGACTCGTCGCGCTCCACCAGGCGGTTCTGCTGCACCTGCGTGCCGACCGCCTGCAGGTAGAGCCCGCTCTTGTAGTTCTTGAGCAAGAAGGCCGGCGTATTGACTCCGGCATCATCGAAGGTATAACGCTGGTGAGCTCCGCCATTGTAGCCGTAGGTCGAGGCGACAATGCCAGCCGCAGTGGATTCGTTCGGGATATCCACGACGCGGCTCCCAAGCTGAATGTAGTATGTAACGGGGTTATCGCCCACCGAGAAAATCTTCACGAAGGTCGCCGTATCGCTACAATCCATGAGTTCAAGCGTATTGCTGGCCGTAATTCCCATGCATTTTTTGGTATCGCCGAGGGACTTGATCCTCCCCTCCTTGAAGAACGCCACCTTGAACAGCTGCTGGTAAATGGTCTCCACGAGAATCACGTGGTTTATCAGGTCTTTTTCGGACTTGGCCTCGCTCGCCTGGTTCAGGCCATACGGCCAGATATGCTGACGGTCGCAATGGAGTTCCGCGTTCGGGCCGTCCATTTCGCGGAGCTTCGCCTGGACCTTGTCGTCTCTGAAGACCCCATCCACGCACGTTGCCGCGTACTCCGACGTTGTCCCGACACCCATAGTGTGCGCTATCTCGTGCATGGCCGTGGGCACCACCATGTAACTGCGGTTCTCGCCAAACCGGAGGTCGCCGTTGCTGCTGGCCTCGGCCGTGGGCACGCCCGGTGAGTAATAGACGTTGATAAACTTCGAAAGGTTCGAGTAGGTGTTGTAGAGTTTGACCGCCGAATCCATCACGGCCGTAATGCGCTTGTAGGCGTCCTGCTCGTCGGCAGTCGGGTTCGCGGACTTGTGGAGCGTGTAGGTGACCTCGGCATGCGAAAACACCGCCATAAGGGCAATGGCCGACACCGCAAGTAGACATTTCTTGAAAAGCATAGACACTCCTTAAAACCAGACACCCCCACTAATATACATTCCTCCAGCAAGGCGCGCAAGTAAAAACAAGAAAATCGGACAGGCACGCGCGGAACGGCGACGAAATTGGTGGACAAAACAGGGTAAAAATGCTATCTTTAGCCCCGTAACTTTTAACCGGCGATGCAAGTCGCCAAAGAATCAAGAGGTAAAACAAATGGCAGTTTCTTACAAGGAACTCGGCCTGGTGAACACCAGGGAAATGTTTGCAAAGGCTGTTAAGGGTGGCTACGCCATCCCGGCTTTCAACTTCAACACCATGGAACAGATGCAGGCTATCGTGCAGGCTGCTGTCAAGCAGAAGTCTCCGGTGATCATGCAGGTCTCTAAGGGTGCCCGCAACTACGCCAACGGCACCATCCTCCGCTACATGGCCCAGGGTGCTGTTGAATACGCCAAGGAACTCGGCTGCGCCAATCCGCAGATCGTGCTCCACCTCGACCACGGTGACTCTTTCGAACTCTGCAAGGACTGCA
>JAEEGH010019222.1_pt1 | contig 14348 bp, 10 predicted proteins | sample 9134181 | NCBI WGS metagenome assembly JAEEGH01 (sample SAMN16246544, study PRJNA631951) | gut metagenome | biome: gut microbiome; feature: rumen; material: DP-attached | host: Bos | place: Iran: Karaj | collected 2018-10 | reverse complement strand
AACGGGGGTTGTCGTCCCTTCGGCTTATTTCATATTATTAATTCGTTTCTATTCGTCGTAGAAGTAAACTTCTCCTTCGTCGTCAACTCCGAACAAGGCAAAGTCTGTGTAATACTCATTTCCGTAAATATCGTCAATTTCGAAAGCGTAGTAATAGTCAGACTCCGGAAGGAATCCGTCGTAAATTGCGTCATCGTTGGTGAATCTGTATTCATCGCCGTAAATCATGCCTTCGTACTCGCCCTGGTCGTTGTACACATGATATGCTGGAACAATTACGTCACCGCGCTTAAGCGGCTTGATTCGGCCAGATGCCGCACCACCTGAAGTACCGCTTGACGTACCAAGGATATATGTTTCGTAGCCGTCGTCAGTATACTCCATCATAGCACGCAAGTTCGTGTCTTTTCCGTTAACCTGTACCGGAATTGAATACATGTCGTAGTCTTCACCTTCTTCTATAAGGTACATAGCCAGAACCTGACCGTCTCCGAGCAGATACCACAATCCGTCGAAGTTATCGGTAACAATGCCTTCATCCCAGTCGATAGAAACGTAATTGTCCAAACCAAGATCGATGAAATATCCGTCCTCGTCAATCATCATGATAGAACAGTATACGCCGTCAAGGTTGTACATTGAATCTTCCGTAAGGATAAAGCCGAACGTACCGTCTTCGGTCATCATAGGCTCAACTTCGTACTCAATAGAAGCCCTTCTTTGATAGCCGTGTCCGTATATGCCGTGACCGCCGCTTGAGCTACTGGAGCTGCTGCTTGAACTGCTAGAATATCCGCCGGAACTCCAGCTTGAACTACTGCTAGAACTGTAGCTGTTCGCGGTACCGAAGTGGCTGCTCGACTGGCTCTGTGACTGGCTTCCGTAACCATAACCGTAATCACCATAACCATAGTAGTCATCGTAATCATCGTAATCCCAGTCATAGTCGTCGTAGTCATCGTAACCATAACCGTAACCGTCATCGTCATCCCAGCCCCAGCCGGAATCATCGTCGTCCCAATCCCAGTCATCAAAAAGGCTGCTCAAGAAGGTCATACCATAACCGCTGTCTTCGTCGTCATCGTCGTACCAGCCCCAGTAATCACTGTCGTAGTCGTCATCGCTCCACCAGCTGCTGTCGTCTCCGAGCCAGTCGTCGTCTCCAGAGTAACCAGATGTAGTACCCATGTTGGCACCGTACGTAACCTTATCGACGAACGTCATGTAGTACGGGCTTACACAGATTCTCTTGAACATTTCGAGCTCGCCCGAATAGTTAACAGAAAGCGGATAGTACGTCGAAAGACCTGTCGCATCCTTTTCGTTCTGGCCAAGCTTGTTGTACACAATAGCGTCATTAAGAGCCTTCAACGCCGACGATGACGACGGAACATAGCTTTCTACGCTCTTAAGAATGGCGCCAAGGTCAACCATGTTCGTGTAGCCTTCAGTCTTGTTGTTACCACCGAAGTTCTTTGCGCTCGAAATGTTGCGCACCATAACAGGCAGAACGGATGTGTCGGCAGAAGCCTCGTACATTTCGCCCAGAGCTGTATTAAGCGCCGTAATAAGATTATCGAGCTTTGAAAGGTCTGTTACGGCAAGCGTCGTTTCTTTTTCCGTACCCCAGTCATCGCAGCAGTCGTCGTAGAAAGCGTCCGCAATTGCAACACCAAGCTCCCGGCCGTTACACTTCGGGTTGAAATCAAGATACTCGCCAAAACCGGTGTAGTTCCAGCCGCGTCCCGGCTCCAGCTCCTCGGAGGCAACCATGTAGTTTGCGTGCGGAACGAGCATGTTCGCAACTTCTATAGTACTCATAAGACAAGCGTCAAAGCCGATAAACTCGAACTTTCCAGAAAGCTTGTCGTGAACGCCTGTCAGCGCCTCATCAATTTCTATAAGGTCAAGCGAGTCGTCGAATTTCTCGTCGAAGCAGACACCGCTTACGCTTCCACCGCCGTGGTCCCAGAAGATAATACCCATCTTGGACGCGGCGTATTTATCAAGTCCCCAAAGGATAAAAGACTGGAACGTCGCCTTATCGCCCATGTTCGCGTCTGAAAGTTCGTCCACAAGCCTGATCGTTCCGTCTGAAATTACATATCTCTGCAATTTAGAAGAAGAAATGCCGTATTTCTGCCATTCAGTCGCACCGCCCGTCTGCACAACGAACTTTATGTTAGGCTCAGTACAAGCGTAGAGCATTTCTTCCATATCTGTCGTTGCCGCACCGTCCTCAGACTCAAGGTCAGCGCCGCACAAATATACGAATATAGTCCACGTACCGTCTTCTGCCGTAGGAGTCTTACTCTTTACCGGAGAGCGGTCAATCACAACATTTTTATTCCTGAACGAAAGCGTCGTACTGCGTCCAAAAACAGCGTCAGCCTCGTTATAGTCATAAGAATTGCCCGGCTTTCCAAGTTCATTAATAACTTCAGGATTTACCGTCTTGTTCTTTCTTCCGGCACTAGAACCGGAACTGTTGTACGTTTTTCCCGTAACCGCAACATCTTCTGGTTCGTCATCAAAACATGAAACGAAGCTTGTCATAACAAGCCCCATACAGAGCACTATTAAAAGTGCAGTAATAATTTTTGAAAAAGTCTTCATCGTGGTTTCTATTATACAGAAAAGAATTAAAAGGTAAACATTAAGACAAGGGCGCAACCTGCCATTCGGCAGGTCGGGCGTTCCGCGGCTTACCTACGGACGGCCTCCGCGCTCGTTCGTTCGCTTCGCAAACTTCCGAGCTTGCGGTGGCTGCTCATTCATAACTTCGCACAAAAGTGCTCGTTATGAAATCGCACCGCTCCATGCCCTTGCGCAACTAAAACTACTCGTAGTCAAATACGCCGGCAGCGTCAGAAAGAACGATAATTGCTATTGAATAGCGAGTAACAAGGTCTGAGTATTCTTCAAGCTGCTCATCTGTCCAGTTAGAAAGATCTATCTGATCATACACGTCAAGGAAATCTGAATAGTCAGAAATAAACTCTTCATAGTTCTCAATGTCGCCATCTTCTGCAGCGAGCTCTACTTCAATAACAAGGTCCTCGAACTCATCAAGGAACTCATCGATTGTCATTGTCTGAGCGAACAGACTTCCCATGCAAAGTGCAAGAATGCATAAAATTGCAATAACTTTTGTTTTCATGATAAACCTCCATATCACTTCATGAAACGATTATTTTTACGGTCCCGACGCATTACATCGGGAAACGCTTTTTCTAGTTGAAAAATTCAATCAGCTGTTTGATGAATCAACCACATTGTCGCAAATGACAGCAATAGCAATCATAAGGTCTTTATAGCCTTCATCAAGAATCTGGATGCGGTAACAGTCAGCCCAGATTGTCTGTGCCGTGTCAATGCGTCCAATGCACTTCCCACCGAGCATAACGTCAAAGTTAAAGCCCATAAGGTCGCCCTGCAGCTTGAATTCCTGGCCGTTGAGCGTTCCAACAAGCTCCGGGCTTGTAAGCTTTAACTTTTTCTTGAGTTTACCAATCTCACTTCCGTTCTGAAGAATCGTGAATTCAGGCAGAATGGCAATAAGCTTTTTCTTTATCTCGGCAACTTCTGCGCCGGCAGAGTTTTTAACCTTGAAATCAAGGCGGGTAATATTTCCGTCAACGTGATAAACAGGCTCGTGCTGCTCTGTGTAAATGTCGAACTTCGGGTTTATGGAAAGAATCTTCTGATCCATGAAGTACGCAATCGCGCTTCCCGTAGAAGTATTTACAGAAGCCGTAACATTACTTTCTTTAACAGCCTCGCCAGCTTCCAGCTTCTTAATAATTTCGCCAAGCTCGTCAACAGCGCGGTCTGCCTTTGAAGTACCCTCGTCCTTTGCTCCGTCGAACGCGAACATATCAACCATCATAGAAATAGCCGTTCCAACGCTGCTTACGCCGTCCGTCCCGATTTTGCCCATTATGACGTTGCTTCCGTCTACGCGTACAAAAACGTCGAATTTCTCGGAAACTTTCTTGTACATTACAGACTGCGTTCCCTTAATGTCGCCCATCTGTGGTTCACCAAAGCTGACTTTAATTCCAGAAAGCTTGTCCAAAAGATCCTGATTCGTAAAATTCTGTGTGTTCTTGATTTTTACGAACCCCACACCACTGCCTTTAGACAGATCAAAAAGCCCCATTTCTCTTCTCCTTAGTTACTGGGTTTTGAATGATTCATTGAGTTTTTCTTATAGGTAAGATAAGTAAGGTTTAACTTTTTTATTACAACTACGTATAAACTCCAAAAAGATATTATAACGCAGTAAAATTTGATTTCAGTTTTTTTTGAAAGTTTTTATAAAATTTCTGAAAAACTACGGCGCGCCAAAAATGACGCGCCGCCGTTACGAAACAAAACTACACTTTATTTGAACAACATCGGGATAAAGTGGCTGAATCCTCTGTACCAAACAGGGAAGTCGTGCGTACCGCCTTCATAAACTTCAGAGTCAAACTTAGCGATTTTGCTCCACTTAGAAAGAGCGTCCACATAGCCGGGGAACGTTCCGTAAACAAGCCCGTCCGCGTCGCCGCATATCATGTAGAGCTGGTTAATCTTATAGTCAGGGAACTTTGCTTCCACACCTGCAATGAACTCTTCAGAAGTGCCGAACAATGCAGCGGAGAAAGCGCCGAAATAGCTTACCAAATCAAGGCACTCGCCCATACCGATTGTGAACGTCTGGCCGCCGCCCATGGAAAGACCTGCGAGCGCAACATTTTCACGACCGTCTGCGACGTTGAAGTTAGCGCGGATATACGGAAGCAAGTCATTTCTAAGCTCGCCGCCGAATACATTGAAACCGTTGAAGTCCATACCAGCACCGTTCGGTCCCCAGCTTGCGCTCGCAATACCGTTCGCCACTACAAGGATGAACTTCTTAACGTCGCCGGAAGCCATGCCTCTGTCCATGTAGCCTTTAATCTTTCCGCCGCGACCTTTGTCCGTAAGACCCCATGTGTTCTCGTTCTGTCCAAAACCGTGGAGCAGCACAAAAACAGGATACTTCGTAGACGTGTCTGCCGCGTCGTAACCAGCTGGCAAATAAACCCAAGCGTGCTTTTCGTAAGAAGCGGCGTTTGCTCCTGCCACGTAGTCTTTTGTCGGGTAAGAAATGCTTACAACGGAACCGCGCTGTGCGTCCGTAAGCCCGTCGTCAAACGCCTTGTCAGCAGGGGCGGCGGCTTTCTTGTTGAACTTGACGCTCTTTACCGTTACGGCAAGCTTGTCGCCGTCCGTGTTTCCGCGCTGATAGTCGTTGAACTTTATACCAAAACCAAGTATGGAGTCGTAATCAGAACTTGATTTGATTTTTTCAGCGAAGTTTTCTGGAACTACAACAGTCTTTTTGAGCGTGCCAGAAAGCGCGTCAGAGTCAAAATACTCCATGTCCTCGTATCCGCCGAAAATACCGGTTGAATCCCACGGAAGAATTCTGAGCGCGAAACCCGGATTCTGGGCAGCTGCGTTCCATGCGCCTTCTACAGGGGCATAGTCAAGTTCAATATCAATTGACTCATAGTTCGCAATGTTGATTTCTGTTTTGTCAGCCTTTACGTAGAACGCTACGCCGCCGCCCGCACCGCCAGCAGCCGTTGCGATATAACTTACAGAACCGTCTGCGTTCACAGTTACATCAGTTACAGAAGACTGTTCAAGGATTGAAAAGCCCTGGAAAGAGTCTCCAAGCACAACGCCGCACTTTTGCGCGGTCGCAGCAGAACCAGCTCCGCCAGACTTTGTAGAGTTACAGCCAAAAAGCACGCTCGCAAGCATAAAAACAGCCGCAAGCACAGCAAAACATTTTGTTCCTTTCATAATTCCTCCAAAAGTTGTAAATACAGAAAACAAACACAGATTTTTATTCAAACTGCCCAGCGGGTCCCAGCGACGACAAAAATCAAGGTATCCCCCTCCAGTGGGGCCCCCTTAATTTTTGTCTGCGTCCCACTGGGCAGTAAAGCATATAAAAATCATGCTTATTCTGCATTAACAAAACTACAGGAATGATAAATGAACAAAATGCAGATGAGAATAAGGGAAAATGCTCAAAGATATGCTTGCGTTAACCGGCGGCGTAAATTATCTCAAGATCAGGCCTTATGCCGTAAAGAAGCTCCACAAGGCACGGCTCAAAATGACTGCCTTTGGACTCTTCGAAAATCTCAAAAGCCCTGTCAATCGAATACGCTTCCTTGTATGTGCGCGCTGAACAAAGCGCGTCGAAAACATCGGCGACAGCCATAATTCTGGCGCAAAGAGGAATTTCCTCACCAGAAAGTCCGTACGGATATCCGGTTCCGTTCCATTTCTCGTGGTGATACAACGCCATGTCCTTCGCGAACTTAAGATACTTCTCGTTCTCAATTCTGGACATAGTTTTGCTTATTATCTTCTCGCCCTCTACTGGATGCGTCTTTATTATCTCGAATTCATCTTCCGTCAGTTTTCCCGGCTTAGAAAGAATATGATCAGGAACTTTTATTTTGCCTATATCGTGAAGAGGCGCTGCCATTGCTATCATCTCATAATCGATAGGATCAAGCTCGTGTGAATATAGATTCAACGCGCGCAGGCGGCCCATAATCAACACGACAATCTGGCTCGTCCTCTTTACGTGCTGCCCCGTAAGACCGTCGCGCGACTCAATCATATCCGCAAAACTGAAAACTATACGGTTCTGCATATCGGCTAAATACCGATTCTGCTCGTTCACAATGCGGTTCTGCTCGTTAATCTCTATAACCATAGCAGATTCCATGATGATTCTTGCAACAGGCGCGACAAGGCGGATTTCCGTACTGGAGAATATAGAATACTTTGATTTTTGGCCTACAAAAATAAAACCTACAAGCTTATGCGAAAGATAGAACGGAACAGAAAATCCGTTTTTCTTATGAATCATAAGCTTTTCGTTCATATTCCTGTTGCTTTCGCGTTCCTTTATCATATCCGAAAGCATCGCATCAGAAAGCGGCTCATCCAATGCTTTCCGATACATTATATTCCCGACAGAATTCCCATTATCGCTGAACATGCAGAAAGCGACAAAACCGGCGTTTATCATTGAAAAAAGCCAATCCGATGACAACGAAAGAATGTCATTTACGCTTTTGCACTTGTAAACATCGCGCTCCAGATTATCGAGCTTATCCTGAACATACACGATTTTTGGGAACAAAAAGGAAACGACAGGTTTTTCAAGCACTATATAAATTGCGACCATAAGGCACGCAAGAATTATCATTTCTGTATGGGAACCCCTGAAAAAGAAAGTTATGGTTGAAATGATAACCGCAGTACAGCCGCCGTTCATAAGCCTGCCAGAAAGGTTATCCAAGTTGACCGATACCGTTTGGAAAAACGCGCAGAACACAGAGAACGGAATAAACAAAAGCGGTAGGATGGTGTACATTGTTTCTGTATCGCTGGAGACCCAAAAAGCGTCCTTTATCACATTCGCAATCAGCGTACAGGCCGGAACCATCGTTGAAAAACACAATCCCAGGAAGAAAAAGCGCAGTATTACCGAAAGCTGTCGTTTAATCTTCCGCATAAGGATGATGAATGTAGTCATCGGCAGTATGAAAGACAGTCCGAGCAGAAGCATCGGCATATAAACAAGAATCTGGTTGAAGATATTAAATACGCCAACTGCTATGAGCAGCAGTTTTATGAGGGAGATAAAAAGCGGAACAACACTGATTACACGCAGCACTTTGTAAACCCTAGGCTTATCGGCAAGCATGAAGAAGTATGCCACCGACCGGAACATTGCAAAAGAAACAAAAGCCGTAGCAATCTCAAACGTTACAAGCATGAATTTCGAATACGAAAGCGTATTTGCGGCTTCAGTGTAACCGTTACTGATGCATAGTCCCACCGCAAGCATCAACCAGACGAAATCGGATGTTCCCTCTATATTGATGGCGAAAAGGCTTGTTATTATGCCGAAAACAATGAAAAAGAAGCCCGTTGTGAACGTAGTCCAGTTATCCATACAGATGCACTGAAGCCTGTCCCAGAAAGACATATCATCGGATATTGTGAATGTGCATATAAAATTGTTGGTGCACGCTACTTCATATGTTTCGCCTATCTTGTACAACTCAGAATAACCCTCATACGAGTCGTAAAACGGTCTATCTTCATAACTATCAGCGAACTCTTTTATTTCAATATCATTAATTCTTAGTATGCTGTCGCCTACCCGAAGGCCTGCCTTATAAGCTGGGCCGGCGGGAAAACAATCCGTAACGACGAATCTGCTGTTTTCTGTACGGATACGAAAACCGGCGAGTGTGTACGGTAAATTTATATGCCAGATAAACTGCGCGACAAGGATCGCAAGAGCAACTATGCATAATGATATGTATGTTCTTAGCTTGTGCATTATTGCAATATTATAGCTTGAAAAAAAGTAATATCCAAAGATTATTTTATGTTGTTTAAGAAAAAGTTAAAAAAAGATTAAATTAGGTAGCGGGACGTTAGGTCAACTTCCATGTTGCCCTAACTTATCGGGATTTTGCTGCGCAAAACCCGTTGCTTTTTGCGTACATCCATGTACGCGCATACTAAACAAAAAAAGCCGTGGTTTTCATAAACCACGGCTTAAATAAGTGGAGATAACCGGACTCGAACCGGGGTTTCCGGTCGCAACCTCCTGTTGCTCCCTCCAACCCCGCCTGCGCTCGCTGGCGGCGGCATCCATGCCGCCTTTCCGCCAGAATGCTCCGCACTGCTCGCATTCCGGCGCGCTCGCTCCGGTAGCCGGTTCGAGCCTATCGCATCAAACAAAAAAAAATCCGATGCATTTTGCATCGGATTTTTTTTTGGAGATAACCGGACTCGAACCGGCTACCTACAGATTGCGAACCTGTCGCTCTACCAGGTGAGCTATATCCCCATAAATACGCTTGCGCGCTAAACGGAATAATAGCTTGTAAGGGGGCTTTAGTCAATAGTTCAGAACAGCCCGCATATTTTGTTAGTTCGTAAACTTGATTTTACAATTTTTTGCATCATAATATTAGTAACAAAGAAGGAGGCATAGCCATGAAAAAGTTATTTATTATCATCTTATCCATGCTTTTGTTCGCACTGCCGCTCAGCGCATGGTCGCTGTTCTCTCAGGCTCCGTCCCGCCCCGAATGTGTTACGGACGAACTTAACGAAATCCTTGAAGACGGAAAGTTCGAACGCGATGCAGAGCAAATAAACACCCTGACACTAAACTTCTCGCTTGCCGAACGCCAGTCGATATACGACTTTTACGAGCTTGACGGAAGCAGAGCGGCTGATGACAACTTCAACTGGGCATTCCCGGCTTTCGGCTTCGGCTCTTTTGTTCAGGGCGACACATCAGGCGGAGTATTTCTTCTTGTTACCGACATTGTTACGTACGCAGCCAGCATCACGGGTACTGTAGTAATGACAATCGGGCTTTTCGACATTCTTGGCATAACGACAATTTTCTTCGATACGTACGATGTCGATAGAGCAAAACGATACTTTTTAGGCGGAATGGCTACAGCTGCAATAGGAGTAACTCTTGAGCTTCTTGCCGACTGCGTATACGGCGCAATCCGCCCAAGAACATACGCGAACACACAGAACACAGCCCTTAAGAACGCGCTTGGACTAGGCAATTCGTCAACTTCCGTAAGCTTTATGCCTGTCATAAACCCCGTTCAGCAGAGCTTTGGACTTGCGGTTTCTATGCAGTGGTAACGCGACTTACCTGCGGTTAAGAAAACTCAATACGCGGTTGTAAAAATCGGCAGCGGCTTCTTCAAACGGGGCGTGGCTTATTCCCTCGTATACATAAAGCTCGCTGCCCTTTATTTTTTCATGAAGGTCATATGAAGCCTGTATTCCTACAGTCTTGTCCACACTTCCGCCAATTACAAGGACCGGGCACGAAATTTCAGCAACTTCCCCTGAAGCATCAAACGAAAGAATGGCACGAGCGTTCTTAAGGAAGCGGTCATAGCTTTTTTGCTTTCCGACAAGCCCAATAACAGGATAAAACTTTCTGTATTTTTTCAGATACGTTTCTGAATAACCTTTTTCGGCTGTGTCTATCATAAGGCTTTTGTGGTCACCACGCTCGGCAAGCTCTATCCAGCTTGAAACATTAGCGCGTATCATGTCGTTCACGCACGGAGCCGTAACAGTAAGGATAAGCTTTTCCACAAGCTCAGGATGGCGTATCGTAAGATACTGCGCAATCATGCCGCCCTGAGAAACACCCATGATGCTCGCTCTCTGTATGCCGAGCGACTGCAGAGCCTTTGCAAGATCATCCGCCATATCCTGTATGGAATAACCTTCCGGCATCTTGTTCTTGCGGCTGAACATGTAAACCGTGTAATCATCAAAAAAAGCTTTGTACGGTCTTGAAAGAATAAACGCCTTTCCTTTTACGGTAGCAAGCCCATCTGAAAGCCCCGGAATAACGATGAATGACTTTTTCCCATTCCCGAACGAAACGTAATACATCTCTGTATCGTCAATTCTCACCGCTCCGTTTTTTGCATTACTGAACATTTTGTCATACCTCCTGTTATGCCACACGACGATGCGGAAGCTTGCCCATAGCTATGAAGGCAATCACGACACCTGCCGCACAGACAATTGCTCCAGTAGTAAGCATTGGAACAATTCCAAAATTATCAAGTATAACACCGCTTATAAAATTCGAAAAAACCCCGCCCAAAGTGATTGCGCTCGTTACGTAAGCCTGACCTTTAACTTGATCGAACTCATCCATTGTCTGGCTGACGTAATATGCGGCGGCTGGGATAAACACCGCATAAGCGAAAAGCTGGAACGACTGGCTGACGTACATCATCACCATATTTGACGCGAACAAAAGGATAAATATCTTTACGAAGAATGCCGTTCCAGAAATGACGAGCAGCCGCCGCGACGATATTTTCTTAAGCACCAGCCCGATAAGAGCCATAACAGGCAGCTCCAATATTGCCTGAAGAAAGTTCGAATATCCCAGTTCTGTTTCGCCGCCGCCCAAACTCCTGATAATTTGAATCATAAAATCGTTTATCATGTTGTGGGCAAAAAAGAAGCAGACCGTACCAAGCAAATAGAGCGCGAATGCAGGATACGCACGAACGAAACCAGTAAAACTGCTGTGCGCAACACTGCGAGAATCCCCGGAAGCGGCGGAAGAAGCCTGCTTTCCTGCGACTACGTTGCCTGTGACCGCCGGTTTTCTGAACGTGAAGATTATTATGGCTGATACAAGCATAATGACAGCCGTCGCTATCATAAGGATTGAAACGCCATGATTTTCTACAGCGCTTCCTATAAAAACCGATGTGACGGCGAAACTCGCGGAGCCGAGCCCCCTTGAAATTCCAAACTGAATGTTGCAGCCGGCTTTTTGGTATTCAAAGCAAAGCGCGGTCATTACAGGCTGGTATGCGAACTGAACCATGTATATGAGCGCGTAGATTATAAAAACGACAGGTTTGCTGCTGTGAGCAAAAAAAAAGAATAACCGTTCCCAAAAGGATTATCAGAACGGAGATAAGGATAAAACGGCGATTTGTCAGAGCACCCTGCTTGTCGATTATTCCGGCTATAACCGGCTGAAACACAGCGGAGGCGATATTAGCCACGGCAAGCAAAACGCCTACCTGCGTATTCGTAAAACCATTAGCAAGAAGATAAACTGCGGCACACGCATGTATCGTGCAGAACGCCGCGAAGTACGTCGCATTGAGCAGCGTATATCTTATTGTCCAAAATCCTTTTTTGGTGTTTTTATCCATGTTCTTTTCCTTGGTACAACCATATACTATAATTGATTGAAAGTCGATATATTTACATTTCCGCGCACTGTTTCCGCGGGCTTCCGCCGCAGATGTGAGAATTCTTAGGAGAAAACACGTATATATTTTGATGCTTTTGATTTATAATATAAAAATACTCATAGCTCTACTATGAAGTTCGATTGATGCGGCGCACTTTTTGCTTTCTGATGCTGTTACCGCCGCGAAAGTCATAATAAGGAAAAATTATGAACGAAAAACAATTGCCCCCTTGGGCTGATGAAATACCGGAAGGCTCATTTATCTCTTACGAGCCCACCTACAAAGTCGGGGAATACTTTGATCGGTTCCACAAAGACTCATTTACAACAGCCGAAAAGGGGAAAATGACCTACTACTTTTTTGACCCGACCGAACACGGCTTTCCCAAAGAAAAATCATACCCACTTTTCGTTTTCCTGCACGGCACATCGAACGCACTTGAAGGCGATGTCTGCATAAACTATACAGGCGCGGAGTTTTACAGTACGGACGCTTACCAGTCCGCTTTTGGAGGCGCGTATCTTCTTATTCCGCTTGCAAACGAATACCGTGACTCGAACGGAGCCGTGCAAGGCGCATGGGACGACAGCTACACTAAACCCGTCTATGAACTGATCGGCGCGTTTATAAAAGCACACACATACGGCACGAGCAGTTCCGCACCGTCCGTCTACGGCGCTTCAGGCAAAAAAGTCGTTTTCGGCAATTCGTCCGGTGCAACAATGACCTTCAGAATGGTGAATGCATACACATCGTTTTTCAACGCGCTTGTACCGATTGGAACCGATGACATTCCGGACGATACAACACTTGACCGCTACGACGAAAACGACGTTCATCTGTTTTATGCGATAGGAAAACGTGATGAATTCAATCCGTTCAAGGAGAATGTTGAACCGCGCATTCCGCGCCTTAACCGCATGAAGCACTGCTTCTTGTACACACCAGAATGGGTCAAAAACGGCGACAAGGGAATAGCATCAATAAACTTCGGTGTGGAGATGGGACAGCACTGCCTTATAAACCCTATGCACTGCAATCTGATGTTTGATGACGGAACGATTATGGACGAGCGTCTTCCAAAAGGCGTTACAGGCTGGCTTAACGATATGATTCACGGAGCTGGCTCGTGCCAGAACAGCGGAGCAGCTGGCGACGGCGGAACAAATACTCGAAATAAAAAATGATAAATCTTGTTTTAAGCCGCCTTCTTCCGCAAAACCCGGTTCCCATTTTCCTTTCGCTTTTTGTGGCATTGTATTCCATCGTGGTTTTGGTGATGATGCGGAATGTCTTTGGGGAAAAACCGCTTGGCATACCGCCGGAGCTTATGCGCTTCACAGACTGCAGCGCGGCTTTCCGCCGAAAAAGGAAAAAACTTTTCATCTTTGTCTGTGCCGTTCCCTGTGTCGTTTGCATTATCCACTTTATTTTCGCACGCTACAAACACAACATGTGGGCAACTTGGCACTACTACGGCATTTTTTATCTTGCGTCAGTTCTTTTAGCCGCGCTGCCGTTAGCCGACTTTGCTAAAATAACGCGGAAACTGTGCGCTCCGCTCGTAACGGCTTTTGCTGTTGCGGCTTTTTTTCACACGATAATTTACCCAATGGCATGGAGTTCCACGATACGGAACCACACTTACGAATCGTTCACAGAATCGTTTATTTCTATGACGCACGACATGGAACAACACTACTCGCTCAAAGACTGGAAAAAAGCCGATATCCCGGCTGTACGCGACAAAATTCTTCCGTTAGTGGAGTATGCGGAGCGCACAAACGACAAGGGGCTTTTTCATGCCGCGATGTCTGCTTACGCTTACTATTTTTACGACGGACACGTAAAAGCGTTCGCCGAAGATCCCGACGTTTGGTATATTGCGCTTCTTATCCTTGCCGGCAATGACTACGGTTTTTCCATGGTACAGCTTGACGACGGAAGATTTATTGCCGTTTCCTGCTCTCCGGAAACACAAGCGTGCCGCTTGGGCATTCACAATGGAACAGAAATTCTGCAGTGGAACGGCAAGCCTGTGGCGCAGGCTGCATCCGAAATTGAATGCATTTACGGCGCAAATACATGGCCTGTAAAAGAAAATGAAGATTTTTTCCGTCCTGTATGGCTTTCCACTCGCGGCATAAACGACTCTCCGGATTTAACAGAACGCCTTATCGCAGCTGCATCGATAAAAAGCGACAGCGAACGCTCGCCTGCCAAAGTCGGCTTTATAACAGATTCCGGTAAATACAGAGAAATTGAAGTCGAGGCGATCGGCGCCGGCATAAACAGGCTTGAATTCACGTATCTTTCCCTTTTGCACCAGTACGATAACAATGCCTTTTGGCTGGACAAGAACTTAGAATCGATTATGGCCACCGAAGATACGGCGTACATGCTCCGGTTCAGCGAGACGAATTTCATTCTTTTGGACAATCTTTCATACCTTACCGGTAGATATCCAGTAATCAAAAACAAGCT
>JAEEGH010019221.1_pt1 | contig 14348 bp, 12 predicted proteins | sample 9134181 | NCBI WGS metagenome assembly JAEEGH01 (sample SAMN16246544, study PRJNA631951) | gut metagenome | biome: gut microbiome; feature: rumen; material: DP-attached | host: Bos | place: Iran: Karaj | collected 2018-10 | reverse complement strand
CACCGCCGCACGCTTCGAAGACCTGCTGACGGAAGCCGTCGTCGCCCTGCGGCGCGGAAAAATCCATGTCGTAGAGCAGCGCGTTGATATACAGTCCGGTGCCGCCGCTGACGATGGGCAATTTGCCCCGGCCGGAGATCTCCCGGATATAAGACCTGGCTTTTTTCTGGTAAGACGCGACGTTGAACGGCGTTTTCGGATCGATCTCATCCACGAGCCAGTGTCTGGCCTGCGCGCGTTCCTGAAGCGTCGGTTTCGCGCTGCCGACGTCCATGTAGCGGTAGATCTGCATGGAGTCCGCCGAGACGATCTCGCCGTCCAGATCCTGTGCCAGCCGGATCGCGTATTCTGTTTTCCCGCAGGCCGTCGGACCCGTTAAAAACAGTACCTTCATGGGCTATTTTCTCTTAAACTGGCGCTCGAGGTCGCTCTGGCTGAACCGGATCAGCGTGGGCCTTCCGTGGGGGCAGCTGAACGGATTTTCACAGCGGTCGAGCCGCACGAAGAGTTCTCTCATTTCTTCCGGATCCAGATGATCGCCGCCTTTGATGGCAGCTTTGCAGGCGTTGCTTGTGAGTTCTTCCCGTTTCAGCTGGATATCCGCCGCTTTGACTGTGTCCTGCTGCAGGATGTGGATCGCGAAGTCTTCGGCTTCCTGCAGTCCCATGCAGGACGGGATCTCCTTGACGATGACGTCTCCCATGCCGAATTCCTCGATGCGGTAGCCCAGCGTTCGCAGCAGCTGCAGGCGTTCCGTCAGGGAGGCTTTATTGACGGCGCCCATCTGCAGCAGGATCGGCGCAAGGATGGGCTGGGACGGCGCTTCCGCGCCCCGGAAGATCTTCAGGAATTCCTCGTACAGAATGCGTTCGTGTGCCGCATGCTGGTCCACCATGTAAACGTGTTCCTCGTCTTTGGCGATGATGTACGTCGCGAACGCTTCGCCGATGATCGTCAGCGAAGAAAACAGGAAACGCGGTTCTTCGGTCTCCGGTTCTTCCGTATCGCTGTGATAAGGGATCATCTCCTCCTGGACCTGCAGCTGCGCGCGGTCCGATTCCTCCCGCATGCGGGCGAAAAGGTTCTCCGTACGCTGCGGCGCGGATGTTTCCTGTAACGAATTTATGTCAACAATATTCGTTACCGCAATATCCGGAACATCCTCAGAGGCTTGATTTTCATAGGGTTTCGCGTATACGGTCTCCGCTTCCCGCAACAGCGGACGGGCGATGGGTGAAGCTTCCGCTACGCCCTCCTGCTTCAGCAGGCTGCTGCGGATGGCACGGATCATAAAGTCCGATACGCCCCGCTCATCATAGAATTTGATCTCCGTCTTATGCGGGTGGATGTTTACGTCCACGCTGCGCGGGTCGACCTCCAGGAACAGGAACGCCGCCGGATGCCGTCCTTCGAAAAGTTTATCCGAGAACGCCTCTTCCAGCGCGTCCTCCATCACCTTGCTCTTCACCCATCTGCCGTTGACGAAGAATACCTGCATCCGCTTGTTGTTGCGCGAATAGGCGGGCGCCGAAACGAAGCCCGCGAGGCTGCGCTCGCCGTCCGAAGCCGCCTTTCCTTCGACGGACACCAGACCCTTGGCCATCTGAGGGCTGTAAAGGGTCAAAATCGCCGCTCTCAGGTCCCCTTTGCCCAAAGTGGAGTAAAGGATCGTCCCGTTGGAAACGAGCCGGAAACGGACGTTTGGATAGGCCAGCGCCATCTTCGATACGTAATCGCTGATCAGGCTGGCTTCGGCGTTGTCCGGCTTCAGGAATTTGCGCCTGGCCGGCGTGTTGTAGAACAGGTCCGTCACGACGATGGTCGTTCCGTCCTCGCAGGCCGCTTCCGTGATCTCTTCGCAGACGCCGCCTTCGATGCGGATCCGGGTGCCTGTCGTCTGATCCGCCGGTTTCGTGATCAGTTCCGTGCGGGATACCGCCGCGATGCTCGCCAGCGCTTCGCCCCGGAAACCCAAAGTGCCGATGGCGTTCAGGTCGTCTTCCGTCGCGATCTTGCTCGTGGCATAGCGCATAAAGGCCAGCTCCACTTCGCCGGAGGGAATGCCGCATCCGTTGTCCGTGACCCGGATATAATCCTTGCCGCCTTTGCGGATCTCGCAGGTGACCGACGTCGCGCCTGCGTCCAGCGCGTTCTCGATCAGTTCCTTGACGATGGAGACCGGCCGCTCGACGACTTCGCCGGCGGCGATCTTATCCGATAATTCTCTTGGTAAAGCGCGTATCATCTATTGCCTTGCCTTCTCCTGGAGCTCCTCCAGGATGCCGATCGCCTGTGACGGCGTGATGTTCATCAGATCCAGATTCCTTACCATGTTCGCCAGTTCGCTGTCCACAGGCGTAAACAGGCTGAGCTGTCTGTCCTGCGGTTCTTCCGGCTGTTTCTTTCCGCTTTTCTTCGCGGGTACAGGCTCCTCTTCCGCCTGGCCCTTTTCCAGCGAATCCAGCTTCGCCTGGGCGTTGTCCAGCACTTCCTTCGGAACGCCGGCCAGTTTCGCCACGTGGATGCCGTAACTTCTGGAGGCGCTGCCTTCGACGATCTTATGCAGGAACACGATGTTGCCGCCGCTCTCGGAGACGTCGACGTTCAGATTCCTGACGCCCTTGATCGTATCCGCCAATACCGTCAGCTCGTGGTAATGCGTTGCGAAAAGCGTGCGCACACGGCGCTGCGGCTTCGTCAGCCGTTCGACCGTCGCCCAGGCGATGGACAGGCCGTCGTACGTGCTCGTGCCCCGGCCGATCTCGTCCAGGATGACGAGGCTCTTTTCCGTCGCCGTGTTCAGGATATAGGCGAGTTCGCTCATCTCGACGAAGAACGTGGACTGCCCCATGGCGATGTTATCCGACGCGCCGATCCTTGTATAGATCCGGTCGCAGAGACCGATCTTCGCGCTGTCCGCGGGAACGAAACAGCCCGCCTGCGCCATGAGCACGATGAGGGCCAGCTGGCGCATATACGTGGATTTACCGGCCATGTTCGGGCCGGTGATCAGCAGCATGCTGGCGTCCGAACGGTCGAGGTACACGTCGTTGGATACGAAGACGCCGTCCTTGATCGTCGTCTCGATCACGGGATGCCTGCCCTTGCGGATGACGATCTCATCGCCTCCGTTCACCTCCGGCTTGACGTAGTTCAGCTTGACGGAGCTCTCCGCGAAGCTGCACAGCACGTCGATCTGCGCGATGGCGGAACCGGTGCGCTGCAGCGCGTCCGACGATCCCTGGATCTTTTTGCGAAGCTCCGTAAACAGCCGGTACTCCAGGTCGTTGATCTTGGCCTGGGCGTTCAGCACGATGCTTTCCTTTTCCTTCATTTCGGACGTGATAAAGCGCTCTCCGCCCACGAGGGTCTGCTTTCGGATATAGTTCTCCGGCACCTGGTCCTTGAAGGAATTGCTGACCTCGATATAGTAGCCGAACACCTTGTTATAACCGACTTTCAGGGTCTTGATGCCGGTGCGTTCCTTTTCCGTGTTCTCCAGGGAAGCGATCCAGACCTTGGCGTCTCTGGCGCCGGCGTTCAGTTCGTCCAGATCGGCGCTGTATCCGGGGCGTATCATGCCGCCTTCCCGCACGGTGAACGGCGGTTCGTCCACGATGGCTTTTTCGATCTCGTCTGCGATGGCCGGCAGCGCGTCCATGCTCTCCGACAGTTCTCCGGTCAGCCCTTCCCTGCCGCGCAGCGTCTCCTTGATGTCGGAAGCGTGCAGCAGAGACGTCTTCAGGGCGATCAGATCCCTGGCGTTCGCGGTGCCGCAGGCGAAGCGGGCCGTCAGACGCTCCAGGTCATATACGTATTTCAGGGATTCCCGCAGGTCGTTGCGCAGCAGGATGTCCTCTGTCAGCAGTTCGACGGCGTCCAGGCGCTTTTGGATCGGCCCGAGGCTGTTCAGGGGCTGCCGCAGCCACTGTTTCATCCTGCGGGACCCCATGGCCGTCCGGCAGCGGTCCAGCACGCCGAGCAGAGAGCCCTGCACCTTGTGCTCGAACAGGGTCTCGGTCAGCTCGAGGTTCTTGATCGTGGCCTTGTCCAGGTTCATGGAATCGCCCGTTTCCTGGATCTGCAGCTTCTGCAGATGGGTCACGTCCTGTTTCTGCGTCTGGCGGATATAGCCAAGGATGGATCCGACGGCGTAGAACAGCAGCGGAACGTCTTCTTCCGCGAGACCCGCGGATTTTTCGCTCTCTGCGCCGAAATGGCGGCAGATGTTCTCGCTGCAGATCCGCTGGCCGAACGTATCGTTTCCTGCGCGGAACGCGTACAGTCCGTCCATGTAGGACAATTGCTCCCACAGCCACGGATCCTCTTCTTCGGAGACGTTCACCAGGATCTCTTTGGGCTGGATCTTCGTGATCTGCGCCAGCAGCATCTGCCTGCGGTCTTCGCCGGTCAGCTGCAGCGCGAAGAACTCTCCCGTGGAGATGTCGCACCAGGACAGGCCGAACCCGTCGCCGCTTTCGTATAAAGACGCGAGGAAGTTGTTGTCCTTTTCGTTCAGGATCGCCTCGGACAGAACGGTGCCGGGCGTGACCACGCGGATGACGTCCCGTTCGACGAGGCCTTTGGAAAGCGCGGGGTCGGTCAGCTGCTCGGCGATCGCGACTTTATAGCCTTTCTCCACGAGTCTGGCGATATAGTTCTCGCAGGCGTGGTAAGGAACGCCGCACATGGGGGCGCGCTCCTCTTCGCCGCACTGTTTGCCGGTGAGGACGAGGTCAAGTTCTCTCGCGGCGGTCTTGGCGTCGTCGAAAAACATCTCGTAGAAATCGCCGAGACGGTAAAACAGGATGCAGTCGGGATACTGCTCCTTCGTCGCCAGATATTGCCGCATCATGGGAGAAAATGCCATAGTGACCTCTTTACATTATCGGCATCCATATGCGGGGCTCGGGTCTCGCTCCCGCTACCTCTGCTCGCAGCGGTTCTAAGCTCTGGCTTCGTCCTGTGAACTCGCCAATCGCTAAGAACCGGCGGCATTCACATGGCCCTCGCCCCGCATATGGATTGCCTTTTTTAATAATAGCTTTATTGATTTAAATACGCTGCTGAGGAAATGTTTCGGACAAGCCGCCAGCCTCTTTGGACGCCACCACTCAGGCGTATGATGAATCAAATCTTTAAAACAGCGTGTCCGAAGACGGACTCTCACGAATCGATTAACGGTCTAACTCTTTGTGCGCTTTTTCGACAATATCCGCAATCATATCGTCGCTTACGTCGCATTGCGTCTCTGTTTCTTTCCTGAGCAATACCAGATACTCGATATTGCCCTTGGTGCCTTTTACGGGCGAATGATCCAGATCGAGGGCGGAAAAGCCGCTCTCCGCCGCATAGCCGAGCACGTTCGCGATCACCTGGCGATGCACGGCCGGGTCGCGGACGATGCCGTTCTTGCCCACCTGCTCGCGGCCGGCTTCGAACTGCGGCTTGATCAGGCAGACCATATGCGCGCTGTCTTTCAGCAGCGATGCCGCCGGTCCCAGGATATGCTTCAGCGATATGAAGGACACGTCCGTGCAGGCGAAATCCATCCGGTCCGCGAAATCCTCAGGCTTTGCGTAGCGGAAATTATATTGCTCCATGCAGACGACCCGCTCGTCGCTGCGCAGCTTCCAGACCAGCTGGTTCGTGCCGCTGTCCACGGCGTAGACCTTTACGGCGCCCTTCTGCAGCATGCAGTCTGTAAAACCGCCGGTGGATGACCCGATATCGATGCAGATCCTGCCGGTCATATCCAGTTCGAAGCGTTCGAGCGCGCGGGCCAGTTTCAGGCCGCCCCGCGATACGTAGGGACAATCGTCGCCCCGCACTTCGATGACCGCGTCTTCAGCGACCGCCGTTCCTGCCTTGTCGCAGCGCTGCCCGTCCACGAAGACGAGTCCCGCCATGATGACGCGCTTGGCTTTTTCTCTGGTCTCGCAGAACCCCTGTTCGACCAGAAGTACGTCAATTCTGCTCTTCAAGCCAGCTCACCGCCGTTTCTGCGACCGACTGCGGATCCAATCCGTAGCGTTTTTTGAGTTCTTCCGTGCTGCCGTGTTCGATAAAGCGGTCCGGCCAGCCCATCACCTTGATGCGGCATTCCGCGTTCTTTTCCGCCGCCAGCGCCGCGATGCGCGTACCGACGCCTTCGCATACGTCGCCGTCTTCCAGCGTGATGACGTGCCGGTACTGCCGGAAAATTTCCTCGAGGAACGCTTCGTTCAAAGGTTTCAGCACCCGCAGATTATAAACGGCGCAATGGATGCCTCTCTCTTCGAGAAGATCCGACGCTTCCATGGCGTCCGCGACGCTGCTTCCGGCAGCAAGGATGCACATGTAGCGGCCTTCTTTCATCTGCTGCGGCCGGCTGACCCCTGCGGGAAGCGCGTATTCGGACAGATCCGAAGCTTTTCCTCTCGGGTAGCGGATGGCCACGGGTCCGTTCACGTTCAGCGCGTACTGCAGCATGGCGACGAGTTCCGGCCCGTCCTTCGGCGCCAGAACGGTCATGTTCGGCATAGAAGACAGATAAGAGATATCGAAACTGCCCTGGTGCGTCTCGCCGTCTCTTCCGGTCACGCCGCTGCGGTCCAGCGCAAATACGACCGGCAGGTTCTGCAGACAGACCTCGGTCAGGACCTGGTCGTACGCGCGCTGCAGGAACGTGGAATAGATGGCGACGACGGGTTTCAGACCGCCGAGCGCCAGCCCTGCGGCGAACGAGACGGCGTGCTGTTCCGCGATGCCGGCGTCGAACACCCGTTCCGGAAAACGTTTCTTCATGACGGACAGCCCGGTGGCATCCATCATGGCCGCCGTGATGGCGACGATGCGGTCGTCTTCCGCCGCTTCTTCCGCCAGAGCCGCGCCGAATACGTCGGAGTAGCTGCCGGAAGGTTCGTCCGGCGCCGAGATCGCCGTCGAGGGATCGAACGGTCCGATGCCGTGGAATTTGCTGGGATTCTTTTCAGCGGGCACAAAGCCCTTGCCCTTCTTCGTGATCACGTGGATGAAGACCGGACGGTACTGCTGCTTCGCAGCCTCCAGCACCTCGGTGAGCGCGTCGATATCGTGCCCGTCCACAGGACCGTAGTATTTGAAACCCATCTGTTCGATCATGCCGCCGTGCACGACCGTATGCTTCAGCGCGTCTCTCGCCGCGGCCAGACCTCTCTGCACGCGCGGCATGTTGCGCGTCGCGTGTTTGATGTCCTTCTTCAATTCCAGATATCTGCCGGACGTTCTCAGCTGCTGCAGGTGCCTCGCCACGCCGCCCACGTTCGATCCGATGGACATCTCGTTGTCGTTTAAAATGACGATGAGGGGCGTACGCGAAGCGCCGGCGCTGTTGAGCGCTTCATAGGAAACGCCGCAGTTCAGCGCGCCGTCCCCGATGACCGCGACGCAGGCATAGTCTTCCCCTTTCAGGTCTCTGGCCGTCGCGTAGCCGAAAGCGGCAGACACGGACGATCCGCTGTGACCCGCGTCGAACGCGTCCGCGCGGCTCTCCATCCGCTTCGGAAAGCCGGAGATGCCGTCGAGCTGCCGCAGCGTCTCCATGTCGTCCCAGCGCCCGGTGAGCATCTTGTGCACGTAGGTCTGATGGCCCACGTCCCAGACGATGCGGTCCCGGAACACGTCGAAGACGCGGTGGATCGCGATGGTCAGTTCCACGACGCCCAGATTGGAGGCCAGATGGCCGCCGGTGCGCGAAACGTCTTCCAGGAGCTTTTCCCGGATCTCCACCGCCAGCAGCTCGAGGCTGCGGGTGTCCATATGTTTTACGTCTTCCGTCAGCATGTTTTCCTTGTTTTTATTATTCATTACCGAACGATCTCCGATTCCAGGAAGTCGATGACGCAGTTGAAGACTTCCGCTTCGTCGTAATACTTCTCCATGGCGTCTCTCGCCTTCGCCAGGTGACCCATCGCCAGATCGATAGAGGTCTCCAGCCCGTACAGAGACGGGTACGTCGCTTTGTTCAGCTCTGCATCCACGTGCGTTTTCTTGCCCAGCGACTTTTCGTCTCCGATGACGTCCAGGATGTCGTCCACGATCTGGAACGCAAGGCCGAGATGCTCGCCATAGATCCTCAGGTCGCCCTGCAGCTGTTCGTCCGCGCCGCCCAGATAACCTCCTGCCAGCGTGACGCTTTTGATGAAAGCAGCGGTCTTATTCGCGTGGATGAACGTCAGCATATCTTCCGAACAGGCTTTCCCTTCGTTCTCGACGTCCGCGACCTGGCCCGCGACCATGCCGCGCACGCCTGTGCCCTTGGAGATCTCGAACGCAGCCTTTGCAAGCCGCTTCAGCCTTTCCGGATCGTCCAGGAACAGCAGCATATGCTTCGTCATGACCTCATAGGCGGCGGACAGAAGACCGTCTCCTGCCAAAATAGCGATGTCTTCGCCGTAGACCTTGTGATTGGTCAGCATGCCGCGGCGGTAATCGTCGTTATCCATGGCCGGCAGATCGTCGTGGATGAGCGAATAGGTTTGAATGTATTCCGCCGCGCAGGCGAACGGCAGGACAAACTCCTCTTTCTCCTTGCACATCAGGGCCGCAGCCATCATCAGCACGGGACGGATGCGTTTGCCGCCCGCCGTCAGGCTGTAGCGCATGGATTCGTACAGCGTGCTGCATTTCTGGTCGATGACCGGCATGAAATCCAGGATGTGATCGTTCACCAGATTTCTCAGTCTGTTGAATTCAGGGCTGTTCATTCTTCAAACGCCTCCGTCGTGCCTTCCTGCGGTTTGTAGATCTCGATCTTCTGCCTGGCTCCGTCGAGGATGCTCTTGCAGCGGTTATATAACAGAATACTTTTATCGTAAACCTCCACGCTCTCTTCGAGTCCCAGACGGCCGCTGCGCAGCGATTCCGCCGTTTCCTGCAGCGCCGCCAGCGCCTCTTCGAACGTCATGGATTCGATCTTCTTTTTACTCATGGATTGATACCTCCTGCACCAGGCAGACCAGGGTGCCGTCTTTAAAACGCAGATCCAGGCTGTCGCCCTTTCGGAACGCGGCCGCCCTGTCCTGCCAGGAGCCGTCTTTGCGCGCCATGGCGTAGCCTTTTTCCAGCACGTTCATGGGATTGGACAGATCCGCGTCGTTCTTCAGCAGGTTCAGCCGGCTCTCCGCTTCCTGCAGCAGGCTGCGGATGCTGTGTTCCGCGCTGTCCCGCAGCCTCTGCAGCGTCAGCGCGTAATTTTCGAACACCGCCTCGAGGTTCGAATACAGCCGCTGGGGCGTGTACAGCCGCAGCGTATCGATCAGGGCCGCCATGTGCGGCACGGCCAGTTCCGCCGCCGCCGTCGGCGTGGCGCCCCGCAGATCCGCCGCGTAGTCCGCGATCGTAACGTCCACTTCGTGACCCACGGCGGAGATCACCGGGATCTTCGAAGCGCGGATCGCCCGCGCGACGGCCTCTTCGTTGAAGCACCAGAGATCCTCTGCGGATCCCCCGCCCCGGCCTGCGATGATCACGTCCAGATCCGGGAACAGGCGGTTCATCTCGGAAAGCCCCTCCGCGATGCTGGCCGCGGCGTCCGGCCCCTGCACGACGCAGGGATAGACGAGCACGTCGACGAGCGGATTGCGCCGCCTGACCGTCGTGATGACGTCGTGGACCGCAGCTCCCGTCGGGGACGTCAGCACGCCGATCCGCTTCGGGAACGCCGGAATGGGTCTTTTGACAGACGGATCGAACAGGCCTTCCGCTTCGAGTTTTTTCCGCAGATTCTCGAACGCGATCTTCAGGGAGCCTTCCCCCTGCACGTCGATGTCCCGCACGTAGACGGAATAACTGCCGCCCCGCTCGTAAACGGACAGGCTGCCGTAGACGATCAGTTCCATGCCCTCCGAGATGTCGTAACGCAGGGTGCCGACGCGTTCCCGGGGCAGAAAACAGCTGATGCGGGACGTCTCGTCCTTCAGCGTAAAGTACCAATGTCCGGCCGAATGCTTCGTCAGATTCGAGATCTCGCCCTTGACGGAGAGATTCATCAGGATGGGATCCGTCGCCAGGATGCGCCGGATGTAGCTGTTCAGTTGTGATACCGAGACCGGTTTCAGCGGCAACGGGCACCTCCGAAGAGACTGACCCCCACAGCGTTGTCGCTGCAGAGACGTGCGTCTCCGAATACGTAATTCTTATTTTTGCAATAGTTTCTCAGGAAACGGCTGCATGCTACGCCTCCCGTCACGAGCAGGAAGGCTGCCCCGGTTTCCGCCAGCGCTGCGTCCGCGATGGAGCAGAAACTCTCCGCGATGCGTTCCATCGCGAAAAAGGCGGCTTGCTGCTGCGACAGCTGCCCGGCGATTTTCGGCGATTTCAGCTGCGTTTCCAACCCGGACAGGTTCAGATACGTTTTCTGCGCAAAAACGCGGGAAAACGGGTTTTTGAGGCCTTCTGGGGCATATCCGCAGGCCAGGTCGTCTATCGACTTTCCCGCCGGGAACGGATAGCCGAGGTCCACGCCCATGCGATCCAGCAGCTGCCCGTAGGAAAGATCCTTCGTTCCGCCGCAGATGCGGCAGCTGCCGTCCGGTTCGCGCAGCACGAGTTCCAGCGTCCCGCCGGATAGATGCGCGCACAGCAAGCTCTGTCCGCTGTCCGGACCTGCGTCCGAACCGTAAGCTGCGGCACGGATGTGTCCTTCCTGATGCGAGCAGAACAGCAATTTTGCGCCCGTCTGCGCCGCCAGGATCCTCGCGGCGTTCACACCGGCCGTAAAGACCGGCATATACGAGCCTTCCTGGGCCCGCGGCCGGTCGCTGACGGCGACGGCCTTCAGCTCCTCGCCGAAACGAGGCAGCACCCGTTCCAGCAGCACCGGCAGGTTGTTCCAGTGCTGGAACAGCGCATCCGACTGCCGCAGGCCCTTTTCGCCGGACTTCACCGTCAGCAGCACGCGCTCGTCCGCCAGGATCTCCCGGGTCCGCGCGTCCGTGACCGCAACGGAAGTCGTATAGTTGCTGGTATCCAGGCCGAGGACGAGATCACGCATCGGGAGTCTCTTTTGCCGTCCTGCTTCTGGAGTAATTGCCGAGCACGCCGTTGACGAAACGGCCGGATTCCTCGCTGCCGAATTTCTTCGCGATGTTGACGGCTTCGTTGATCGCGACCCCTTCCGGCGTCGGTTCTTCCGCGAACGTCATCTCCGCGATGGCCACGCGAAGCACCGCCAGGTCGACCTTCGCGATGCGGTCCTTATGCCAGTGTTCCGCGTTCGCTTCGATCGCCGCATCCACCTCTTCCATATGGTCCGCGAAAGCGCCGTATACGCTGTTCACGTAATTCTTCTGGTTTTCGGGCGGATAGAACTCCAGGAACGCGTCTTTGCATTCCGGAGAGAAGTCGTTTCTCGCTTCCATGGAGAACAGCAGCTGCATCGCCAGTTCTCTTGCCTGTGATCTTTTCATTGTTCCTGTTGATTTCCTTTCGCGTCCGGGTTTCCCGTGACGCCCATGATATGGATATTCACCTGGGAGATCTTCGTGTTCGTCAGATCTTCCAGCCGATTCTTGACGTTTTCCTGGATCTTCCACGCCGTGTCCGGGATCTTGGCGCCGAACCGCACGTTCAGATAGACGTCGATCACCAGTCCTTTGCGGGTCTCGGCGATGCGGACGCCTTTCGTGCCTTCGATCTCCTTGCTCAGCGCGGGCAGCGGCGCCATCTCGGCTACGCCGTCCGTATGGAGCACCGCGTTCATCGCACAGACGGCGAAAATCTCCTGCGGCAGCTTTTCTTTCGGGTTCAGATCATCCATCTCTGCATGCCAAAAAACGGTCAATAAAACACCAATTTAATTATACCAAAAAGAGGCCTGTTCTTCAATGGAACAAGCCTCTTTGTTTCGTTCTGTTTTTCGCCCTTACAGACTGTTCAGATACTCCTGTTTATACTGTTCGAACGTCGCCGCGTCTTCCGCGAAATTGTGCTCGCCGGAGCCGTCTCCCTTCAGTACGTAATAGATATAATCCGTGCTTGCCGGGTACAGGGCGCCTTCGATGCTGGCCGCGCCGCTGGAACAGATCGGTCCGACGGGAAGACCCGCGTAGGCATAGGTGTTATAAGGCGAATCGACTTCCAGATCGCTGTAGTAGACTCTGTCCTTCCACTCGCCCAGAGCGTAGAGCACCGTAGCGTCGATCTGCAGCTTCATGCCGATGTTCAGCCGGTTGTAGATGACGGATGCGATCTTGTCCCGGTCCGTCTCGGCCTTGGATTCCCGTTCGACCAGGGATGCCAGGGTCACCATTTCGTGGACGGTAAGTCCGTTGACGGTGCCGCCGTCCGTGCCGCCGGCTTCCTGCCAAAGCGGCGTAAACACGGCGTCAAACTGGCTCAGCATGCGCTCCACGATGTCGTGCGCCGCTGCCCCCACAGGCACCCGGTAGGTCTCCGGATACAGGAAGCCTTCCAGGCGGTTGGCCTTCGCCGAGACCGTGCCGCTGGGATCCGCCTCGTTCGTGACCCCGTTCAGGAACCAGAAGACCGACTCCCAGTCCTCCTCGCAGGCTGCGTAGAACTCGTCCACGGAAGCGATCATGCCTTCTTCCACGAGTTTTTCCGCCGTATCCCGGATCGTGTAGCCTTCCGGAATCGTAAAACTGACTTCCGCCCGCCTGCCGTTCTGCAGCAGTTCCATGATCTCCGACGTGGTCATGGAGGGAGAGAACTGATAGTCGCCCGCCTGGAACGTACCGTCCAGATTGTTCAGTCTCGACTTCAGCTTAAACCGCTTCACGTCGGGGATGATGCCGTTTTCATAAAGGATCTCGGCGATGCCCGTCGTCGTGGATCCCGGCGGGATGGTGACCGCGACAGAAGCCGTATCCGACGGATCCAGCGCAACGTCGTAGTTCTTATAATCCGAATATACTTTGCTCGCGATGATGTAGATCAGCGCGAAGACGACGAGCAGAAGCAGAATGATGAACCCTGCGCCGCCCTTCTTTTTCTTTTCTCTTTTACCTGCCATAAATACCCCTTTGTTTCAGGAAATATAAGATTCCAACCACGGTATTATACCATAAAAACGGCTATCAGCCCAACAGATCCAGCACCTGCTGCGCCAGTTCTTTCAGTTCCGCCGATTCCCGCCATTTCAGCAGCGACTGCAGAGGCTTTTTCAACGCATCCGCGCCGGGAAGTCCGCTTCCGGTCTCCGGATCCAGATGATGCGCCAGGCAGCGCAGCATGCGGATGGCGTGAATGTCTTCCTCATCGTCCAGTGCTTCTTCGATCAGATCCATCCCGGATTCGACGGTCATCTCTTCCAGCGTTCCGAACGGAGCGGCAAAGTCCTCCGCCATTTCGACGTTTACGATCGTGCTGCGGTACAAGAGGAACGTTCCGATCTTCAGCGCCGCCTCGCATTCTCCGTATTCGACCATGCAGTAATCCGGAGAACAGTACTCGGCTATGCCTTCGAACACGTTTCCGTCGCAGTCTGTGACCCGTGTGAGTTTATCGTCGTAAACGCTCAGATCTTTCCGGTTCAGCAGCCAGGCAAACCCCTTCGCCGTGCGCAGATCCGGGTCTTTAAAATGATTGCCGGGGTTCCATTCCAGCGTGGTTTCAGCGAATTGTTCCTCCAGGATCTTCTGCGTTCTGCGGATCGGTTCCGCCGCGCTTTTCTCTTTTTCGCCGAGGCTGAGATAAGCGGAGAACACCTCTGTATGATGCGCTTGCAGATATTCCGTGAATCCGGGGAACCAAACGGACGGAGAGACCGCCGCGACGTGGTCGAATTCCTCTGTTTTCGTCACTGCCCACAGAGCGAACAGACCTGCCAGCGAGTAGCCGCCCAGATACAGCTTCGCCTCCGGCGCGTCCTGCCGCAGGATCCGGACTTGTTCCAGCAGATCCCGGAACGTACTCTCAGCACCGCCGCCGAAGCCTTCGTCTCCAAAGACCGCAGGCGCTTCCCACGGCGACAGATCGTTGTTCCAATCCGTTACCTGAAACGTGAGCAGGCGGAAATCCTTCCGCTCTGTGATAGCGCAGATCTGTTCGTATTCGCGCTGCAGAAAACTGTTTTCCTGTCCGCCCGTGATCTGGATCAGAACGTCTTTCGCAGCCGGATCCCCGAACCGCATGCCTTGTGTCAACATTGCCTATTTCCTCAGATAGTCCGCCGAGACGGGGAATTCGAAATACGTATCCGGATACGGTTCGTCCTTCAGCGTAAAATGCCACCATTCGCAGTCGTAAGGAACAAACCCGTTTCGTACCATTACGTTCTGCAGCAGCATGCGGTTTTCGTACTGTTCGTCCGTGACTCCGCGGTAATCCGGATGGGAGAGCTCGCTGAAAAAGTCGAACGGTCCGCC
>JAEEGH010019215.1_pt1 | contig 14351 bp, 10 predicted proteins | sample 9134181 | NCBI WGS metagenome assembly JAEEGH01 (sample SAMN16246544, study PRJNA631951) | gut metagenome | biome: gut microbiome; feature: rumen; material: DP-attached | host: Bos | place: Iran: Karaj | collected 2018-10 | reverse complement strand
CATTTGAAAAAATCCTCCAAATTTCTTTCGTAATTCGGAAAATATTGCTAATTTTGCAACCAGGAAAGAAAATCTTTCCGTTCGGGACTTATCGTCCCCTCGCAAACAGAATAAAACTCTAAGAAATGGCAGAAATCCTCGACGAAACCGACCTGCAGATACTGAAAATACTGCAAAAAAACGCCAAATTGACCACCAAAGAGTTGGCCGATGCCGTTCATTTGACCCCAACACCCGTGTTTGAGCGTCAGAAACGATTAGAAAAGAAAGGGTACATCAAGAAGTATGTAGCCATCCTTGACCCTGAGAAGTTGAACCAGAGTCTGCAGGTGTTCTGCAAGGTGAAACTGAAGCAGATTAACCACGAGATTGCCGACTCGTTTGTGCGTCGTATCCAGCGCATTCCCGAAGTGACCGAGTGCTATAACACCTCAGGTGCTTACGATTATTTATTAAAGGTACGTGCGCGCGATATGAAGCAGTACCAGGAATTTGTGCTTAACAAGTTGGGTGAGATTGAGAGTCTGGCCTCTATCGAGAGCACCTTCGTCATGAGCGAGGTGAAGCAGAACTACGGTATCAATCTGTAGGGTGTTACGACCGTACAAGGTTGCGGCCGGCATCGATGCGTAGGAAGATGAACAGCAGGAAGGTGAAGCCCCAGAGGGAGGAACCGCCGTAGCTGAAGAAGGGTAGGGGGATGCCGATAACTGGCGTCAGTCCTAATACCATGCCTACGTTGATGAAGACGTGGAACAGGAAGATGCTAAGTACGCAGTAGCCATAAACGCGACCGAAGCGGTAAGGTTGCCGTTCTGCCAGATGGATAAGGCGGAGTATGAGTAACCAGAAGAGCACCAACACGCCAGCTGAGCCTACGAATCCTTCTTCCTCGCCGACGGTGCAGAATATGAAGTCGGTGTCCTGTTCGGGCACATACTTCAGTTTTGTCTGTGTGCCGTGCAGGAATCCCTTTCCTTCAAGTCCTCCCGAACCGATGGCAATCTCGCTCTGGTGGACATTGTAACCGGCACCCTTGAGGTCTTCTTCCAGTCCGAGAAGCACGTTGATGCGGGTGCGCTGATGTTCCTGCAGGACGTGGTTGAGGCCATAGTCGGCCAGATTGAAGAATATCATGGACCCAAGTGCGAAGATGGCTATCCAGTAGTAGTTGCGGATGCGGGTGCCCAGTCCCTGCCACAACAGGTAGCCAATGAGCAGGGCTGCCAGCACTAACTGCACCCAAACGATGTCGAAAGGTATGACATATAATGAGAACAGCAGCGCCACAATGGTAATGCCGACGCAGAAGGCAATGAGCCGCAAAGAGTCACGCTTGTCGCGACAATAGACCCAGACCATGGATGCCGAGAATATTTGTATCAGCAGCAATACAGTGAACTTGCCCACAGAAGTGGGCGTGGCCGCTAACGGGACTTCGGCAAAGCGGATACCTATGACGAAGTAGATGACCATAGCGACAGCTGTGAAAAGGATGCTGCCGGGCATTCCTTCGCGGTAGAACACGAGGAAGAAGGCGAGGTAGACCAGTGCCGAGCCAGTCTCACGCTGCAGGACGATGAACAGCATGGGGAGCAGGATGATGGCCAGCGTGGCACCGAAATGCTTCCACTTGTGAATGTCGTAGTTGTAGATGGTCATGAACTTTGCCACTGCCAATGCTGTGGCAAACTTGGCAAATTCGGCCGGTTGCAGGCGCACTGGGCCTAAAACGAGCCAGGAACGGGAACCTTTGATGGTGTGGGTGTTGAAGATGGTGGCAAAGAGCAGTAGTAGCAGCGCCCCGTAAACGAAGTAGGCAAACATGTCGTAGAAGCGGTCGTCGAGCATAAGCAGGACGAATCCCAGCACGATGCTGGTGCCAATCCACACTATCTGCATGCCAGAACGGGTGGATAGCGATAGGAGGTCTGGATCGCCGTAGTCGAAACTGGCGCCGCACACGCTCATCCAACCTCCGGCCAGCAGCAGGAGGTAGAGCAATATCGTCCAATAGTCGAGTGAACGGAGTACGCCGGGCTGTTTATCTTTCTGTGGAGCCATAGTTGATGACCTTATGTTGTATATCGTTGGCTTTCTTTTCCGAAGCCTCCGAGAGTTTTCCGTGAATGAATTGTTCCATGATGAGGCCGCCGATAGGTACGCCATAGGTGGCTCCCCATCCGCCGTTTTCGACGTAGACGGCTACCGCTATCTTGGGGGCATCCATCGGGGCAAAACCCATGAAGACAGAGTGGTCGTGGCCTTTGTTCTGGGCTGTACCTGTCTTTCCGCAGGCCATGAAGTCGTAGTGGGCCAGTGCTTTGCAGGTACCGCCAAGAGCCGACGACCGCATGCCTTGCACGACATAATCGTAAGCACTGCGATTGGCTTTTGTATAGTGCTTCCTCGTAAAAAGGGTGTCAAGGGGCTCGCCCTGCACTTTGCGCACCACGTGGGGAACATAGTAATAGCCCCGGTTGGCGATGGTAGCGCCAAGATTGGCTATCTGCAGGGGGGTGAGCAGCACTTCACCCTGGCCGATGGAGATGGAAATGATGGTCAGTCCGTTCCACGAGCCTTTGTAGGCCTTGTCGTAGAACTGGGCATTGGGAATCAGTCCTCGCTTCTCGTTTGGCAGGTCGATACCTAACTGATAGCCGAAGCCCATGCTCACCATGTAGTCGCGCCAGGTGTTCATGGCGTTTTGCACAGAGCCGTACTTCGAGATATTGGTATTGATCATGTGGTAGAGTCCCCAGCAGAAGAAGCCGTTGCACGATGTCGAGAGTGCCGGCACCAACGGCAGGGGGGCGGCGTGGCCGTGACAGCCTACGTGCAGTCCCTTGAAGTTGAAGCCATGAGCACAGGGGTAAGGTGTGGAAGGGGTGATGATGCCTTCGCTGAGAAAGGTGAGGCCCTGCGACGTCTTGAAGGTGGAGCCTGGCGGGTAGAGACCCATGATGGAGCGGTTGTAGAGCGGCTTCCACACGTTCTTGCTCAGTTCGATATGCTTCTTCGAACGCTGACGGCCTGTCATCAGACGAGGGTCGTAGGTAGGTGACGAGACCATGCAGAGCACTTCGCCCGTAGACGGCTCGATGGCTACGATGGAGCCTATCTTATTCTGCATCAGGCGTTCACCCAAAGCCTGTAACTTGTAGTCGATGGCCAAAGTCAGGTTCTTGCCGGGCTTGGGGTGACGGTCTAAGGCACCGTTCTGATAGGAACCCTGGATGCGGCCGTGAGCGTCGCGGAGTAGAATCTTGACACCCTTCTCGCCGCGGAGCTGCTTTTCGTAGCTGCGCTCCACGCCCATCTTGCCGATGTAGTCGCCCGGCTGGTAATAGTCGTCGCTCTCAATATCGGCAGGCGACACCTCGGCCACGTCGCCAAGGACGTGGGCAGCGTAAGGATACTGGTATTGACGGATACTGCGCCGCTGGACATAGAAGCCGGGGAATCGGTACATCTTCTCCTGGAACACCGAGAAATCCTTGTCGCTGAGCTGGCTCAGAAACAGCTGCTCGGTGAAGGGTGAGTAGCCGTGATTGCGTGAACGGTCCTTGATGGTTGCCATGCGGGTGTCGAACTCCTCTTTGCTGATGTTCAGGGCCTGGCAGAACTCGAGTGTGTCGAGCCGGCCTTTGGTCTCATTCATCACCACCATGATGTCGTAGGCTGGCTGGTTGAATACAAGGAGCTGGCCGTTGCGGTCGGTGATGACACCTCGGGAAGGGAAGTCAATCTTCTTGAGGAACGCGTTGGAGTCGGCACTCTTCTTGTAGTCGTCGCTGGAAATCTGGAGTGTGAACAAGCGAATAATGTAGATGACCACAATAAGCGTAGCCACCCCACCAATCACATAGCGGCGGTTCTCAAGCCCGTAATCTTTCATTATTTACGAACACTCTCCAAAGCCATCAGCAGAATCACAGTCAGGACGGTGCTGCCGACGACGTTCAACAACCATTGTAACCAGTTAAAGAAGCTAAGTGCTTCGATAGTGAAAAAGAGCAGACAGTGGACGAACACCAGAATGGTAGCCAGAGTCAGGAACTTGGTAAAGCCCAAGGTCGATATGGCCGACTTCATGTTCTCGGGAGCCTCACGGGGCAGGAAGAGTTCCAGCAAGTAGGGCTGGAGGAAACCCGTCAGCGTGAGCGAGGCAGCTGCCATGCCCGGAGTGTTGGAGAACATGTCGACCGCCAATCCCAGGAAGAAACTCCACAGCAATATGGCCCAGCGGGGATAGTTGCGGGGGAACATGACTACAAAATAGACATAGAGCAACACGGTGGCACAGCCGAACAGGTGGATGTGGTTGAACACCAATGCCTGCGTCAGACACAGCACCACAAAGATGAGGGCTCTTCTTAATGCATCAATTGCCATACCTATCTTATTTTGGAGTCATTGTTATGGAATCCTTAACCTGTTCCAGCAGACGCAGCCGCTCGCCGATGCTCTTGTCGCTGATGACGCAGACATCGCGAAGACAGGCAAAGTCGGTGGTCAGATTAACTTTCAGCCTATAGGACAAACCGTCGGTGGAGTTGTAGATATTCGTCACCTTGCCTACGAGCACCCCCGGCGGGAAGATAGCAGAGTAGCCGCTGGTCTCTACCCAGTCGCCACGCTTGAAGCGGGCATGTCGGGGAATATCCTCGACGTATGCCACTGATGGGTCGCCCCCATACCACTGCAGGTAACCGAAATAGCCACGGCCGCGGATAGCACAGCTGATACGTGACGACGGGACGTTGAGCACGGGAATGACCACCGAATAGTGGCTGGACACTAAATAGACCACACCTACTACGCCGCTGCCACACGCCACGCCCATGTCCTTTTCGACACCGTCGAGGCGGCCTTTGTCGATGGTAATGAGGTTGTTGGCCTTGTCAACCGTGTTGGAGACTACCTTGGCGGGTATCAGCTTGTACTGGCTGAGGAACTCCAGTTCCTGCCGCTGCATGACGGTGGTGTCCTGCGTCAGATCTCCGTAGAGACGGCGCAGCTGTGTCACCTGCCGTTCAAGGTAGAAGTTGCGCAGCGTGAGTTCTTCGTTAACGCGGGTCAGTGAGAAGAAGGAACGCACGGCGGCGTCCCATTCATAGACCTTGCCCACCACGGCGTTGGCCGAAGTAAACCACACACTGCTCTGGTAGTTGTTGTACTGGAACAACAACACCCCACTGGCCACTTCTAACAACAGAAGCATAAACCAGTGATAGTACCTTGTAACGAACGTCAGCAGGTTCTTCACAAGAGATTATCTCATCAGGAACGTGAAACGGTCGATGTTCTTCAAGGCTATGCCGGCACCGCGGGCTACGCAGTGCAACGGGTCTTCAGCCACGATGAAGGGGATGTTGATCTTGTCGGTCAAACGCTTGGCCAGACCGCGCAGCAGGGCACCGCCACCTGTGAGGTAGATGCCGTTCTTCACGATGTCGGCATACAGTTCGGGCGGTGTGTTCTCCAAAGCGGCCAGTACGGCAGCTTCGATGCGGGCCACGGTCTTGTCGATGCAGTGGGCAATTTCCTGATAGCAAACGGGCACCTCCATAGGCAGAGCCGTGATGCGGTTCGGGCCGTGTACAATGTAGTCCTCGGGAGCCTCGTCGCCCAGATCGGTCAATGCCGAGCCGACATTGATCTTGATGCGCTCAGCCATACGCTCTGACACCTTCACGTTGTGCTGGCGTGACATGTATTCCTGGATGTCGGCGTTCAGGTCGTCGCCTGCCACCTTGATGCTGGTGTTTGCCACGATGCCGCCGAGTGAGATGACGGCAATCTCGGTAGTACCGCCGCCGATGTCGACAATCATGTTGCCCTCGGGGGCTTCTACGTCGATACCGATACCAATGGCAGCAGCCATCGGCTCGAAAATAAGATAAACGTCGCGGCCTTCGGCGTGCTCGGCAGAATCACGCACGGCACGAAGTTCCACTTCGGTAGAGCCGGAAGGAACACCGATAACCATTCGCAGCGACGGAGAGAAAAGGCGTGAGCCTGTGTGTACCATCTTAATAAGGCCGCGCATCATCTGTTCACAAGCAGAGAAGTCGGCAATCACACCATCGCGCAAAGGGCGGATGGTACGGATGTTGTCGTGAGTCTTTTCATACATCATCTTGGCTTTCTCGCCCACGGCAATCATCTTGTCGGTGCGGCGGTCAAGGGCTACGACAGAAGGCTCATCAACAACGATTTTGTCATCACTGATAATAATCGTATTGGCAGTGCCAAGGTCCATGGCAATCTCCTGCACGAAACTAAAAAATCCCATACTACTTCAATCTTTCAAATCTTCTAATCTTCAATTCTTATCCAATAAACCAGTTGTGAATGGCAGTGTCATAGTGGGAGCTGACTCCGAAGGCGCGTGTAGCAAACATGCGGCGCTGTTCGAGTGTAGTAGCTGCTCCCTGAGCGTTGATGATGTCGAGCAGCACGGAATACTCGGCCTTGGAGGGGACGATGACCACGTCCTTGAAGTTCTTTGCTCCGGCGCGGATGAGTGAAATGCCACCGATGTCAATCTTCTCGATGATGTCGGCCTCGCCGGCACCACTGGCTACAGTTTGTTCAAAGGGATAAAGGTCAACAATGACAAGGTCAATCTCGGGAATTTCGTACTTGGCCATCTGCTCGCGGTCGCCCTCGTTGTCACGACGTCCCAGGATGCCTCCAAACACCTTCGGGTGGAGTGTCTTCACACGTCCACCGAGAATAGAGGGATAGGTTGTCACGTCCTCTACTTTCTGGCACTCATAGCCAAGCGACTCAATAAAACTCTGCGTACCTCCCGTACTCAGGAACTTGACGCCCTCCTGATTCAACTTCTCCAGCAACTCGTTGAGGCCGTCCTTGTGGAATACCGACACCAATGCGGTCTTAATCTTTTTTGTTTCTGCCATTTGTGTATAACGTTATATGTACATATATTAGGGAAAATAGGATGCAAAGATAATAAAAAGAAGTGATTATCGATAAGTCCGAGGCACTTTTTTTTATTTTTCCGCTGTATAATTGCTTGAAGTCAAGAAGCGGGGAATCCAAATCCAGAAAGTAGAGCCTTTTCCGTCGCCTTCGCTTACCACACCGATGCGGCCTCCACAACGGTCGGCAATGGCCTTACAGATAGACAAACCGAGGCCGGTTCCCTGTACATAGTCGTTCAATTTGACAAAGCGGTCGAATACCGAGGCTTGTTTCTCCTTGGGTATTCCGGCACCCGTGTCTTCGCAGTAGATGTAGATGCCGTCAACCTTTTCTCCTCGTATTTCTCTCCGCTCTTCTCTGTATCCCACCTTGATGTGTCCTTCCTTGGTATACTTCACGGAATTGGTTACAAAGTTGGTGATAACCTGCTGAATACGTTCTTTGTCGGTACTGGCAGGGAATGTGGAGTAAGGATTGTCCTTGATGAAGCTGACACTGGACTCATGAACACGTTCGGCCATCACCTGGCAGAGTTCGTCGAAGAAAGTGGCAAAGTCGGTGTCCTCGGGCTGAATACTTTGCACTTTCTCATCCATGTTCGAGGTCTCGAGTATATCGTCGATGAGTCGCAGCAGCAGGTCACAGTTGTGGCGTATGATGTTGATGTACTCCTTGCGCTCCTCTGGATCTTCCACCATGTGCAACACGTCCGAGAAGCCCACAATGGCGTTCAGCGGAGTGCGTATTTCGTGGGTCATGTTGGCCAGGAATGCAGCCTTCATCTGACCCGACTGCTGAGCCCGTTGGGTTTCATTTCGCAATTCCTCCTGCGACCTCATGAGCTGGGTAATGTCGCGCACGGTCCCAAAATGCCCCTGTGCTTTTCCGTTCTTGTCATACACAGGCATACCGCTGATGGCATACCACGCTTCGTGATGGGATAATATAGAATCAGAGTAGTGGCGTATGATATTGAACGGTTTGTTCTTCATGAGTGGATTGTAAAGGGTGGCATTGCCCGACTCCTTTTCTTCAGCAGCCACGCTGTTGATATAATCATCGTATGAGAATGTATAATCTACTTTATGCAGCGAACGTGACAGTTCCACCATACGTGTTTGTGGGTTGGTGCGCCAGATGAACATTTTACAGTTCGACAGCAGGTAGTTCATCTGTTTCTCAAACTTCTGGACCTCCTCGCTCGTCACGTCCAGCTGTCGCTTGATAGACTGCTGTTCGCGGTAGAGGCTTCGCTCACTGGTTACGTCTCTGACGGTGACGGCATAGTAGATGATTTCGCTTTGCTCGTTCCTCACGGGACGTACGCGGTACTCTAAGTATTTGTCAAGATGGATGTCCGGATAATACATGTGCTGGCAGGCATGCACCGTATTCTCCATTCCTGGGAAAATTATTCCCTTGAAAAGTGGCGCATCAAACAGTTTCGTTTCGAAGAAGAATTCCAGGTTTTCCTCATTTACTCCTATCACCTCCTTCATGCGTTCGTTCATGTCGAGAAGCTGTCCGTCACTGCTATAGAACGACATGGCAACAAGTGCCGAATCGAAGGCTTTCATGTATTTGGCTGCCATCTCGTTGTTCGACTCCTGTTCGTCCATCTCCTTCGTCACGTCCTTCGTCACCAGTAGGAAGGTGGTGTGGTGGGTATCTTCGTCCTGTTCCCTGATGCAGCTGCCTTTCAGGTGCTGCCATTGTGGGTTCTCACTGGTACCTGTGTTCATCCTGACCATCAGCTCCGAGGTGGTGGTCTCGCGTTTTCTCAGTTCTTCGGCTTTGCTCATAAAGGCCTCATGGTCATCCTTGTGCAGTCTGTTCACGGCATCGGCCATCGTTGACGTTTCGTCTATCAGGTGTCCGCGCAGATTCTTGAATTTGTCTTGTTTGGCGTTGTATTCCGTCACCATGTAGCCGCCCATATCCAGTGCCATGTCCATCACTCGGGTTTGCTCTGAGCTTCTGCGGGTCATCTTTTTGACACGCAGCTGAGCCAGACGGTGTATCAGGAACAGTGTGAGCAGTAGCAGGATGGTCGCGATGGCGGTATAGAGCACGATGGGCGAGGCATTGTCGTGGTGGCGCTCTGGGTGGAACCATCTGTCGTGCAGACGGCTCAGTTCTCCCTCTTGTTCAAGGCGTGCAAACTGGTTGTCAATGGCGTCTATCAGTTCCTCGTCCTTGCTGGCAAGTCGCAGTTCGGCGGCAGGTAAATTCAAGTCGACGAGTTTCAGGTTTTCCAGGTTCAGCTCCCTGATTTTCCACTTCAGGGGTTGTTCGCCCCAGAAGAAGTAGTCGTATTTCCCGCTGGAAACGCCCGACAGGGCTTCCATAGGAGCATGGAATTCGATGGTGGCATCCAGCGACATGTGTTTCAAGGCCAGTGCTGAGATGCGGCCGTCTAATCTGGAAACAAGCAGATGATCGGCGGGAATGCTGGTAATCGACGCTACAGGCGGCGTTTCATTACGCATGGCCAGCATCATCTTGTAGTAGTATATCGCGTTGCTTGTAACGTAGAACCCTTCGGGCACCGGATAGTACTCTGATAGGATGAAGATGTCGGAAATGTTTTTCAGACTGTCAGGATCCATAGGCTTCTCCCTTGGCACGAATTTGTAAGGGATTTTTAGCTTGTCCAGAATGATGGTCAGCAGATCTATGGTGTAGCCAGAAGGTTCTCCCACGTCGTTAAAGAACTCGTATGGAGGCAGCTCCCAGTCGCACACCATGGTCAGCGGTCTCTGCTCGGTGTATTTGTCAGAGAGTTTTGCCTCACCCCTTATATTATATAATAAGGTAAGGAAAAGCAGCGTCAGGCGTATCGTGTATCTATAGTATCTGTCCATTTCCGTCTTCATTGGTTAGCATTTTCTTCTCAATCAGCGTGGCCTTGCAGGGTATGACAATCCACACCGTAGTGCCTCTGCCGGGGGCTGAATTCACGTGGATGGCACCGCCCATTTGCTGGGCCAGTTCCATGCAGATGGGCATTCCAAGCCCTGTACCGCTTTGGTTGGTATGGGTGTTGAAGCGCTCAAAGAGGTGCTTCTGCTTTTTCGTGTCTATGCCCGCACCCGTGTCGTCGATGGTAATGACCAGTTTGTCACCTATGTAGTCATAACGTGTGCGCACATAGCCGCTTTCCGTGTAGCGGGCCGCATTCTCCGACGTCTGCTCGATGATGTGTCCCACGTTGGAGTCGTCAATGTCGACAATCAGGTGCTCATACGGATTCTCTACGATGTACTTCACGCCGGGCTTCGTGTGCTTGGCCCAGCCCATCTGGCAGTGACCTTCGAAGGTGAATGCAAAGTCAATGGGCGACTTGGTGAACTCCAGCATGTGGGCGTCCAGTCTCGACAGGAACAGAATATCGTTGACCAGTTTCAGCAGATACGACGCATTGTACTTGATTTCCGCTATGAAGCTGTCCTCGTCGGCAGGGTCGTGTTCTTGGGCAAAGAGTTCGGCAAAGCCTACCACCGTCGTGATGGGTGTGCGTATTTCGTGGCTCATATTGCGCAGGAACACATTCTTGATGTTCTCCACTTCCTGAGCCTTCGACTTCTCGTACTCCAGTTCTTCCTCCGTGGCTTTCTGTTCGCTGATGTCACGCGACAGTCCGAAGTAGCTGTCTACCTTGCCCTCCTTGTCGAAAATCGGGATGAAGCGGAATTGCAATGCCAGGCTCTTCCCTCCGGATGAGCGGAGTTCGGTCTTGATGTCCGCGTCGACGGCGTCATTGGTGAACATATCCATGGTGTTCAACAGACGTATGGCCGCTCGCTTCGATTTTTCGTCGACCAGAGCCAGACAGCGTGACTGAGTCAGCTTCAGCTGCTCAACGTTCATCTCCTTGAAGATGGTCAGGATATGCGAGTGGGGGGAGTAGTTGACAAGACGTACACCCGCTTCATGCAGCGCAATGTTGATGTTGTTGATATAATCCGCCACGTCTTTGGCTGCAGCCATCAGTTGCTCGACGGATTGTTTCATCTGGTGGTAGGAGTTCACAAATTCGCTCACGTCGCGTCCGGAACCGAAGATGCCGATGAAATGGTTGCTTGCGTCACATACTGGCACCAACTTCTGTTCGTAATACACGTTTTCCGGGAACTTGATGGATTCGGCCAGACCTGCGTTGCTCGATGCCTTGATGAGGTGGGTCGTGTGGCAGCCCTCAAAGTTCTCTATTGTCATGTCCATGTCCTCCAACGCGCGGTTGAACGACACGTGCTCGGCCAGCAGCTCCTCGCGGCTGCAGCGGAAAGTGTCGCAGGCTTTCTGGTTGATGTCGGTCAGTATGCCCTCGCTATTATAGTAGGTCATGTCCACCATCGACGTCGAGAATATCGACTGGTAGCGTAGCATGTTGTCCTTGGCCTTGCGCTGTACCTGCAGCTGTTCCGTCTGGTCGTCCGTCATGCCTATAATCACGGTGGGGTCGCCGTCTTTCGAGCGTCTGAATACCGAGAGGGTGCTAAGGTAATGGCGGTTTCCGGCTGTTTCGTCCGAAATCAGCTCCACTGCCAGATCTTCTTCTTCACCCTTTGCTATCTGGTCGAGGGCATTGCTTAGCAAGTCGAGGGATTCCTGGCTCAGGTTTCGGGCAAAATCCTGCAGGTTATATTCATGCTTCTCCATTTCGCCCACCGAGTTCATCCACACAAATGTCTTGCGCTGTACGTCGTAGAGCCACACCCGTATCTTGGTAGTCCGCAGGACAAGTGCCAGCCGCTTGTTGTGCTTGGCTATGAGTTTCGTCATCTTCCGCTCACGGATGCGCAGGTTAAGGGTGTAGTAGGCTAACAGGAATACCAGCAGTCCGGTGACGGCTGCAACGTAGGCCACCCAATCGGGTATGCCAGTGTCAACCCGTTCAGGATAGAACCATTTGTTCAATATGGGCTGAATGCGGTCGGTAGCATACAGACTGGCATAGACGCTGTCAAGACGCTGCAGCAGCAGCGTGTCGTTCGAGTAGAATTTGTACTCACCGGACGGAATGTCGATAGGGGTTATCTGCAGGTCGTTGGTGTGGTACTTTTTCATCAGCCATTTCAGCGACAGCGTGTTCCATAGTATGTAGCCCTCGCCTTTAGAGCTAATCTGTTGGATGGCCTCCTTCATGTCGCCGATGGGTATGCAATTGTTCTCCCACCCGTGATCCACCATCATGCGGTGGCTCAGGCTGCCCTCGTGAACGATCACCTTATGCCTGCCCAAGTCGTCCATCGTGTTTACCTTCACCGGTTTTGACTTGATGCTTACCACGCTGTGGGTGAACATCTGCACCACCTCATTGCCGTAGTGTCCGTATTCTTCGTGGAATGTTGCTGCCAGTCGCATCATCAGGTCCGACCGTCCCGTCCTCATGTCTTCCAAGGCCTCACTGGTAGGTTTCAGCTTGATGATATAGGGGATTTTCAGTTCGTTGAGCACCAGTTTCAGCATATCGACGTTGAAACCCTGTGGCTCGCCGTGTTCGTTCAGAAACACGTATGGCCATAGATCCCACGCATCTTCATAAACAAGCGGGTTCTCCTTTGTATATTGTTTTTGTGCTGTGTCTTGTCCTCTGGTTTCCAATGATGTTAAGGCTGCCATCATCAGGACTGCAAGCACTTTTATAACATCCAATCTCATCTTTCATCAGGTTCTGTTCGCAAAATTACGGAAAAAAACGTAATCCACCAAGCTTTTTTCCGTTTTTTCACATATTGGTGTTACGATTTGTAACCGATAAGGTTAAAAAGCATAAATCACCAAGCAGAATACAAGAAAAATATGTAATTTTGCAGAAGATAGTTGACAGTATACCAGACAACCGCAATCAAATATGGAAAATATTGAACTTGATATGATACAAACTGCCGGCATTGGAGCCTTAGCCCTCATCGTCGGTATGGTTTTAACGCGAAAAGTTGCTTTTCTCCAGAAGTTCTGTGTGCCGTCGCCAGTAAGTGGTGGTGTTATCTTTTCATTGATTACCCTGATGCTCTATGGCTGGTTCCATGTAGAGGTATCGTTCGATGGTACGTTGAAGGATGTTTTTATGCTGGCATTCTTCACCAGCGTTGGTTTCCAAAGTGACCTTAAAGTCATCAAGCAAGGTGGCAAACTTCTGGTGATTATGCTTACCCTGTTGGTCGTTATCATTGCTGTGCAGAACATCATGCCAATGGGCATTACCCGCCTCATGGGAGTCGACCCCTTGATTGGTATGGCTGCTGGTAGTATATCCATGACGGGTGGACATGGCACGGCAGGCGGATTTGCAAGTGTTCTCGAAGGCATGGGACTGCATGGCGCAGGAACAATCGGTATGGCAGCAGCGACCTTTGGCCTGATTGCCGGTTCCATGATAGGCGGTCCGTTGGCCGAGAGGATTATCCGCAAGAAACTGACGCATGAACAGATGCAACCACAAGATGAAGATATTGACCCTGCAATGGCTGGTATCGAGAGTGACGAGGCCTCGCCAACAGGTCGTGCAAAGCGTGTCAGCACGAACGAGCAGGAGTTCCAACAGTATGCGAAGGCTTCCTATTGCATTATCCTCGTGATGGGTGGTGGCACCCTGTTGAGCTGGTTGTTCGCAAAGACAGGCATTACGTTCCCCACCTATTTCGGAGCCTTGATACTCGCCGCCATTACCCGTAACACCATAGGGTTCTTCAGTTACAAGGAAGATGATGGTGAGAACCAATCGTCTGGTAAATGGGTGAAGGCTGATAAACTGCTTGATATGGAGCGAATTATCAGCGTAGGCAACATCAGCCTTTCTATGTTCCTTGGAATGGCCATGATATCCCTTAAGCTTTGGGAACTTCAAAGCCTGGCCCTTCCATTGATAGTCATCTTGGTATCTCAGGTACTGATAATGGCATTATTTGCATACTTTGTAGCATTCCCCCTATTAGGTCGCGATTATGATGCAGCCGTCCTATGTGCAGGAATATGTGGTTTCAGCCTTGGAGCAACCCCCAATGCTATGGCCAACATGAGTGCTGTATGTTATAAATACCGCTATACCGTCAAGCCCTTCCTCATTGTTCCCATCATCGGCGCTATGTTCGCCGATTTGATCAATACAGGAATCATCACCCTCTTCCTTAATATATTGTGAGATCATGATGCCATGAATTTTGGAGCGACTTTCTTGTTCCTTACCCTCTACCGCTCGTCATACCCCCCTTAACCTCTTCCTTCGTCGGGTGGGGGTCTTTGACGGCGGTAGTGGGTGAAGCTTCCAAGCTTGCACAGGATGGTGATTTTGCATGTTTATGCACTTCCAGATTGGACGGAGCAAAGGGGGAGTTTGGGTAGGGTAAAGTCGGGGTTTGGGTGGGGTAAACCCCGACTTTGCCCTAGGGAAA
>JAEEGH010019213.1_pt1 | contig 14353 bp, 18 predicted proteins | sample 9134181 | NCBI WGS metagenome assembly JAEEGH01 (sample SAMN16246544, study PRJNA631951) | gut metagenome | biome: gut microbiome; feature: rumen; material: DP-attached | host: Bos | place: Iran: Karaj | collected 2018-10 | reverse complement strand
TTATGAATGATACACTGCCAAAAGAAGTCCATCGTCAGAAGGCGTTGTTCAGCCGGGACCTGCCTTTTAAGCCTCAATATGGCATGATGCTGTATGTCGAGGCGGGCGCGAATGAAGAGATTAACAGGTACTTTCACGAGAATATGGAGAAGGCTGTCAACATTTTGGGCAAATCGTTCACCTATTTGCCCGCGATGCTGGACAAGCTGGCGCAAATTGTGGAGTACAACTGGCCGGAAACCGATTCCGCATGGATAGAGAAGGCAAAGTCCGATCCGTCGTGGATTCAGGACACCTATCGGGAAATCCTCTCCTACAGGATAGACAAAGAGGACGAAATGCCCGAATTGCCTTTGCAAATCGCGGAACCACCCTTGCTAATGCGCTACGAAGAGACTTCTTTAGACGGTCATGTTTTCACGCTGTTTCCACTTCTGTACAGCGACGACGCCCAATTCGAACAGTTGTTGACGGCCATCGCGCAGGCGCCTCGTCCTGATTCGAATACATTTCATAGTACGCTTATCGAACAGCCCCTGCGTTATAGTCGCTTGCGGGAGCGCGTGGATGTTGACCCCAAAGACAACGCGGACTGGGGGAGAATCGATGTGCTGGCGGACGAAATCCGGCAGCGGATCGAGGAAATGCGCTCAATTGGGGTGTCTGATTTTGTGATAAAGAAACTGATTGCATTGCCCGAACCCAAACTGAGCACACTTCGGATCACTAAGGATTATGGCATCTTCCTACCCGACTACAACAATATGGAAATCGCCTTGCCAACACTCTCCAAGGTGGTCTATTTCTTCTTCCTGCGCCATCCCAAAGGATTGCGGTTTAAGGAGTTGATCGACTACCGCGAGGAGTTGCTGCAGATTTACCGTCTTATATCGAACCGTTATGACGCGGCTAAAATGGAGCAAAGTATTGACGATCTGGTTGACTCCACAGGCAATTCCATCAATGAAAAGTGCAGTCGCATCCGTTCCGCCTTTGTGAGCCGCTTCAGCGATGATTTGGCCAAGAACTACTACATCACGGGATCTTCCGGTCAGGCAAAATACATCCCCCTCGACCGCGGTTTGGTGATGGACGAGGCGGGGATAATCACAAACAAATAATGAGGCAGGGGTGCTGAAAACATGGCTTTTAGCTATTGGCCTTTAGCTATTGGCATGGCTTGCCCGTAAAAGTCAAAAGCTAATTGCCGGCAGCCAAAGAGAAAAACACAGTTGTATGAATACTGTTGTTACAAGTTAAAATTTAAATAAACATGGAACACATATTTTTACTATTTATCGCGGTTAGCCTCGCGTATGGTGTCGGCTGCTTGGGTCGCACTCGGAAAATAGGTTTTGGACTGGCATTCGCCATTTCGCTGCTCAATGTCGTCATCGGATTGATTGCAGTGCTTTGTTCAAAGAAAATTGATAATGTTGAACCTGGAAAAATGGAGGAATAGATTATGAAAATTGCAGGTTATATTTTTGCAATGATAGGCGGTCTCGCACTCATAGGTGGTCTCGCCGCAGGACACAGTGTTTTCGGCCCTTTGTTTTGGCTGGCTTTGGGCATTGTTTTGATATATTTTGGGAAGAAAAAGGAAGAGGAGAAGCATTCAGCCAAAAGTGAGGCGACAACCCCATCCGACGACAATATACATCAAAATGTAAATACGCAGATGGTATCAGCAGATGCAGGAAAAGAAGAAGTTAAACGTGAAACAACGACATATTGGGAAAAATATAAATCCGAAAATCCTGCAAAAGCATCTCAATTACAGGCACTTCTAGGTGTGGATTTCTCTCTATTGTCAGATAATGATGCTCAAGAGAAAATCAACTCTGTTAATCGCTTATGTAGCCAATACAGCTGCGAAATCAAAGATGTTAAGAAAAGATGTTTGCAAGATCTGGAGCAATTCCCCTTGTCATTTCTGTCCAAAATGATAGAAATGACAGAGAAAGAAAAAGAACAAGAGGCCTTCAATTTCAACATTGCCCAAGAGAATACCGTTTGTGCCATGATAATTGGTTGGATGAAAGAAAGGAAAGAAATATTGGAGAACAGTAATGTCTATAACAATCATATAGAAGATGGCCCTGCTGAAGACCAGCTTACACCAGAAGAATCCTTCAGAAAAAGATACACAAATGCGCTTTTGAAAAGAATTGGTGGGAATGCAAATAATGCTTTATTCTGCGAGGGCTATGATTCTCCAGTCGCCCATGAATTAATGGATGTGATGTATGCTTTTCTAAAAGACACGACGGAGAAAGAGAGGGCAGATAGTCATGGCTATGGAAAGAGGTACACTTCTGTCATTATAGAAGAGACTGAGAAAGTGACAAAGCAATATTGCCATGCAGCATTACAAGAATGCGTTGAACACTTTAACTTCCCAAACAAAAAAGTTGTAACAAGTTTCAGATGTCCATATTGCGGAAGCTGGAAAGTATGGGACGAGGATTACGGGTTTGAATGTGCGGAATGTGGATGCACTTGGCATGCTCCCTTGGGCTATAATTTATATTTAGAGAAACATTAAAGAAAAATGGGATTATTTAATAGAACACGGAAACCATTACCGCCGTATGATACTTTGGCGGCAGAACAAAGGTATGCATTGTACTTTCAACTTGAATATCTCACAATGAAAGGTGTACCAATGCATGAAATGTCATGGGCTTTTTCTTATTTGGAGAAAGCCGCCGTATATTTTGGAATGACAAAGAGGCAAATAGAAGAGTTCAGACCATTCTATAATTCATACGAAAAAATCGTGCCGTATATCAAGCAAATAAAAAACAGACAGATTCTTGAATATATGATTAGTAACTGCTCTAATATTTTCATCTTAATGCACGGAGGCGAAGAGCATCAACGGTTGGGCGAAGAAGCCTATAAACTTTACGAAGATTTGGGGTTTACTTATGAGGAAGTTAGGATAATTACCAACAAATATATGTACAGAACAGATATATGAGGCCTTGCTCTCAAACTAAAACAGAATAATCATGAATAGAGAAATTAAATTTTTAGAAAAGTTGGCTAAAGCCTATCAAACTTACGACGCTTCCGTTATTGAGGATGATTTGGCAGATGATATGCATTATGCTTCATTTTGGGTGTTTCAGGAATTAACCTCCAAAGAGGAATATTTGGATTACCTTAAAGGTAAACTTCAAGCAATGGAAAGCACTGGTACAACACAGGAATTTAAGATTGTTGATGGTAAGAGATGCTCGAAGGCGTTACTTATCACCAAGATTAATGGCCGCGATGACAATGGAGGAGGTTTTGTGGTGGATTTCAATAATGATGGCAAAGTGGGAATGATTAACCTTACAATACCGACTTTCTTTTAAAGCGAGATTGGACTGCTGATTATGAAATCAACGACTAATACAGGATCAAACAAAAAGAATAAGAGATGATGATAAATCAAATCATGGCGAATTTTGTGCTGACGTTCCTTTGGACCGGCTTGGTGGCAGCGGCATTATATTTGGCCATTGATTGAAATTAACCCTTAAAAACAAACCACCCCATCATGAAACTAAACCACCTCATAGCCCTTTCCCCCGACAAGAAGAGCGAAACCGTGACCACGGGCTTCCAACACCTTGACCACCTCACCGGCGGACTGCGAACAGGGCAAATATGCACCGTTGCCGCACGGCCCGGGATGGGCAAAACGGCCTTCGCCGTGTCCCTTCTGCGCAATATCGGTGTGGTACAGAAAGTGCCCACGGCGTATTTGTCCCTCGATCTGACCGAGCTGGAAATCGTGAGAAGACTTAAGGCCTCCCTAACCGGCAGTTGGGAAACCGTGCCTTGCAATGAGATAACGCCACCCGTGGATGTTATCGATGCAATGGAAAAGATAGGGTTTCACATAGAAAAAGGTCGGGATGTGGAACAGGAAGCCGTGCAAATGATGAAAGAAGCCCCTGTCTGGATAGAACACAACTTGGAAGTAGGTGTGGATGAGATTGTCAGTCGTATGGAGCGGCTACATCAGGAGAACCAGGTGCGGGTCGTGATTATGGACAGCTTGCGTTCGATCCTAAGTGCCTGCAGGACAGAGCAGGTGCTTGCACTCCAGAAACTATATCAAGCCGCAGACCGACTGCATCTGGCGGTGGTGCTTACCTCCGGCTTGAGCCTTTCGGTAGAGACCCGGGGAGGCTCCAAGCGTCCATGTTTAAGCGATTTAAGAGATTGGTATCAGCTTGAGTGTTTATCTTCGATGGTAATGTTCGTTTATCGCCCGGAGTATTATTATCTTGATACATTTGAAGACAATTCCCCCTCGGAAGAGATGGCCGACATCATGGTGGGAAAGAACACCTTCGGCGGCACTGGTGATGTGCGTATGCACTTTGACAACCATGTCAGCTTCCGTGAAATTCCATACGATGACAATGATAAATCCACACATCTGTGAACTTGTTTTGAAAAATTCCGGGAAGTTACTGATATATGTAAATAAAAACCCCAAAGAACAATGAATCAAAGAAACTTTACCAAATTCGCAATTATTCTCCTTTGCATCGCCGCATTCTCTGCTTGCACCACATCCCAAAAGACCGATGAAGAAAACCAGCAAGTCCGCTGGCCGGATTTCCTGCGGGATTGGGCGGCGGATTATGAAATCAACGACAGCCAACGGCTCTCGCTTATCAATTTGATAGATTCCGTCTATTATTTTCTGGAAGATAGCACCCAATCTGTCGAAGCCCATTCGGATCAGGTGTGCCGGATGCTGGATCGAATGGCTGATGTCATAGCCAATGACTCTGCGTTTGAGTTTACCCTGATGATGCGGGCTACGGCGGACAACTTTTGGGCACAATCGCCAAGGGATGAACGGATTCTACAATGCGATTGTTCAAGCGAGTCGATCAGTCGCCTCATGGATTGGCAAACGGTGTACTCGACAGATGTGGAACTTATGTGCTACACGATTACCCCTGACCCTTGGCAAACCCCTTGGCACTTTGCCAATATGATTCTTACCATAGATAAGGATGGTGAAGATCCTCTTGCCAGTTTCGTGATCACCAACTTCCAAGATTACAAAATGGACAGTGTTCAAATCGCTTTCCATGATAGCACCTCCACACTGGTGGATGTTTTATATGAAGAAGAGGTGTTTGTCGATTCTTCAAGTGCGGCAGGGGGCGTTAAGACTTTGCTCATGCCTTACAAGTATCTGATTCGAATGTTGTCACATTCAGCAAGTGTGAGTGTCGCATACAAAACAACTGAAGGATGGTATTCTATGCAAGGTTTTCCACAAAGGAATTTCAAAAAGAATTTGAATGATTGTCCCCGGTTGAAGAAAACTTCAGATCAAATTACGCGGTAGTTAACTTCATCAAATGAACAGGGTTTCAAGCGTACACCCGAGCACGCGGGCCAAGGCAAAAACCGTCTGCACCTCGGCTTTCCGGATGTCCTGGTTCCCTTGCTCGTAGGCTTGGATCATGCGCAACGAAACACCGGAAATTTCCGACAGCTGCTTTTGCGTGATTCGTTGCTGCTTTCTTATGGTTTTCAGCACATTATGGCGCTCTTTCAAATGCCGTTTCATAATGGCGGCAGCTGTGGCCACGAATTTCGTGAGATCCGCTTCGTGCAAGGTGGGATAAAGCGAAAGTACTGTATTGATATCCAATCCGTTACGCTGAATGAATGAGAACGAGTAGGATGATTGCCATTGGTAATAGGCCAACGCCCATCCTGCCCAGTATTCGGGCGTGCGTTCAAATAGGCTGAATTCAGTTTCGGGGATCCGAATGTCGGATGATCGCGTCAGTACTTTTCTCATCAGTTCCATCCCTGACAACCCGGAGACATAGCGAGGATTGCCGGTCTCCATTTGTGCGGCGATTCCGCTGGAGAGGAACATCTCGTAATAGGCGTTCAGATCGCAATGCGCGACACGGACAGCACAATCGAGCATCGTGCCCAAGTTGTGCATGGCATCCTCAAGGTAGAGTTGATTATAGGCGGGGGTCATCATTGTTCCAGTTTTGTCTCAGAATATCAATCATGTAAATGGCGTCAGAGGCGGTGGCCATTGATTTTTGGTTTTGGAAGTCCTCGCGTGCTTGCCGGTCACGCGCCATCCGTTTGGGATAATATTGGCTGCTATCCACCGGAATGCTTTCAATAAAATGCAATTGCGCGAAGGCCCTTTCGGATTTCAACACCACTTGCTCACCCAAATTCCCTAACATCATCGCCTTGCGCAACTGCTCCAGCGAAATGGTATTGTTCAAAAAGGCGTTCGCAAATGCGAAATAGGAGTCGTCAGCCCGGTAGCCGACAATCAAGTCGTATGGCTCATAATCAGGCAGAAAATGATTCAACAAGTAGTCTTTTGCATCCGATGGCAATCCTTGCGACAGCACAAAAGTCCTGTTTTTCAGCAAAATCGAAAGCCAATTCAGAATATGATAGGGCTTTGTGTTCAATCGAAGAGTCTGCAACCCATCAAGGATAAGTTCATAATGGTTGGCAAAACCATCGCTCTTTTCGGTGCTGGCCCATTCTTTCGCAAGTTCCAGGTTTTCAGTACAATAAAATCCCAACCCATAATCATTCTTCGGGTTTCCAATGCCGAGTTCAGGTCGCTCAACCACCTTCGTCGAGCCGTGATATAATGTCAGATTATCCATAAAACTATCGTTATAACGAGAGTTTGCAAAAGTACATTTTTTTTGATATGGGAGTCCAATAAAAAAAGAATATTTTTGCACCCCAAAACATCCTACTATGACCGAATTTAACAACCTTACCGGTCTCCGCCACAGCGAGCAGCTGGTGGTGGAGCACAAAGACACCGCCGCGGTCTATGGCTCCGGCGCATTGGAGGTGTTCGCCACCCCCGCGATGATTGCCCTGATGGAGAAAACCTGCCTGATGGCCGTGTGCGACAAAATCGGCGAAGGCAACACCACCGTCGGTATTGCCGTCAACATCAAGCACTTGAAAGCCAGTCCCGTGGGCGCGACCATCCGTTGCGAGGCCGAACTCATCGAAGTCGATCGTCGCCGCCTGGTTTTTTCCGTGAAGTGCTTCGAGGGCGAAATGCTCGTTGGCGAAGGTGTCCACGAACGGTTCGTGGTGGAGAGCGCGAAGTTCATGGCGAAATTCTGAAAAGTATGAACCAGCTAAAACGTTTGTTTACAGCGATTTTTGCGGTTGTGGCGTTTCTGGTTGCCGCGGCTTCCTGCTGTATGGCACAGAACACCTCTTCCGCCCAGGTGCCCGGCCACTACACCTACGAACATGTGTTTAACTATGACCTCAAAGGCGCCCACCTTGACGTACACGAGACCGGCACGATGGACTTCCACCCCGACGGCACCGCCCTCGACTCCGCGCGGCAGGTCTATACCGCCACCCTTCAGGATGGCACGACAGTGACGTATGTATTCAACTACGTCAGTCCCAGCAAATGGCGCTTGGAAGGGGAGGATTTCTACTTCGCCGGCATCAAGGAAAGTTTCCGGATGGAGTTGGTTGAAAGCGATAAAGAGAAAGAGGACGAACTGGCGCAGGAGATCATCAAGGTCATCAGCGGCAGCATCGACTACGAGTACAAATTCCATCTCGACACGCTGACGGACCATAAACTGCAGTGGAGCTTCACTTACCGCGATGGCCACAGCGACACGTGGAAGTTCTACCGAGTCAAGTAGTGACTTTTTCCGCTAAATGAAAATCTTTCCCTGTATTTTTGCTACTTTTGCCGCCGGAAAATTCTAAACAAAAACAAATATGAAAAACATTGTCATTCTGCTGTCTTTGAGCATCTTATTCTTCGGATGCACAAAAGATTGGGGTACTCCTGCCACCAAAAACTATCCCATCAACGGTGCTTATACAAAACTTGATGTGAGTAACGCTTTTGAGGTAACAGTCAGCGACCAAGTGACAGAGGTGGTCGTCACCGTGGGCGAGCTGGCGCACGACAGGGTGGTGGTAAAAGCGGTTAATGGTGAATTGCAAATCGGATTCAAACCGAACACAATGTATAACGGAAAAGCCACTGCCGTCATCCCTGCCACTGCCAACTTGCACGGCCTTGATCTCAGTGGGGCCTCCTCATTCACAGGAGATCTTAGAGGGAACAATGTGAACATAGAACTTTCCGGTGCGTCAACCTATCGGGGCACTATTGAAGCCACCGAACTGAACATTGACCTGTCGGGGGCTTCGGATGCCATTATAAATGGTGTTTGCCAGACCAATATGGAGATAGACCTGAGCGGAGCCAGCACTTTGAAAGCAGCTGACCTTTCGGCTATGTCGGTGTATGGGGAGATGAGTGGCGCCAGCGATGCCGATGTCACGGTCTGCACTGCTCTGAATGTGCAACTCAGCGGTGCCAGTACGCTCACGTACGGAACCTCCTCTGAAGAGTGTCATCCTAATATCAACTGCCCTGCATCTGGCAGCTCGGATGTCAAGCCGCGTCATTAGCAGCGTTGTCGTATTGTTGATTGACCTATGGATTTCCATATTTACGGTACACAAAACAGCCCTAAACTCCTGTTGCTTCCCGGCTTGGGAGTCTCGCACGAGATTTTCCTTCCGTTAATAGAATTGCTGAAGGAGGATTTCAGCATTGTCACGATGGATGTTGACGGTTTCCTGCTCGGCAAGACCTCGCGTTTCACCTCCGTCGATGACCAAGCGGCACAGGCCATCCGCTATGTGCAGGAGAACCTCGGTGGACGGTTAGATGTTGCCTACGGTCTCTCGTTGGGCGGGAAAATCCTCTCGAGGATGCTGGAACGCGACGAAATCGTCATCAGCCACGCCATTATGGACGCCGCGCCGCTGCTGCCGTTGCCGAAATGGAGCGTGGGACCGCTTCGCTACTACCAAGCCCTTAATGTCTGGACCTGCTACCATTGGACCGGCTTCTGGCGGTGGCTGTTCCACTCGCACTACTTCGATGTGCTGCTGGATGAGGTGAAGAAAGTTTTCCCGTCGGACAAAACTCGCGCTGTATTGGAAGGTTATAAATCGGTATATACCAGCAAGTTGGAATTTATTCACGGAGCCGACATCCACTACTGGCACGGCACCAAGGAGGCCTTCGTCGCCAAGCCGCAGGCCAAGCACTTACTTTCGCTCTGTCCGGAAGCGCACGTGGAGGTCTTCCCGAAGATGAACCACGGCCAGCTATTGGTGGACCACCCGGAAGAGGTGGCGAAGAGAGTAGAGATAATAGTTAAGAGTTAAGAGTTTTCCTTGAGCAGCCCCGATAGGGGCAACAGCACGGTAGAAATAACAATTAAAACGTTATAAGATGAACAAATTCAAAGAAATCTTCGGGTACGCACTCGGCTTTGTGCTGTTTGTGGTATTGATTCCCGTGATCATGTGGCTCTGTTCCGGTCGGCCCGCCACAGATGTCAATACCGCACAAGTCATCATCACGTTAATTCTCGCTATAGTAGGCTTGGCATTGAGCATCTGGGCCATCGTCTATATGCGTCGCGTGGGTGACGGCAACCCGATGGACGCCTTCGGTCATGAGGTCGCCCCGCGCACCAAACACCTGATGACCGACGGCCCCTACCGTCTCAGCCGCAACCCGATGCTGACCGGCATATTCGTCTATCTGATAGGCTGTTGCCTCTGGTTGTGGACTTGGCAGTCGGTGGTGGTGTTCTTAGTATTCGTAGCCATCATGCTCGTGCAAGTACGCACCGAAGAAGACCGTCTCCGCCGCGACTTTGGCGAGGAGTACGAGGAGTATTGCAAGAAGGTGGGAAGGTTTTGGCCGTTTAAGGTGAAGTTTTAGTACCATTGATCGGTGTCTTTTATCCTCCGCAATGAAAACATCCGCAACGCCATCGAACAGATGGGAAACAAGGATCAGAAGGTGTGGATGTTTATATAGGATTTATTCCAACCAAAGAAAAGTGTATCTTTGCAATTTGAAATATCCAAAACTGAATGACGAGAAGCAGACTATCCAAATTGTCAAGAAAGTGGCTGAGTGCAACGACAATAAAACGAAACAGACTTCTATAAATAAAAACTAACCGATATTATTATGAATTACTTCATCAAAAACATCCATATCAACAAATTGTTCCATCTGGAGAACTTTGACATCCCGATTGCAGACGCGAAGTATCCGCATCTTATCATTACGGGAAAGAATGGGAGCGGAAAAACAGTGCTGTTGAATGCTATCGCCAACCTTTTGGAACAATTACCAAACGATAAGGATGTTGAAGTCATGTTTAGAGGCATCAATTCGTTGCAAGAACGAGAGTACGAAATCGACAATGTCAATAAATATGGTTATACAGGCAACTATGTCAAATGTGACATCATCAGTCTAGCATATATTGCACAACAATACAAGCAAGGGGATTTCATCATGGCTCTTTATCAGGCTGACCGTCACGTCAAAATGATAGAACCGGATTCACCTCAAAAGCCACTGGTCGGAGATGTCAGTAACGTACGCGAAACAGTATCTGACCAATTTATCAAGTTTCTTGTGGACCTGAAGTTTCAGGAGTTACTTGCAATTAGTGATCAGAATAAGGAACGTGAACAATCCATAAAGTCTTGGTTCAAAGGTTTTGAATCAGTGCTAAAAGGTGTGTTTTTGAATGATGATTTGAGGCTGGATTTTGATCAGGAGAACAAGTATTCATTCAAAATAGTGCTTGGCGGACAAAAATTCGGTTTTAATGAAATGTCCGATGGTTTCAAAGCTGCAATCCATATCGTTTCCGACCTGATCTTGAAAATGCAACATGGAAGTAAGCTTTCTGACGCCTATCAAAAGGAAGGCATTGTCTTGATTGACGAAATCGAGACCCATTTGCATCTTGAACTGCAACGGATTATCATGCCTTTCTTGACAAAGACGTTCCCCAATATCCAATTTATTGTCACCACCCATTCCCCGTTTGTTTTGAATTCTATGCCTAACGCTGTGGCGTTTGACTTAGAGCACAAAAAAGTGTTGGATGATTTAACTGAATACTCATACGAATCGCTGGCAGAAGGGTATTTCGGCGTTAGAACACCCTCAAGTTATGCCGAAATGCAGTTAGGAACACTAAAAAGTTTGCTCGAAAAAGAGATATTGACGAATGCCGACAAAGTGGCAATCAGACAATTGAAATCCGAATTTGAAAAAATTTCCGAGACAGCCTCCCCTTTGATTGTCGGCGGCTTTCGTCAGTTAATGATCCAAAACTCAGATAAACTCAAGAACCTATAAGATAATGATTAGAGTAAAGAAAAGTCATAACGCGCCATCATCTTTGACTACAACTTCAAGATACGATGGAGAAGATGTTAAAAAACAACTGCTCGCAGACCAAAATGACAAATGCTACCTGTGTGAAAGGAAACGTGACACGGATTTTGAGATAGAGCATCATAAAAGCACACACTATTTTCCAGATTTGGTGCAGGATTGGAACAATTTATATATGGGTTGCGGCTATTGCAATAGAAAGAAGTCAGATTCTTTCGACAACACTCTTGTGCCAAAAGATTGCAACATAGAGGATGAAATCGAGCATTTTATTGATTTTGCAAACAAAAAAGCAGTCTTTTTGTCAAAAATCAACGACGAACAACATAACGAAACTACAGAATTGTTGAGTAGGATTTACAATGGTACCAATAAACTAAGAACAACTAAAGAGGAACGCTTTTTCGAACAAACTTTAGGTATAATGAACAGATTCACAGATTTGGTGATAAAGTATCAGGAATCTCCAACGCCTGAAACCGAAAAAGCCGTCAGAGATGAATTATCTATCACGAAAGAGCTGTTGGGTTTCAAGTATTGGATTATTAAAAGAGACCGCACTTTGAGCCAAGTCTTTGCTGCAGATATCATTTGGAATAAAACGGCATAATCAGATAATATAGAATGATTTCCAAAATGTCTTCCAACCTCTCTGATGTGGTCTGCCTCGAACGCGATGAGCGTATCAAGAAGGTCTAATAACCCTTAACATCTAAACCATGTTCCTCGGTGAGCTAATCTCCCTTTTCGTCGCCCTTTCGTGGACCGCCACGGCACTCTTTGCCGAAGTGGGCTCGAAGCGTATGGGCTCGTTGCCGTTCAACACGATCCGGATGACGATGTCGCTGTGCTTCCTCGTCCTCACCCTCTGGTTGGTGATGGGCGTCCCCTACCCGCGCTATGCCGACGGTGGCACCTGGGGCTGGCTGCTTCTCTCGGGCGTGGTCGGCTACGTCATCGGCGACTACTGCCTGATGCAGGGCTACATCCATATCGGGTCGCGGTTCGGGCAACTCTTTATGACCCTTTCGGCGCCTACCGCGGCACTCACGGGACGGATCCTGCTTGGCGAGCAGATGCGCCCGGTCGCAATCCTTGGAATGGTCGTCACCCTGAGCGGCATCGCCCTGTCGATTCTCTCGAAAAACGATGATTCGGAGCATCACGGATTGCGTTTCAAGTTGCCCGCCAAGGGTATCTTCTACGCGGCGATGGCGGGTATCTGTCAAGGTTTCGGGTTGGTGCTCAGCAAGATGGGACTCCAACACTACGACGCGGCGCTCACAGCGCTCAACATCTCCCAAGATGCAGTCTTTGAGGGAGCGTTGCTGCCGTTGCCGGTCAGCATCTGCGTGCCCTTCGCCGCCACCACCATCCGCGCCTACATCGGACTGGCGGGCTTCTTCCTGTCGTTGATGCTGTTCAGCAAGGACGGATTGGCGAAACTGCGCAGCGCCTTCCACGACCGCAAGGCGATGTGGTGCGTGTTCGCCTCTACCATTTTCGGCCCGTTCATCGGGGTCAGCGCGTCGCTGTTGGCCACGATGTACACCTCCGCGGGCATCGCGCAGACCATCTTCGCCCTCACGCCCATCCTCATCATCGCCCCGGCGGCCATCCTATTCCACCAAAAGGTGACCGTCCGCGAGGTCATCGGCGCCGTCATCAGCGTGGTGGGGGTGTGTCTGTTCTTCGTTTAGCCTCCCGCTGAAACCGCAGATTAACGCAGACATTATTTCTGCGTCATTCTGCGTAGTCTGCGGGATAATTATCAGAAAAATAGTACTTTTGCATCTCGAATTTCAAAAGAATAATCCTATGAAAAGTCCCAAACTGATGCTGCTTCTCGCAGTTGTGACGCTAACCGCCGTCTCCTGCGGTTCCAAGAAAGAAACCCCGAAAGAGGAAGCCCCCAAGATGCTCGTCCTCTACTATTCCCAGACCGGCAACACCAAGGCCGTGGCGGTGGAAATTGCCAACAAGCTTGGTGCCGACATCGAGGAAATCACGATGGTGGAACCCTACGATCCTGATTTCCAGGCAACCATCGACCGTTGCAAGAAAGATCAAGAGCAGGACATCCTCCCCGAGATTCAACCCGTCAAAGCGGACATCGCCAACTATGATGTCATCTTCCTCGGCTTCCCCGTGTGGTTCGGGACGTACGCGCCGCCGGTGACCACCTTCCTCAACAGCACCGACTTCAGCGGCAAGAAAATCGTGCCGTTCTGTACCTTCGGCAGCGGCGGACTGGAATCCAGCGTGAAGGACTTGGCGGCGGCTGAGCCCAACGCGGAGATCCTGACCGGCTACGGAGTCCGCGCCGCCCGTTTGGAAGCGATGCCCCAAGAGGTGGATAATTTCCTGAAAGCCAACGGATTCCTTGAAGGCGAATATGTCCAGTTGGCGGACTTCCCCGCCCAGCACGAGGCAAGCGCTGACGAAGCCGCCATCTTCGACGCGGCTGTTGATGGCTACCCGATGATCCACGCCAAGGCCAAGACGGTGGCCTCCCGCGAGCTCCCCGACGGCACGGAATACCTCTTCACCGCCGTCAACCTTCCCCGCGAGGACAAGCCGGACATGCCCACCGACGAGATTCAGGTCTATGTGACGGTGGAGAAAGACAAAGCGCCGGTGTTCACGAAGGTGATACGATAGTTTGTTTTCCCGCAGAACTCGCTGATTAGCGCAGAAAGGGTCTGCGATAGTCTGCGCAGTCTGCGGGAGAAACAAAACATAAAAGATATGGCCTCAAAACTCTTTTTCCAAGCCCTGACAAAATTCCTCGCCGGATTAGTGCTGGTGGGTGTGCTGCTTTTTTTGCCGGCGGGCACCTTCGCCTACTGGCAGGGATGGCTTTTCATCGCCCTGCTGTTCGGGCCAATGTTCATTGCGGGCGTGGTGCTGTTGCTCCGCCAGCCCGAACTGTTGCGCAAGCGGTTGGATGCCAAAGAGAAACAAGGGGAACAGAAGTGGGTGGTCGCGTTAAGCGGCCTGATGTTCCTCGCAATGTACGTGGTGGCCGGCCTCAAC
>JAEEGH010019212.1_pt1 | contig 14353 bp, 9 predicted proteins | sample 9134181 | NCBI WGS metagenome assembly JAEEGH01 (sample SAMN16246544, study PRJNA631951) | gut metagenome | biome: gut microbiome; feature: rumen; material: DP-attached | host: Bos | place: Iran: Karaj | collected 2018-10 | reverse complement strand
CTTGGGCTGCCCGGTCTTCTCAGGTTCCAGATAATCGATAACTTTCGTTACAGGCGAACCGCACAGTTCCTTCGGAGGATTAGTACGGAAATCAGTCATCATGTCGGCGATTTCCTGCGCACCGCTGATGCCCTTGCGGACAATGTATACCATGTGTTCCTTACGGTATCCTATCTCGCCGTAAACCTTCTGCAGGAGCTGATACATGGTAAGCCCCTGGTCGGCGGCCCATGCAGCGCATTCAGCCACCATTATGCAAGCCATCTGCGCATCCTTGTCGCGCACGAACTGGCCTACGTTGAAGCCATAGCTCTCTTCGCCGCCGCAGATGAATTCCCCATCTGCCTCGTGGCGCTTGACCACCTCTGCGATGTACTTGAAACCGGTCAGCACGTCATAGCAGGGCACACCGAACTTCTCGCCGAGCTCCTTTATGGATTCGGTAGTTACTATGGTCTTTACCAGGTACTTACCCTTGCCCAGGGTACCGAGTTCCTTCCTGCGGGAAAGGATATAATAGGTTAGCAGCGTGGCGGTCATATTGCCATTGAACTGCACCATTTTGCCCTCGTTGTTGCGCACGGCGATACCAAGACGGTCGGCATCGGGGTCGGTCGCCATTACTATGTCTGCGTCCTCGCGGTCGGCGGCTTCCAGGGCCATCTTCATGGCCGCAGGCTCCTCAGGATTGGGAGATGCCACGGTGGGGAAATCTCCGTCGCTGACGTCCTGGTCGGGCACATGGATGACGTTCTTGAATCCCAGACGCTTCAGGCATTCCGGCACGAGCCGCACGCCGCAGCCATGAAGGGGCGTATAAACGAACTTGATATCCGAATGACGGGCGCAGGATTCCGGCGAAAGGGCCAGCGAAAGGATGTCCCTCAGATATAGTTCATCCACGTCCGCTCCCATTATGTCTATGCTGCCACAGCGCTCCCCTGCCACGAACTTCACCATGGAAGGATCGGTGATCTTGTTCACCTCTGCGACGATGTCTTTGTCTACGGGAGACGTAATCTGCCCGCCGTCGTTCCAGAACACCTTGTAGCCGTTGTACTCCTTGGGGTTGTGGGATGCGGTGATCATCACGCCGGCGATGGCACCCTTAAGGCGGATGGAATAGCTGAGTTCGGGGGTAGGCCGGATGTTGTCGAATATGTAGACATGTATGCCGTTGGCAGACATCACGTCGGCGGTGATCTTTGCGAATTCCTTGCTGTTGTTGCGGCTGTCGTAAGACACGCAGAAACGGAGGTCATCCCCTTCGCAATGGCTCAGGATATAGTTCGCAAGCCCCTGTGTGGCCATTCCGACCGTGTATTTGTTCATACGGTTGGTGCCGACGCCCATGATGCCGCGGAGGCCTCCGGTGCCGAATTCCAGATTCTTGTAGAATGCATCCTCGAAAGCGGCGGGATCACCGTTGCGGAGTTCGATAATCTTGCCTTTGGTTTCGGGATCGAAGTCACCGGTGAGCCAGGCATTGGCTCTGGACATATAGTCTTCCATATCGATTGGTTTTAGTTTTCAAATATAAGAAAAATCATTGGTTTTTCAGATATTTCAGCCAGAAGATTCTGTCCGCCTCACGGGAATGTTCTCCCTGTTTTCCGCGGTAGCCATGCATGCCGTCGGGATATATCATCAGTTCGAATTGCTTCCCCGCTTCCTGAAGCGCATCGACCAGCTGCAAGGTGTTCTGGAAATGAACGTTGTCATCGCCCGTACCATGCGTCAGTTTAAGATGGACGTCCCCGCTCAACTGCCCGGCATAATTCAAAGTTTTCGATTTCTCGAACCCGTCATGATTCAAGTCGGAAGTGAGCATGAAGCGCTCGGTATAGTGAGAATCATAAAGCTCCCAGTCATATACTCCGCCACCCGCGATTCCGCAGCAGAAAAGGTCCGGATGGCGCATAAGAAGCATCGCTGTCATGGTGCCTCCAAACGAAAAACCTTCCACGCCGATATGCTTTCCGTCTACATAAGGAAGGGATTTCGCCCATTCTGCCCAGGTCACGAAGTCCTGCACCGGCACAGTGGTCAGGTCGCGGAAAGAGAGGTCTCTTCCAGCCCTTCCGGTATGCCCGGCGACACGGCAGTCGGCCACTATGCTGATGATGCCGTTCTCCCAGTACCAAGGGTCCGGCCTGCGCCAGCGGTCATAGACATAAGCGGTATTCGGGCCACCGTAAATTTCAAAGTGGACCGGATATTTGCGAGACGGATCGAAGCCTTTCGGATAGGTTATCCTGGCATACATGTCCTGTCCGTCCTCGGCTTTTATACTTATAATATGAGGCAGGGCGAAACGTAGGGAATCCTCTTCGTCCTTAAGGCTGCCCGGTGCGCGGCTGGACCATTCGAACACCATGGTTCGGGCATTTGAAAGACGGGCATAGACGTTCTTCATGTCCTTCGAGAACCAGCAGCTCTCCACGTTGTATCCTTCCGGCGTCATCCGTATTATCTTACCCTTTTTGGTAAGTTTGTACATGTAGGACTTCACCCGCGAATCGCGCTCGGCGACGAAATACAGGTCTCCCGTCTTCTTGTCCAGTTTGCGAAGCCTCATCCTCCAGTTCCTGCCGTCCGTAAGTCTCTTCAGCACCTTCCCATCGTAGGAAAGATAGTATATTTGCTCCCATCCTGTCTCAAAATCGCGGACCATGTAAAGCCCCTTGTCGGCGAAAATCATCCCCTCGATCCATTCCAGCCAGGTCTTGCTGTCTTCGGAATAGGTGCAGACCTTGCTGCCGTTGCTGGAATCCACCCGGAACAGGTCCAGATGCTGCTGTATGCGCGGTTCCCGCTGAACATAGAGATACTTCCCGTCATCTCCCCAGAAAGGACGGCCGAAATACTGGTCGTCATTCTCGTCGAAATCAGCCCAGACTATCTCAGAAGGCCGTTCCATGTCTATCATACCTATCCTCACCTTCGGGTTCGGTTCCCCTACCTTCGGATAGCGCGTTTCGTGCAGGACCCCGTCCTGCCCTACGGGTGAATAGATGGGAAACATGGGCACGTCCGTCTGGTCGAAGCGGTAGAATGCCAACTTGCGTCCGTCCTTGCTCCACCAGAAGGCGCGGTAACGAGAGGGGCGGCCGAAAATCTCTTCGTAATATACCCAGGAGGCATATCCGTTAAGGATCAGGTCCGACCCGTCATGAGTCAGGCGCAGCGTGTCGACGGATCCTTTGGCACAGACATAAAGATCGTTGTCCCTGGTGAAAGCGAAGCGTGATGAATCCGGCGCCCAGGTCAGATTCACGATGGATGCAAGGATTATTATAAGTGTTTTCATACGAAGAAACGGTCGGGAAAGTTGACGAGATATACTTTTTCTACTGCACGGGTCAGCGCGGTATAGAGCCATTTGAGGTCGTCCAGCGTCTGCTCGTCCTGCCAGAAGGGGCAGTCTATGAACACGCAGGGCCACTGGCCGCCCTGTGACTTGTGGCAGGTGATGGCATCGGCATACTTGAGCTGAAGCGCATTATAATATGGATCTTCCCGCACGGCATCGTAGCGGGCTTTCTTTGTCTTTAGATGCTCGTAATCAGCGGATACGCCCTGATACAGCTGATTCTGCTGCTCATAGGTCAGCGACGCCGATTCGCTCTCAAGGGTATCCAGGCAGACCTTGGCCTTGATTTCCAGTTCGTCGTAGTCCGGGAAGCTCAGCACGGCGTCGGCGAAATGCAATCCGTAGCGCTCTTCGAAATTCCTTATACGCACCAGCTCCGCCATGTCGCCGTTCGCGATGTAGTCCATCCCCTCTACGTCCTGAACGAACTGGTAGCAGTTTTTGACTATCATCAGCCGGTCGCCCCGCACGAGACGGTCTTCCTTATACTGAACCTGCGAGCGTATGCCAAGGTTATACCGGATCGCCCGCTTGTTCGAGCGGCAGAGGATTATGGTCCCTTCTTCCCCGTAATCCGCATAGGCGGATGTCAGCGTGTCGATGAGTTCCCCTCCGGTGATGCGTACCACGTCCGGACAGTCGCGAACGTTCAGTTTTATCGGCCCTGAGGGCTCGGAATCCCCGGCTTCGCGTATCATCTCCCGGATGGTGGTTGCATTGCGGAGTATGCCGGATTCGAGGGCCTGGCGCACCACCGTGACAAGCTCGGCATACTGCACGCCTCCGAATCCGTCCATGAAGTCCGGAATCAGTGCGGGGCTGGCATCCAGGCCAACCGGAGGCAGCTGCGCTGAATCCCCTATCAATATCAGCCTGCAATCCACGCCCCCACGGACAAAGGTGACCAGGTCTTCAAGAAGATTGCCGGTGCCGAACACGCTCATGGACTGCTTCTGGGCCTCCTCGATGCCTATCAGCGACACTTCGTCCACCACGAACAGGGTGTTCTTCGCCTTGTTGGGAGCAAGGGAAAACTGCCCGAAACCGTCCGCTCCCACTGACTTCTGACGATAGATATGCTTGTGGATGGTAAAGGCCGGCCTGTGCGCCATGCCGGACAGCACTTTCGCCGCCCGACCGGTAGGAGCGAGAAGCACCGTGTGCAGTTTCATCTCCTCCAGAGCGTCTATCACAACGGATATGGCCGTAGTCTTGCCGGTACCGGCATATCCGTTCACTACGAGGATATCCCCGTCATCTCCGGTCAGGAAGGAAGCGATCTTGTGCATGAGAGCCTCCTGACAAGCGGTCGGCTCATAACTGAATCGGGTGATAAACTCCTTGAACAGGAAATCGCTGCGGTCCATCTATCTTTTCTTGCGGCTGAAGATGAACGAAGCGACTGCTAGCACGGGATAAATCTCCACGCGCCCCATGAACATATCAAGGGTGTAGAAGAACTTGGTCAGAGATGGTTCGGCGCCATAATTACCGAGAGAGCCGATTGAGGTGCCGGCAGCAGGGCCGACGTTATCCAGGCAACAGAGAGTGCCCATTATGGCATTCGCATTGTCCGATCCGGATGCAAGGCAGAGCAGCGTAGATATAGCAAAAACGATAAAGAATATGGCCACATACAGCACGTGCGATTCCACATCCTTGTCGCTGAGAGGTTTGCCGTTCAAACGGACCTCGTTTACGGTAGAAGGATTGATAGACCGCTTAAGATGCACTGCAACGCTTTTTATGGTCAGCAGTATCCTGTCCGACTTGATGCCGCCGGTAGTCGATCCTGCCATACCGCACTGGATGCCGAATACCATTATCAGCACTGCCGGAAACAGTGGCCAGACACTATTGTCGCATATAGCAAATCCTGTCGTGGAAGTATAACTCAACAACTGGAAACTGCCGTCCAGGAAAGCCTTTGGCCAGGTTTCCACGATTCCCTCAGACTTAAGCACCGTAGCGACCACGATGGACCCCGCGACCAGAATGCCCGTGAAGAATTTGAAGACATCGTTGTTCAGCGGCTTCAGGGAACGGGTAACTATCGTTACATAGAGCATCCCGAAATGAAGGGAAGCCGCATACATAAAAAACATTGTCACCAATGTGACCGGCAGGGAGTGGAAAGACAGGATGGAAAGATTCCTGCTGCTGAATCCCCCTGTGGCACATACGCTGAACGAATGGCAGATGGCATCGAACGGCGTCATCCCGGCAATCACATAAGCCACGAATGCGGCTATGTTCATCCCAAGGTATATGGATGAGAAAATATAAACGGTCTGATTTGCCCTCACGTTGTAGGTGTCTTTCGACAGCGAGGAAAGCTCCATATTTGTGAGTCTGAGCCTCATAGGGCTCGATGAAGGAATGATCAGCAGCAAGAATACCACTACTCCCAATCCTCCGATGAAGTGGGTGGACGCTCTCCAGAAAAGCAGGGACTTCGGCAAAGCTTCCACATCGGCAAGTATACTGGCGCCCGTAGTAGTGAATCCGGAGACACTTTCAAACCATGCATTGATAACGGTGAACGGACCGCCCCAGAGAACATACGGCAACATGCCGAAAATGAAGGAGAGCAGCCAGGAGAGCACGATGATCACATACCCCTCCCTCATCGTGATAGCAGCTGTCTTCCGCACAAAGATGAACGGGAAAAAGCCGAAGATAAAGGTCAGCAGGAAACTGATCGAAAGGGGCGCGATCGCAGTATCCTCCTTGCCGAAAACGGCAATGCAGAGGGCCGCGAACATGAACAGCGCGCTCACGAGAAGCGCGTAGCCCACATTCCTGCTGATGGTTTTCCAATTCATGCTACCTGGAATTCTGTTTCATTGCCGAGATGCGTTTACGCAGATTCTTGTTTTCCTCCGTAAGGTCGTGGATCCCGGTATTCAATTCACTTAGCTGGTCGTCACCGTCGAAAGAATAGGTATAGTCTCTGCCGTAATTGCGGTAATTCCCTATCGAGGCCAGCATCCTGTAGATCGGCTTGGTGTAGTTCGATTCAAGGAAGAAGAGCAGCATGATTACGAGCAGGAGCCCTACCGCCACCGCCACCATTCCGGGGATGATACTGCGGTAGAACGCCCCCTGGAATGTCTCCGAATTGTCTGCGAGCTCTTCGTAGATGGCATTGGAAAGGGCGTCTATGTCGTGGCGCAGGCGGTTGTATCGCGGCTGGAGGCGCTCGAAATACCATGAACGGGTGTCGATGAAATCCGATTGGAGCACGTCTTCAAGTTCGAAGGAAGTAAGCATGTACGCAGCGTAGGCATACTGCACGGAATCGGCCAGATGGGCCACGATGGTATTGGGAGCGGATGAACGGAGACTGTCGAGACGGGTGGAGAAAGAAGCCTCGTCGAAACCGGGACGGCTCGTGGAGCTTTCGTCGCCGATAACGGAGAGAATCGCAAGATTGTATGCATTCGCATCGTCGTAGAGTTTCTGCGCGGCATTGATGCTTTCGATATTGTCTGCGACCATATCGGAGATATACGAACTCATGCGCCTGTACTCCATGACAGAGATGATGCTGGAGATCAGCAGCACCAGTGCGATGGAACACAGACTCAGATAAAGCTTGGCTCTGAGGGACAGTCTCCTTTCTCTCATTTTTTAAATTTTTTTAAAAAACATTACAAAAGTACTAATAATTTGTTAATTTTGTATATTCAACACTGAGACTTATGACACCTATTCAGAAAGGAATAATCGATCTTTGCATTAAAAACGGCGACTGCAGCATAGCCGATTTCAGCAAAGAACTGTCCGTCAGCGTGCCGACGGCAACCAAACTGGTAAGTGAATTGATTTCAGATGGTTACCTGACAGACAAGGGGAAAGTGGGCACCAGCGGCGGCAGGAGGCCGAACACCTTCGGTCTCAATCCCGAAGCGGGATATTTCGTCGGCGTGGATGTCGCCCGCCAACACATCCACATAGCGATAGCCGATTTCACCGGCAACCTCAAGTTTTTCATCCAGGACATCGCTTTCGTGCTGGAAGCCAATGCCGATTCTTTCCGCACCATCTGCAAAAAGATCAAGGAGGTGGTAACCGGATCCTACATCCCCTGGAACAAGGTCCTCGGTGTCGGGATCAGCCTGTCCGGAAGGGTGAACCCCGAAAAAGGATTCAGCCTGTCCTATTTCGTCAGCGACGACATCCCACTCAAGGACATATTCCAGAGGGAACTGGGCGTAGCGGTGAACATAGAAAACGATTCCCGCGCCATGACTTATGGAGAATACATGTCCTTCAGCTCCGATTCCGACCCCGACATGCTCTTCGTCAACCTGAGCTGGGGCCTCGGCATGGGCATGATACTCGACGGCAAACTGTATTACGGCAAGTCCGGTTTCTCCGGCGAATTCGGGCATACGCCTATGCTGGACAACAACATTATCTGCCGTTGTGGCAAAATCGGATGCCTGGAAACCGGTGCGTCCGGATCCGCACTGACCAAATGGATTCTGAACAGGCTGAAGGAAGGGCGTCGCTCATCACTGTACAATTTATATAAGGAAAACGGCGACATCACTCTCCAGAACGTACTGGATGCCGTGGAAGACGAAGACGTGCTGGCGATTGAAGGCATCGGCGCAATAGGTGAAACCCTCGGGCGCGGCATCGCCGGCCTCATAAACATTTTCAACCCCGGACTGGTCGTTATCGGCGGCCGTCTGATCGTCGGACGGGATTACCTGATGCTTCCCATCCGCACGGCCATCAACAAGTATTCGCTCAGCAAAGTAAGCGCGGATACCAAGATACGCTTCTCGCGCCTCGGGCGCAGCGCCGGTGCCATCGGCGACTGCCTGCTCTCCCGCACCAAGTACCTTAACCAGCTTTAAATCAGTTAATTGATAATGAACAGATTCTTCATTTCACTTGCCTGTCTCACTCTGATTGGAACAGGCGTTTCGGCGCAGCCTAAACTCACGGAAAACAATATCCCTGATGTCGTGAAAGCGATGACTACGGAAGAAAAAGCACATTTCGTGGTGGGCGTCCGTTATTATGAGCCGCCCTACAAAGGCAAGTACCTCGACGGAACAGGAGGCGTTACCTACCCCATTCCGCGCCTGGGCATACCTTCCATTGTGATGATGGACGGCCCTGTCGGCATAAGGCTGGACAACAATCACACAACCTGCTTCCCCACAGGCTTGCTCACCGCAGCCTCCTGGGACAAGGAAATCGCACGCAGAATAGGCGAAGCCATTGGTGAAGAATCCATTGACATGGGTAACGACGTGATTCTCGGCCCCGGCATGAACATTCTTCGTAATCCGCTGTGCGGCAGGAACTTCGAGTATTTCTCCGAGGATCCGGTACTGACCGGCCTGATAGCAGCGGCCTACGTGAATGGAGTGCAGAGCAAAGGGGTTGGAACATCCGCAAAACACTTCGCTGCAAACAGTCAGGAAACCAACAGGCTCGACGGCGATTCACGCTTGGACACCCGCACTCTCCGGGAGATCTACACCAAGGCTTTCGAACTCTGCGTCAGGGATTCCAAGCCCTGGACCGTGATGGCATCCTATAACTATCTGAACGGCGAATACACGCAGGAAAGCCGCGGATTGCTGACCGACATCCTTCGCAGCGAATTCGGCTTCGATGGCCTTGTAGTTACCGACTGGACCGGCAAACGCAACACCCCCAAGCAGCTGAACGCCGGTTCAGACCTTCTGATGGGCGGACATCCCAATCAGACCGAACATATCCTGGAGTGCCTGAAGAACGGCACAATGAAGATGGAAGACCTCGACCGCGCATGCACAAAGCTGCTGGAGTTGATTGTAAAAACTCCCGCTTTCAAAGGCAACGCACGCACGCTCAAGCCCAATTTGACTTCTCACGCAAAACTCGCCAGGGAAACCGCAGCCGAAGGAATGGTGCTGCTCAAAAATAACGGTGCACTCCCCTTCCAGGCCGCCAAAACCGCACTGTTCGGTGTTTACTCCTACGACACCATACAAGGCGGAAACGGCGCCGCATGGGTTAACTCTCCCCATGTCATCAACATTTCCGACGCCTTGCAGGCACAGGGTTTCAAACTGGACAGTAATCTCGAAGAACTCTATGTTTTCTATTCGGCCTACATCTCCAGAGATCTGAAGTATAACCATAAAGTAAACGTGCACGTGGGTGATGCCCAGAAGCCGGAGATGGAAATCACCCTGCCGCTGATTAAGGCTAGCGCCAGGGATAACGACCTGGCAATCATCACCTTAGGCCGTATCTCAGGCGAGGCTCGCGACCGCATCCTCAGCAAGGAATTCCTTCTTCAGGAAGATGAAATCAACCTGCTCGAGACCGTATGCGACGAGTTCCACGCACAGGGCAAAAAAGTGGTTGTGGTGCTGAACGTCTGCAGCCCTGTTGAAACCGCCTCCTGGAAGGATCTTCCGGACGCCATCCTTTGCGCATGGCTCCCTGGCGAGGAGGGAGGTAACGCCATCGCAGACGTGCTGACCGGCAAGGTGAACCCTTCCGGAAGGCTCCCCATGACCTTCCCCATCGACTACTTCGATGCCGCGGGTGCAGAGGACTTCCCCTACAACTTCGTGAGCGACAAAGCCAACGAAAGCGTCGTGCATCCCGAGCGCAGGGGCCTCCCCCTCAAGAACATAGCCTACACCGACTACACGGAAGGCATCTATGTGGGATACAGGTATTTCTGCACCAACAGGAAGGATGTTTCCTATCCCTTCGGATACGGCCTTAGCTATACAACATTCTCTTATTCCAAGCCTTCCGTCAAGGTGAAAGGAGACAAGCTGACCGCAACGGTAACGGTCACCAACACCGGATCCGTCGCCGGCAAGGAAGCCGTCGGCCTCTACTTGAAAGCGCCACTGGGCTCATTCAAAGACAAACCTTCCGTGGAACTGAAGGAATTCGGCAAGACCGGGCTGCTCCAGCCTGGCGAGAGCCAGACTCTTACTTTCAGCGTCCCGGTGCGCCAGTTGGCATCTTTCAACAGCGAAAAATCCCGTTGGGAGACTGCCAAGGGCGCATACAAAGCCTTCTTCGGCGCAGATGCGACAAAGCCTGCCGCCGAAGCGGCATTCAAGGTTTCATCTGCTAAGAATTACCCGGCCAACCGGGTTTGCGAACCCCGTTAGAGGATATTCATTGACTGTTCCCGGATCTTTTCGAGTTCGTCCTTCATACGCACCACCGCCTTCTGAATGGCAGCATTGTTTGCCTTGGAGCCGGTGGTGTTGATCTCACGTCCCATCTCCTGGATGATGAACCCGAGCTTCTTGCCGGGATACGGCTCGCCGTCGATGGTATCAATGAAATATGAGCAGTGTTGGCGCAGACGCACTTTCTCTTCATTTATATCGTACTTCTCCAGCCAGAAGATCATCTCCTGCTCAAAGCGTTCCTTATCCAGTTTCACACCGAGTTCTTCGGCTGCCTTGAGTATTCTCTCACGCACTGCATCCACCCTCTCCTTTTCATGGGATTCGACTTCGAGTTCAAGCTCGAGAATGTTCTGAACGCGGCCCGTAACGTCATTATACAGAGCGAGTCCCTCGCGGTCGCGGTACTCGTCCACGGCATTCAGAGCCTTGTCGAAAGCAGCCTCTACCAACGGCCAGTTCTCTTCGTTGATGACATCCTCTTTCTTATTTGAAATGACGTCAGGGAAACGCAACACGGCAGAAAGCAGTTCATTATTCATCCTGTCCCCCGCTTCCAGCGAACCCATGGTGAATCCGGGCAGGGTCTTGCGGATTTCAAGCAACTGCCCGTAGTAATTACGGACAAGTTCGGCATCCACCGCCTTTGCCGTCTCTGCGGCGCCAGACTCGAGGGTAAGATATACGTCTATCGTGCCCCGCACCAGTCTCTCGGCTATCTTCTGACGCACGATTATGTCTTTATCCTTGGGAAGAAGCGATGACTTTATGCTGATGTCGGCGGACTTGGAATTAAGGGTACGTATCTCTACCGTCAATTTACCCGCGGCGAGATTGGCCTCTGCCTTGCCGTAGCCTGTCATGGATTTAATCATAGAAATATCCTTCAATTATTTAATGTAAGCCTTGAGTATCCGCACATCCTCCATAGGACGGTCGTTTTCGTCCGTGGCAACCTGCTGTATCGCATCCACCACGTCCATCCCGTTGACAACCTCCCCGAATACGGTGTACATTCCATCGAGATGAGGGGTGCCGCCGACGGTCTTGTAAGAATTGCGCATCTCCTCGGTATACTTGACCTTCCCGCCGGTGAATTCATCCATCCGCTGCTGGATATAATCCAGACGCTCGTCGTCGAAAACGCGCCCCCAGACTATGTAGAACTGCATCGCGCTGCTGCGCTGTTCCGGGTTGACGTCATCCCCTTCCCTGGCGGCCGCCAGCGCCCCTCTGCGGTGAAATATCCCATCTTCCAGCCTGAATTCCGCTGGCAACGTGTAGGGCCTGTCACCATCCCCCAGAAGCTGTCCCTTGACGGCATTCCTGGATTCCGGGTCTCCACCCTGGATCATAAAATCCTTGATCACACGGTGGAATAGCAGAGAGTCATAGGCGCCCTCCTCCACAAGCGACAGGAAGTTATCCCTGTGCTTGGGAGTCTGGTTGTAAAGCATCACTTCAATTGTGCCCATGGTCGTTTCCATAACGACGTGTTTCTCGCTCTTGCAAGAGGCAAATGACAGTGCGCAGAGGAGACAAAGAATTGTTGCTTGTTTCATTTGCGCAAATTTACTAAATTTGCATGATATACTCAACTAAGAATATGGAAGAAGAACGCAAACTGAATTTTCTGGAGGAGATCATCGAGAATGACCTCAAAGAAGGCAAGGTTAAATCCATCCTTACCCGCTTCCCTCCGGAACCGAACGGATATCTGCATCTAGGGCACGCCAAGAGCCTCTGCATCAACTTCGGTCTTGCACAGAAATACGGCGGAAAGACCAATCTCCGCTACGACGATACGAACCCCACCAAGGAAGATACCGAATACGTGGACGCCATAAAGGAAGACATCAAATGGCTTGGCTTCCAGTGGGAAAAGGAGCTTTATGCCTCCGACTATTTCGACCAGCTCTACGAATGGGCGGAACAGCTCATAAACCGCGGCCTGGCGTATGTGGACGACCAGACACAGGAAGAGATCAGCGCAGGGCGCGGCACCGTGGAGACTCCCGGTAAGGAAAGCCCCTGGCGCAACCGCACCCCTGAAGAGAACCTCAAGCTCTTCCGCGAGATGCGCGACGGCAAGTATGCCGACGGCGAGAAGGTGCTACGCGCCAAGATAGACATGGCACATCCCAACATGATGTTCCGCGATCCCATCCTCTACCGCATCAAGCACGCGCATCACCATCGCACCGGGGATAAGTGGTGCATCTACCCGATGTACGACTACACCCACGGCCAGTGCGACTCCATCGAGCATATCACCCACTCCATCTGCACCCTTGAGTTCGATGTTCACCGTCCGCTCTACGACTGGTTCATCGAGACCCTTGGCATCTTCCCCAGCCATCAGTACGAGTTCGCACGCCTGAATCTTACCTACACCCTCATGAGCAAGCGCAAGTTGCTGGAACTGGTGCAGAAGGGCCTGGTGGCCGGATGGGACGATCCCCGCATGCCTACGCTCTGCGGAGTGCGCCGCCGCGGCTACACCGCCGAGGCCCTCAAGATGTTCTGCGACAAGATAGGCGTCAGCAAGCGCGACCAGCTCATGGACATCCAGCTCCTCGAATGGTGCGTCCGTCAGGACCTCAACGCGCGCTCCAACCGCTACATGGTGGTGCAGGATCCTGTCAAACTCACCATTACCAACTATCCCGACGGCCAGGTGGAATGGTTCGACTGCCCCCTTAACCCGGCTGAGCCCGAAGGCGCAACCCGCAAGGTTCCATTCACGAAGGAACTCTACATTGAGCGCGCTGACTTCATGGAGGATGCCCCCAACAAGTTCTTCCGCCTCAAACCCGGCGGAGAGGTGCGCCTGAAATATACCTACATAATCAAGTGTGAGGAGGTTGTGAAGGATGCCGACGGCAACATTACCGAACTCAAGTGCACCTACGACCCTTCCACGCGTCCCGGCGCAGGTGAATGGCGTTCCGTCAAGGGTACCATACACTGGGTGAGCACTCAGTTCGCAAAGGAAGTCACCTTGCGCAACTACGACCGTCTCTTCACCCTCGCGGACATGAGCCAGGTTCCCGAAGACAAGGATTACAAGGATTTCCTCAATCCCGAATCCCTCGTGGTTGCCAAGGCCTTTGCCGAGCCCGCCCTTCTGGAAGATGCATCCGGCATTGCCGTGCAGTTCGAGCGCACCGGCTACTACGTAAAGGATTACGACAGCACCCCCGATAATCCCATTTTCAACAAGACCGTCTCGCTGAAGGATTCCTATAAACCCGAATAATGCCCGAACAGAACATATCGGAAAACAGCAGAAGGATCGCCCGCAACACGGTCCTTCTGTATTTCCGCATGTTCCTGCTGATGGCCGTGGGGCTTTTCACCTCAAGGGTCATCCTCCAGGCCCTCGGCAAGAGCGAGATAGGCATCTACAGCACCATTGCCGGCGTGGTGACCATGTTCAGCATCCTCACCGGATCCATGTCTTCGGCCATCAGCCGTTTCATCACTTTCGAGATGGGTCGGAAAGAAGCCGACCTCGGGAAGGTTTTCTCCACCGCGGTCGCCATCCAACTCATCCTTGCCGGGATTATCGTAATCCTTGCCGAACCGGCGGGGCTCTGGTACATCTCCAACAAGATGGTTCTGCCTCCGGACAGGATCTATGCCGCAAAGTGGGTGCTGCAGTTCACAATCGTGAGTTTCGTCATCCAGCTGCTCAGCGTTCCCTACAATGCCGATATCATCGCCCACGAGCGCATGGACGCATTCGCGTGGATAAGTATCTTCGAAGCCATAGGCAAACTTGCCGTCGCTTTCGCGATAATGG
>JAEEGH010019211.1_pt1 | contig 14354 bp, 10 predicted proteins | sample 9134181 | NCBI WGS metagenome assembly JAEEGH01 (sample SAMN16246544, study PRJNA631951) | gut metagenome | biome: gut microbiome; feature: rumen; material: DP-attached | host: Bos | place: Iran: Karaj | collected 2018-10 | reverse complement strand
GCTTTGGTTATTTTTGTCCAAAAAAATATTGATGTCCAATGGGATGCGCAGTTGCTCGTCGATGGCACATTCCATTATTCCGTTGAAAATTTCGAGTTGTTTGGGTTTGGCGTGGTCGCTGTTGCCAACTACGCAAATCGGTGTCGAGCCGCTCTGACCACCCGTGTCTTTCCACACCTGCCGTGCGAAAGACACAGCCCAGTCGCCCGCAAAGTTGTAATACACAACACCAATCTTGCTGACAGCGAGCTGCTGCTTGATGTATGTATTGTAATCCACCTCGCTCGACATGCTGATGCTGAGTTTTGTGACTTTTCGGATGTCGCCGAGCATTGTGCAGATGTCGTTTGCGGTGTCGTTGTCGAGGTCGTTGTATAGGAAGAAAATGTCGGATGCCACGGTCTCCTGTACCGCCGACTGCTTGACAGTCATTATATTGCGGATGTCTTCTACGAATACAATTGGCGACGGTCTGTCGGAATAGATGATGTTTTCCTCGATGTCGCGGCGGATTACGTTGATGTATTTGCTGCGATTTTCGCGGCCCCGTGGATTCCAGACGAACATCTTGAAACGGTCGGAGCAGAGATTTTTGGCGGCGTGGTATTGTGTCCCTGCCAACGAGCTGTCGGTGCCTTCCTCGAAAATGTCGGTTTTGCCGAGTAGGTGGACGCTGCAATCGGTCTGCTGCATCGCGTCCAATAGCTCCTTAGACGGTACATCGCGCCCATCAACAATTTCCATACCAGCACGATGGAGTATCACACGGAGTTCTTCGCGTGTGTCCTCCATATCTGCCGAACTGTCTGCCAAAAAGACTTTTATACTTTGGTTGTACAGGTTGATGAACATAATTCAATTAATTATCTGAAACAGACCAATAATTTTGCCAAAATTACAAAGAATTTGCGATGTGTCAAAAGTTTTTTTATTTTGTATAAATCTCCACTTCTGTGCCTTCAAGCCCGTCGGCGGACGCTCTCACCACTACCCTGCCGTCATTGCCACGGATGGAGCGCACGATGCAAAGGCACTTGCCGTTGAAAGCCGAATGTTGCGTCCCCTTGAAACTCTCATGGCAACATTGGTCGCCATTGTCAAGTCCCACAATCTCTGCCGGACCTTCCACAGAAAACTTAATCAAATTGTTTGCGTCAGGCACTCTAACGCCTTTTTTATCAACTACATCCACAGTTATAAAACTTAAATCTTGTCCGTCTGCCGAGAGCGAATATCTGTCGGCGGAGGAGGCAAGGCGTGACGGGCTGCCCGCCGTGCGAACGATGTCAGTAATTTCTATGTCGTCGATAGAATGACCCACAGCCTTCAATTCGCCGGGTTTGAAGGGTACTTTCCACATAAGGTGCAAGTCACCTTCTTTAACTTCTTGTTTGCCAAGAGATTCGCCGTTCAAGAAAAGTTCCACATCTTTCATATTGGAATAGGCAATTACATCCACCGTGTCGCCCTCCTTCCAATTCCAATGCGGCAAGAGATGCAGCACAAGGTCATCTGTCCACAACGATTTATAAAGGTAATAGACATCCTTCGGGAAGCCTGCGAGGTCTATGATTCCAAAATACGAACTCCTTGCAGGCCAGCCGTATGGCGTGGGTTCGCCAAGGTAATCAAAGCCTGTCCAGACAAAAATGCCCGACACCCACGGATATTTCATATATTCCTTCAATGTGGTCTCGTGCGTACTGCCCCACGGTGCGCGTACATTGTCGTAGGCGGAGCATTTGTGATGCTCAGTCTCAAAGGGAATGTCCCAGCGAACAGGCCAGAGGTACTGAGTGTCGGCGGGCGCGATGTAATTGCCGCGAGTCTGCAACGCCGAGGTCGATTCGGTGATTACGAGCGGCATATTAGGAAACTTTTTCTTGAACGCCTCGCCCCAATTGTATTCGTGGTAATTGAAGCCAATGATATCGAGCGAATTTGACTTGAAAAGCAGATTGTGCGGCTCGGTCTCGTTGTTGCCGGTGAGGACGGGACGTGTTGAATCAATACTTTTGACAATATCAACCAACTTCTTGCATAATAACGAATTAACATGCATCTCAGAAGTCTTGTTTTGGTCGTCCTGCTGGGAGAGCTGCGCGGCAAAATTAAACATCAGGTTTGCCTTCTCGATGCTGAGGGTGTCGGTGCTGATGTCGTGCCATTGTTCGAGGATTTCGTTGCCGATGCTCCACATAATCACCGAGGGGTGGTTGCGGTCGCGCTTGATGAAATCGGTGAGGTCGCGCTCGTGCCATTCGGCGAAATATTTGGCGTAGTCGTTGGGCGACTTTTTGCGCGCCCACATGTCAAACGCCTCGTCCATCACGATGAAACCCATTGAATCACAAAGGTTTAAAAGTTCGGGCGCAGGGGGATTGTGCGACGTGCGGATGGCATTGCAACCCATCTCGCGCAATATCTCCAATTGACGCTGCAAAGCCCTGTGATTGACCGCCGCACCTAACGCGCCGAGGTCGTGGTGATTGCATACGCCATTGATTTTCATTGGGTTGCCATTGATTGAAAAACCTTTTTCGGCGTCAAATTCAAAGTAGCGTATTCCAAATGTCGTGGAATATTCGTCCACAACCTTGCCGCCTTTCATAGCGGAGAGCCGCGCAAGATACACCCTCGGCGATTTTGGCGACCAGAGTTTGGGATTATTGACAGCAATACCCTCAAAGGTCTTCACAACACCTGCCTGCACCTTGTCCTGTACTGTTGCAACGGTGTCGCCGCCGGGCGCAAATATCTCAACCTTGACATCGCAATCCTCATTACCCGACACCGACAATGCCACGTTCAACTTGGCGGATTCGGTGGAGATGTCATTGGCGGTAACAAAAACTTCCTGACCTATAAAATGCGTTTGGTCAAGCACTTTGAGCCTGACACTTCGATAAATACCTGAACCCGAATACCAACGCGAATTTGGCTGGTCGGTATTGTCAACCGTGACGGCAAGCACATTGTCGCCGCTCTTATTGAGGAGGTCGGTGACGTCGTATTCAAAACTGATGTAGCCATTGGGACGGAAGCCCGCTTTCTTGCCATTGACATACACCGTGCTCTGCCAATACACGCCGTCGAAACAAATGTAAACACGCTTGCCGCCTGTCAGGTCTGGCGTCTGAAAATGTTTGCGATAGACGCCATATCCGCCCGGCAATGCGCCTCCGCCCGGTGTTGCGGGGTTATTTTCGCTGAAATTGCCTTCAATGCTCCAATCGTGCGGAAGGTCGAGGACGCGCCAGTTTTTGTCGTTGAAATCGGGCGCGGCGGCGGTGGAATCGGCGTCCAAAGAGAAACGCCAGCCCTCGTTGAAGCACTCTTGCTTGGCGCAGGATGCCATCAACGCTATTATAGGGATTAAGAGTGATGTCTTTTTCATATTGCTGTCATAAATTTATCCGTAACAAAGATAAACTATTGACGGCAATTAAGCAAAAAAAATATACATAAAAACCAATTTTAATACGCATATATAAATAGGTAGCCCTCACGGACTACCCTTTGCGATAACGCGCCCTTGGCGCTACGATGCATATCATAGCACCAACGGTGCGACACCACCAAGGATAGTCCGTAAGGGCTATCTATCTATCAAATCAATCATATCCAATATATTAGGCGGATGCCCAATTATGCATTATGAATTATGCATTGATTACTGCATCATCCCTGCATACTTCGTGTAGATATTCGCAACCCTCTCCGCTGTATCGTCGGCGCCATTGTTGAGGAGCTGCTGCGCGAGGTAGCCGATTATCGAAACACTCATGCCAAACTCACGCTGCTCGTTGAAGCCGTCGCGACGGAGATTGTCGAGCCACGAGAGGATTTTGTCGTACTCGTCTGCCATCTGTACGCAAATGCCGTTGGCATCGTCGGTGAGACCAGCAGAATACATCGCGTTGATGACGGGAAGCATAGAGTAGTCATACGCAACCTTCTCGGGGGGCATCAGGGCAAGGCATTTTTTGAGAACCTCCTGCGCCTTCTGCTTGTCGCCCTCGGCAACGAGTTTTTCGGCAAGGCGCGACATCATGCCACGGATGTCCATAATGCTTATCTGGCGGCGGTTGTTTTCCTCGATGATGACATCGGGCTCTTCCATACGTCCCCATTTAAACTTGTTCATCACATTGTCGTACATGCGCTTGGTGTCAATCTCGCCGGTCTCGTGAGCCTCGGGCTGCACCACGTAGGGCACAATGCGGTAAGCAAAGCCCTCGAGCCTCATATACTTGTCGAGGCTGAGATAATCGCTCGGACTGCCACTCGCTGCAAAATATACCGGACGCTCCCAATTGTTGGCGGCGAGGATGTCCATAATCACGAGGTCGCTCTTGGTGAAATAGTTTTTGGGTATGTCCCAACGCAATTCGTTAAGTGCGCGGCTCTGATTGCTCTCGTCCAAAGTGCCACATTTAAGGCAGTTTTGCTTGTTGACGGGAATGGAAATCCTTTTTGACGGTATATAATTGTAACTATCGCCGTTGGTCAATGGCAACAAGTCCTCGTCGTCGCCAGCCACTGCAAGTGCAAGGCTGACAGGCGTGTACATCGAGCCAACCGTGTTCACAAGTGCGTCAGTGCGCTTTTTGATGTCGTCGATGCCGGCTGTATTGCCCGCTCCAAAGAACTTTTTGGCCATATCGGGATTGGCAAGCTGGTTGATTAACTTTGTAAACAACACTATACTTACCTGGTCGCTGCCGCCCGACACCTGCTTGAAATCGTTGGGATATTTTTCAGCAAAATCGGTGGTGGCAATCAGCTGCATGAAGTCGTTGTAAACGCTTGCATACTCCGGCGCAAAGGACGCCTTGTTGAGCTCAAACTTTTCCTTCAAGAACCTGCCCTTTTGGTCGTTGCAAATCACGATGTTGCGCTTGTCCTGACGATACTTGGCGTAATTGAGCAGCATCGGCACCGGTGCGCTCTCGTACTTGCGCTCCTGGGTCTGCTTGATGTACCAATCGCAACCCGCGAGTGAGAGGTTGACCACCCTGACGTCGCGCCTGATGCCCTCCACCTCCTGGCAGTACCACAAGGGGAAGGTGTCATTGTCACCGAAAGTAAACAAAATGGCATTAGGTGCGCAGGATTCGAGGTAATTGGCGGCAAAATCGCGGCACGTGTAACGTCCCGACCTGTCGTGATCGTCCCAGTTTTGTGAAGCCATCTGGATGGGGACAAGCAACGCAAGGCAGGAAATCGCGCCCGCCATCACCGGCGTAAGCACCTTGTTCTTGCCGCCGAGGTTTTGCAGCCAGTCCCAGATGGCAAGCACGCCAAGTCCGCACCATATACAGAACGCATAGAACGAACCCGCGTAGGCGTAGTCACGCTCACGGGGCTGATACGGAGTCTGATTGAGGTAAACCACAATAGCAACGCCCGTCATTATGAAAAACATAAAGACTACGAAACAATTGCGGCCGTCATAATTGCAACTTATAAAAATGCCCAGTATGCCCAATAACAGCGGCAGCAGGTAATACACGTTGCGTCCGTGATTGTTGGCGTAACGGTCGGGCAGATTTTCACTGCTTGCGCCCTTGAGGCCGTCTATCCAATCGATACCCGAAATCCAGTTGCCATTGATATAGCTTCCGGCGGCGTTCTGCACGTCGCTCTGTCGTCCGGCAAAATTCCACATAAAGTACCTGAAGTACATGTGCCCGAGCTGATACGTGAAGAAAAACCTCAAGTTTTGCCCGAATGTAGGACGGTCGGTTTCATTGTCGAGTCCGCCCCATTGCTTGTAAGCCTGGATGTGAGCGTCACTGCTGTTGGAATACATCCTCGGGAAGAAACCCTGGTTCTTGTCGTCGTACTTGTATTTGGGCGACGGCTTCTTGATTTTCAGGTATTTGCCATTGTCGGGGATGTAGGTGTACTCGTCCTCGCTGCCCACTACGTCAGCCGTGAAGTAAGGGCCGTAGAAGAGCGGATTGTCGCCGTATTGCTCGCGGTTGAGGTAGCTCAGGAGGCTGAATCCGTCGCTCGGTTGGTTTTCGTTGATGGGCGGATTGCTGAAAGAGCGGATTACCGTCATCGCAAAAGACATATAGCCGAGCATTATCATAAATATCGCAAGCGCGATGGTATTTGCCAAGACCTTGCCGTTCTTATACGAAATCCACGCCCAGTATCCGAGGCCGCCCATCACCAACAATACAAAGGTGATGATACCCGAATAATACGGAAGTCCAAGGGTATTGACAAAGAACAGGTCGAAATACGCGCCGATATTTACGGTCTGCGGGATTATAAAGTACAATACAAACGCCAATATCAACACCGACACCGCCAACGCGAGCAATACGCCCTTGGTATTTTGGCTGTCGTATTTGCGATAATAATATACAAGCACAATTGCAGGTATTACGAGCAGGTTGAGCAAGTGCACACCGATGCTCAGACCCATCAAATAAGCGATGAGGATAAGCCAACGGTTGGCATACGGCTCGTCAGCGTGTTCCTCCCAACGGAGAATCAGCCAGAACACAACAGCCGTAAAGAGGCTACTCATACTATAAACCTCCGCCTCCACAGCCGAAAACCACGCCGTGTCGCAGAATGTATAAATCAAACCGCCCACAACGCCGCTCGCGATGATGCCGATGGTCTCGCCAGCCTCGTAAGACGTCTGCCTTACACCGTTATAATACCTGCGCTCCACAATCCTGCGGGCGATGTGCGTGATGCTCCAAAAGAGGAACAACGACGTAAATGCAGCCGCAAGCACTGCCGTACAGTTCATCATCAACGCCATACTTGCGTCGTCGGGCGCGAGCAGAGCCGCAACCCTACCAATAATCATCCACAAAGGTGCTCCCGGAGGGTGACCTACCTCCAATTTGACAGCGGTGGCAATAAACTCGCCGCAGTCCCACCAGCTCGCGGTAGGCTCCACGGTCAATAGGTAACAGACAAGGGCAACAGCGAAAGTGCCCCACCCGATTACCCGGTCGTAAAACTTAAAATTGTTCATTTAAAATTTATTTTTATCTTTTCAGACTGCAAAGGTAACAAGAATGACACATAATGGCAAAAAAAATACGAAAAAAATTTGGCGGATTCAAAAATTGTCCCTACCTTTGCACCGCAAACAGCAAAAAATGGTACAGACCTATGGTGCAATGGTAGCACAGCAGATTTTGGTTCTGTTAGTTGAGGTTCGAATCCTCATAGGTCTACAAGCCCTGCGGCAGAAATGGCGCAGGGCTTTTTTCAAACAATTATCTAAAAGGAACATACTATGAGTGCAAAAATTGTTGCATACGCTCCGTATGTAAGTAACTACTTGAAACTATTGGAGCAAAATCTGATGCTGCCGATAGAAGAGTGTTCTAATCCGAAATACTACTATCCAGGATTTGAAAAGGATTACCAGCTTCAAGGCACTTTATGGGATACTCTGCCAATTATCTATGCTGCATATTTTCACAAAGAAGGTCGTTTGCGCTATCAATATTTCGATGTTATCAGGGCAATGGGCTTAAAGGAAATGTGGGTTATGAATGAAATGGAAACGGACTGTTTGGGTAACGAGTATTTTTATGATGAAGATAAAAACATTTACGACTTCCTTGAATACTTAGATAAAACTGTCAAATTTACAGACAATTCAGCACCCATAAAAGAGTTTGACATCAACGATTTCACCTACGACAATCAAGGTTGGTGTGATAATTATTACAATATATATCACGACACCTTCAAAGATTGTTTCGAAAAAGTTGCCGCAATTGAAAAACAATACAATGTCCACGTTTTAGGATTAACCAAATTTGAGGGCAACTATATCCGCGTCTTCCCCAACGACACATCATTTGCCGTAAAACTCCTCAATCCCGAAACAGGAGAAATGAAGGATTGGGCTTTGTCGTAATTTTTTCCTTGCAAAGAAAGAATTTGCCCAAAAAGTTTCTTTACAAAGAAAGATTTTTGCTTCCGCTCCCCCTCCTACAAAAAACCAGCGGCGAGCAATCCCTCGGACTCCTCGCCGCTACACTAACTAACAGCCGCAGAACCACCCACGGCAATAATCTAAAACGTATTGACACTGCAAATATACACACTAAAAATCAAACATCCAAACAAAAATGTAAAATATTTTATAAAAAATGGTATTTACAAACGACACAAAGCATTGACAAATGTAAATGCTTATATGTTTACATTTGTTGCTATCAAAAATATGTGACCGAATGGAGAAAAATAAAGCCCCGACGGGGCGTCATCTCAAAGACGTGTGCGTGAGCGCACGGACACAAAAAAACCGGATGTCTATAAACGCCCGGAACAATCGATAATCAATCTTTCGTATAATCAAATTCCTTTTTAAAAATGTACCCCGGGCCGGGATCGAACCGGCAAGGATGTTACTCCATCGGTGTTTGAGACCGACGCGTCTACCAATTCCGCCACCAGGGCATCGGATTTTTTCAATTCGACGGTGCAAAATTAGGAAACATTTTCGATACCGCCAAATTTTTCGTCAACTTTTTCATCAACTTTTTTTTCTACGCGCTCTTTTTTGCGAATCAAGTAGAAGACGCCGCCACAGATTGCAGGCAGCAACAGATTGATACTCCACAAGATAATCGACGAAATCGTGGGCAGACGGAAGTCAGACGTGTACTCTTTCAAGACCATCACCGACGCCGAACACCTCACGCCCAATTCCGCCAACGCGGGCCTCGGCACAAAACTCATCAGCGCGTAAATCAAAAATACCGACATCATCCCGTCCACAAAACCTATCTCGATGCCAAGCCCAACTATCGTCAGATAATTTTGCAGCGAATACACCATAAACCTCACCAACGAAAACAGCATCAACTTAAACCGCTCATTATAAGTATAATGACAGAAAAAATTGAGTTTGCGCCTTATGCCGTCGGATTTTTCACTATTGCGGACGAAGGGAATCGTATATTTCGGAAACATATAAAAAGCGGTCATCAAAGCCGTGCAGACAAAGCCAATCAGGATAAACCACCAACTCGTCAGGAAGGTGGAGTGCGAAATCTCGATGTCGCTCCACGCAAAATACACGCACGACAGCACGCCCATCAGCATCATCACAGGCATCTGCGAAAGTCCGCAGTACGCCGTCGCCAATCCTCCCGACAACCTGTGCCCGTGCTGCAACACCGACGGACGACCCAACGCCTCCCCCACCCTGTTGGGCGTAAACAATGACGGCGTTATCCCCTTCAAAACTCCGACAAACGACACTCCAAAACTCACCTTCTCCACCGGCGATAGCGAAATACGCCATTTGACAGCCTCCAAAAGCCAATTGGGAGCCACCAAGAGCAACGCCAATACCAATGGCGTCCAACTAATATTGATATTGTCGGTAGTCAGCTGCCCGAATTGCTCAAAATGGTCTTTGGTCAATAGATAAAGCCCAATGTAAAAAGCAATTACAAGCACTATTTTAATTATCTTCTTTAACGTCGGATGGGCTTTCATCGGGTATTACGGGTTGATAATCATTATTGAAAAAAGGCATCACGATCATCGCGACCATACCTACTACTGCAAACAGCAAATCCTGCATCCCGTGCGACACAAGCGCATACGCCCCGCCGTCGGGGTCGCGCACCACGCCATAAAGCGCAAGCACCTCTATCACAATGAAATGCCACGTCCCAATCCCGCCCGGCGACGGAACGATGACGCCAAAAGTGCCAAGCACAAACACCGTCAACGCCACCATCAGACCAAGATTTTCGGTGAAAGGAAACGCCTTGAAAAACAGATACACCGTATAAAAATATACAAAGTTGATAAACAGCGAGTGCGCCACAAACTGCCAACGTTTTTTCAAGCCGGCAATAGTCAGCATACCGTCCTTCAAATTGTGGAACGCCTTCCTGAGCCGGTCGCCGAGTCCAAACCAATTGCGCCTTACAGCCGTCCTGAGCAGCCAAATACCCAAGGCAACCAAAGCAACGCCCGCCAAAATTATCAAAACTATGTGATTTTCAAACGATTGCCAATACTGCAAAACCGAAGGATTGTTGTCCAAGACGCGACCAATCACATCTATCTGCGTGACGAATACGACCGCCGCCACCGCCGCAAACACAATCACGTCGGCAATCCTCTCCGTCACCACCGTGCCAAGGCTGCGGCTAAACGAAATGCGCTCATACTTAGCCAAAACGCCGCACCGCGCCACCTCGCCCGACCGTGGAATCGCCATATTGGCGAAGTACATTATCATAACGGCAAAAAACAAGTTGCCGCGCCTCGGCTTATACCCAAACGGCTCCAAAAGCAAGCCCCACCTCAGCGCACGGCTATAATGCGCCGCTACGGAGAGCAACACGGCGGCGGCCACCCACCCCCAACGCACTTCCGATATGGCGTCGAATATACGTCCGAAATTATGCCCCCGGTACGCAAGCCAAAAGAGGAACGCGCCCAACGACATAAAAATCAGAAACTTAACTATGGTTTTTAAATATTTTTTCAACTCTTAACGTTTTCAAAGCAAAAAACTTTTGCAAAGATAGTCTTTTATTGGCAAAAATAATTTATCTTTGGGTAAAATTTGTAAACGAAATGAAACTGACCATCACATTAATACTTTCCATCGTCATTGCGACGAGCCTGTGCGCACAGACAGTGTCGCACAAGGAAAAATATGACTCCGACTTTATGTTCACGGACGGATTGTACTTGGACAAGGACGATTTCAAAAAAAATCTGCCCATAGACAAATCCCAAATTATCAGCGGCATAGACCCGACAGACTTAACCTATTTTGAGCAACTTGTCGAGCAAAAGACCATCAACCTTTTTGACCGCCTCGGCAATGAAATCAGCGTAGAGACAAGCAAGATTTTTGGTTTTTGCAGCGACGGCACGGTCTATATCAACCACAACGGCACATTCTCTCGCATTGGAATCATTGGCAGCATCTGCCATTTTCTTGGTACTAAGACAGTTACAAGCAATGTGCCGACACCATACTACGGCGGCTATTATGGACGATATTATTCGCCAATCTACCGCCAAAACTCCACCGTGGAGCCGCAACAATACCTCTACAACTTTGAGACCGGCGACCTCCTCGAATACAACCCGCACAACCTTGAAACGATGTTGATGGGCGACCCCGCAATCCACGACGAATACGCCGCCCTCTCCCGCAAGAAGAAAAACGCCAAACTTTTCTACTATATGCGGCTCTACAACGAAAAACACCCGATATATATTCCGGTGTATGAATAAAAAAATTCAGCCGCAAAGAAAAATTGCTTTATCTTTGCGGCTGAAAAATCGTTGTCATTGTTAGACGTTGCACGCAACGTCTCTACTTGCGCTGATAGTCGGTTACTTCGTAAAAACCGTAGTTTTTACGTTCTGGATTTGAAGATCCTTCGCACCAAACGTCACTATACATATTGCGACCCATAATGTTGCGACCGTCCTCAAACTCGTAAATCACCCAGTAACTGATGGAATTGTACCATTTTACCTTGCCGTTATAATAACCTGTGTTGTCCTCTCTGGTTTCATTCCATTCGCTCATAAGACCGATTGCACCAATCTTCACATTCTTAAATTCTGGATGCTCAATGCTGTTGAATCCGGCAAAAGCACGTGAGGATTCGTATTTTCTCAATTTGCTCTCGGCTGAGGCGTCGGTCCACTTTACCATATCCTGCAATTGTGCCATAGTATATTTCCTCTCTGCGTCGAATCCTACGAAACCTGCGGCAATACCTTCATTCGAAAGCATCAGTCCGTATGTCACGTATGCCATCAGCAACGGATTGACAGCACTATTGACTACGACATTGCCGATGTAGTCGCTGCCGTATGCCCTGTTGACGATTACACTGCCAAGTTTAGTGTCCTTGCCGTTGATTGTACCCGAGACCGTGTAACTGTCGATGCAATCAGCCCTAAACGAAGTCAGGCCAATAATACCGTGGTTTGGCACAAATTCATTGTAATAGACTTCGCGCTTTATGATTTTAGCATTCAGTTTGAGGGTTCCAAGATTAGGCGACTCGATAGTTCCGTCGGCACTTATCGAGCCTTTGGGTGCGCCATTGTTGTCGGTGAACTTGCCTGTTGCAGGGTCAAGTTTATAGACCGAGCCAGGCGTGTTTCCGCCACGGTTGGCTGTGATGGTCAGTTCGAGTGTAGCGGGATTCCACGAACACAAACCTGTTCCCTCAACAGAAAATAGGCACACCTTCTGTTCTGCATCAGGCTGTGGGATGGCGAGTTGCAACATTGCCTGTTGTGCAGCAAATTTTTCTTTTGCTTCGTCAATAACTCGCTGTTTCTCCTTGTCCGCCTTGCTTCCGCCCGTCATCTTGTTTTTCGCCTTGTTGAGAAGTCCTCCCAACTGCGCCTCGGCGTCAAAGTTCACGCCCATCATCAGGACGAGCAAGGCAATCAACGCCGTGAAGATTGTTCTTCGTTTTTTCATAATTTGTTAATGATTATTGTTAATAATTAATTGAACTGTCATCGGGAATGAATTACGGTGGCGACAATACGCCGCCGCGCCGTAGGAACACAAAAAGTGCCTACGGCGGGGTAAGGATTTGTATATTACTGATTGAATGGAGATTACAATGGATTAGAGGGTGGTAAGTTTTACCCCCCCTGTAAAGTTTACACTACATTTTATATATTTAATTACAAAATTTTCCATTGTTAACTTGGTTTTGGATTCGCTGCAAAATAAGCAATTATTTTGCCAATGTCGTGTATATTGTTGAAGATTTTTTGGGGAAGTGAAGAAAAAGTGGAAAAAAATTTATTCCACTTTCAATGTCTCCTTTACAAATTCAACACTTACCTCAAAATCTTCCGCAATTTCATCGATGCTTTCGCCACGGGAGTACATCTTTTTGATTGATTTTGCAATACGTGCAGACTGTTCCTGCAACTGTGAATCTTTCTCCTGCAACTGTGAATCTTTCTCCTGCAATTGAGATGCCTGTTCTTGTAAAAGTTTTTCTTGCTCGACAAGTTTCTCCTCTGCGGTTCGCTTCTCAAAAAGCATTTGCTCGACCTTGTCTTCCAAATCCATTTTCATACGGACTTCCTCGCTAACGGTCGCTTGTTCCAGGCGGCGGACGATAAAACGCATATCATCGCGAAGTTCGCCCTTCGGTATGTCATAATCGTCAATGTCATAACAAATCACCTGATGGTTGTCTGGGTCGATTTTGCTTTGGTCAAACATCGTCAAAAGATTGTCCAACGACGAATCAGGGCGCGGCTTGATTTTCGGAATCTGTATCACGACCATATTGTGCGAGAGACATTCGACAAACCAACTCGGCTTGTCTTGATTGATTTCCAAGCCTTCTTGGTCGTAATAATGTCTTGTAATGTACGTTACAGGACCATCAAGATTGTCAACTTTTTCGCCAAGGATATAGATTGAGAGTATAGGCAATGGATAATTGTCTCCGGATCTCTTCCCCATAGAGCTGCTTCAAATTGAGATATTGGGTGGTCTTCCCCGTGCCGCTCTCGGCGGAAAGGAGCCAGGCCCTGCCCTGCCAGACGAAGGCCACGCTGTGCAGCAGCACCCGGTCATAGGGCATCAGCGCATCGGAGATCAGTCCCAGAAAGGCCTTGTATTCCCCATATGCGTTCCATCGTTCCAAGGGAGAAGTGGCCCGGCGTATGGTCCGATGCTTCGGCGTCAGCTGAAGCGCATCGGGATCTGCAGCTTTCTCAGCGAGAAAATCACGGAAGTAATATGCGGTTCTGGGAAACGTAAACGCACAGGATAGGCTTCGATCCGCAAAGCGGAGCCTATAATGAAAAGGACTTGCCATTGTCATCCTCCACAACGGAGACAGAAAAGGGAGAGATAACGGTTCCCGCCATCTCCCCCTTATTCTTATGATATTTTTGCTTTGGAATTACGGATTACGGTTCACGAGTCCAGCTGGGATCGGGTTCGGCACTGATAAATACATCACCACGCGCTTCGTCAAAGTAATAGAAGCCGGGCTGATCTGCCTCGTCTGCACCGAGATAATAGATATACCGATCATTGGCAGAATCGTACCAGGTACCGGAATAATCGCCCGTTGCGGCTGGTTCCTCGGTACCGGGACCATAACCTGCGGAATCGCCTCCGGGGAACGGACTTTCTAAAATCGTAAATCCGGGAAGAAAATTATATAACATATTCGTTCAACCTCCTGATCTTTACTCTATTCAGCCCGCATTATGCAGCGACCTTGGCAGTGATCGCGGATTTGAAGTTGCGATAGGTGACCTCAGCCAGAGTGGTATCAGCCATACCGACTTCAACGATGCTGTTGCTGTTC
>JAEEGH010019206.1_pt1 | contig 14355 bp, 12 predicted proteins | sample 9134181 | NCBI WGS metagenome assembly JAEEGH01 (sample SAMN16246544, study PRJNA631951) | gut metagenome | biome: gut microbiome; feature: rumen; material: DP-attached | host: Bos | place: Iran: Karaj | collected 2018-10 | reverse complement strand
ACGAGGCGGATCCCCGGGATATGCTGGAACAGATGTTGCTGGAATATCGGTGCATCAAGGCGGTGGCCAAACAGCTGGAAACGATGAAACAGACGGCGGCCCGGCAGCATACCCGCAGGCCGTATTTTGCCGACAGCAAACTGCGGAACCTGCATTATTATCCGGTGAGCGAGCTGCTGCTGGCTCTGGCGGGCCTGTCCGGCTCGCTGCGTCGGCAGATTGCGGTGGTGGACCGGCAGGAGTATGACGTGGGCGCCAAGATGCAGGAGATTGTGAAGCTGCTGGAAAATTATCCCGAAGGTATCGAGTTCGAGAAGGCTTTTGTCAAATCGGGAAGTTCCGGCGAGATGGTGGCGTCGTTTCTGGCAGTGCTTGAGCTGCTCCGCTTACAGGTGGTGCGCATCAGCCAGAACATGGCCTTCGCGCCGATTTACATATTTTTACGTACCGTCAACGAGCCGGTACTGATAGGAGGGGAACCGGATGCAGCAGGATAACATGGGCCGGCTGGAAGCGTTGCTCTTCGCGGCGGGGGAACCTCTCGGCGTGCCGCAGCTGGCGGAACTGTTAGGATTGAACAAACCCCAGACCTGGGAACTTCTGGGTCTGCTTCAGGAAGAGTATAAATCGAAGAAACGCGGTCTGGAACTGCGGGAAGTGGCGGAAGGCTGGCAGCTTTGCACCAAGGCCTGCCATCATGAGATGATCCTTCAGCTTGCCAGTTCCCAGGAACTGAAGCTGTCCAACGCGGCCATGGAGACACTGGCGATCGTCGCGTACCGCCAGCCTGTGACCCGCACCGAAATGGAAGCGATCCGCGGGGTCAGCGTGGACGGCGTAGTCAACACGTTATTGGAATGGGAACTGATTGCGGAGGCCGGGCGCAAGGACACGGCGGGCAGACCGATTTTGTACAAAACTACCAACCGGTTTCTGGAAGTGTTCGGTCTGAAGGCGCTGAAAGACCTGCCCGCCATGCCGGACATCCTGGCGGAAGACGCGGCGAAACATCCCCAGCAGTTGTCGCTTCTGGAAATGGACGAGACGGGAACGCCTGCTGCGGAGACCGGTGCAATTCCCAGTGCAGAGACCGATGCGGTTCCCGTTGCGGAAGATAGTTCGCTGTTGGGCAAAGAAGATGTAAAAGAGGATAAATAGCTCATGGAAGAACGTTTGCAGAAAGTGCTGGCTGCGGCCGGCGTTGCTTCCCGTCGGGAAGCGGAAGAATATATTACGGCCGGGCGCGTAAAGGTGAACGGCAAGGTAGTGAAAGAACTGGGAACCAAGGTGGGACCCAACGCGTTCATCACGGTTGACGGGCATCCCGTGCACCGGGAACGCAAGACTTACCTGCTGTTTTACAAGCCCCGGGGCGTGGTGACCACCATGAAAGACCCGGAAGGCCGCAAATCCATTGCGGATTTTGTTAAAGATATTCCCCAGCGTGTTTACCCTGTAGGGCGGCTGGATTACAATACGGAAGGGCTGCTGCTTCTCACCAACGACGGGGAACTGGCCCAGGCCATGACCCATCCCAGCCATGAGGTGAATAAGACCTATGAAGTGACGGTGCCGGGCATTGTGCCCCAGGACAAGCTGGATCTGCTGCGCATCGGCGTGAAGCTGGAAGACGGAATGACCGCCCCGGCCCTGGTAAACCTGATGGGCTATGATTATGATAAGAACCTGACCCGTTTTACGGTGACGATCCATGAGGGACGCAACCGCCAGGTGCGCCGGATGTGCGATTACATCGGTTTTCCGGTGCGGTATCTGCGGCGCGTGATGATGGGTCCCCTGACCCTCACCGGGCTGCGGCGGGGCGACTGCCGTGAGTTGTTCAATGAAGAGATTGAAGAACTGCGGGCCGCCTGTGGCCTGAAACGGGATCCGGAAAAGAAACCGGCAGCGGAATCGAAACCGGAAAAGAAAGCCAAACCGGCGGGAGAAGGGAAACCAAAACGGACCGCCGTGGTAAAGCCGGAAGGACGAAAATCTGCAAGGCCACGTAATAAATCGGAAGAAAAACCAGCCAAACGGGTAGAAGGCGGGAAACCGAAACGTATAAAGAAGGTATAATATGCCAGACATAGTAGTAATCGGCGGCGGGGCGGCCGGCCTCATGGCAGGCATCACGGCCGCGCAGCAGGGCGCTTCCGTCGTAGTGCTGGAGCGCATGAAAGAGCCGGGCAAAAAGATGATGATCACCGGCAAGGGCCGGTGTAACTTCACCAACGCCTGTCCGGTGGAGGAGTTCATTCCCAACCTGCCGGGCAACGGCAAGTTCCTTTTCAGCGCGCTGCAGCAGTTTACCAATGAAGATCTGCTGCGCTTCTTTCAGGAGCGCGGCCTGGAGACCGTAACCGAACGGGGCGGCCGTGTCTTTCCCGCTTCCGGGAAAGCGAAAGATGTGATTGAAGTCCTGACGGCTGCGCTGCAAAAAGCAGGCGGCCGGCTGGTGACCGGTGTGCAGGCTTCCGGCTTTGTCGTAAAGCCAGGCCAGGTCACCGGTGTACGCTACCGTAACGTGGAGAACGACGGGCGCAGGGAAGGGCAGGACTTTCGGAGCATTACCAAAGGGAAGGCGAAGCTGGGACCGGAACACACCCTTGACGCAGGAGCGGTAATAGTCTGCACCGGGGGAGCCTCCTATCCCGGAACCGGCTCGGACGGAAACTTCGTGCCGGTGCTGGAGAAACTGGGAATATCCGTTGAACCGCTGCTTCCGGCACTGGTTCCGCTGGAACCGGAAGAAGGGTTTATCGAAGACCTGGAAGGACTTTCCCTTAAGAATGTGGAAGCTTCCGTGCTGGCGGACGGTAAAGTCGCGGCAAAAGAATTCGGCGAGCTGCAGTTTATCCGCGGCGGCATCGCCGGACCCATCTGCCTCACCATGAGCCGGAAGGTGGCGCGGCTGGAACATTACAACCAGCCGGAACTGGAACTTTCCATCGACCTGAAACCTGCCCTGTCTGAAGACAAGCTGGATGCCAGGCTCATGCGGGATTTTCAGGAATTCAGCAAGTTACGGCTGGCCGAAGTCCTGCGCAAGCTGTTGCCCCAGCCCCTGGTAGCGCCGGTTTTGGACGCAGCGTTTCTGGACGGCAGCAAACCCGTGAGCCAGACAAGCAAAGAAGAACGCCTGGTCCTTGTGCAGGCCGTAAAGAACTTTACCATCCCCATTGTGGGAACAAGACCCTTGCGGGAAGCCATCGTCACAGCTGGTGGCGTCGCATTGAAAGAGATAGACCCCAAAACCATGAAAGCCAAACGCATCGGCGGACTCTGGTTTGCCGGCGAAGTCATGGACGTAGACGGCTATACCGGCGGCTTCAACCTGCAGGCCGCCTTCAGCAGCGGCTACGTAGCAGGACTAAATGCGGCGAAGCATGTTATTAATAATAGATCATTATTATAAATATGCGGTAAGGAAAAGACATGAGCAAACTTTAGGAAACAATTGCGTCATTTCACGAGACGAAATTTGCCGTCGTGGCGAGACTGTCTGAGGGCGAAGCCCGAGTTTCGAAGCCACAGGCAAATAAGTCCGTGAAATAACAATTGTTTACGTGTTTGCGAGGTCTTTTCCTTACACGAATAATTGATGAGGTGATAAAACCATGAATAACGGATTTGTACTCGCCATCGACGGACCTGCAGGCGCAGGCAAAAGCACCATCGCCAAACTGGCAGCCGGCAAACTCGGCTTCGCCTACATCGACACCGGCGCCATGTACCGGGCGGTAACCTGGAAACTCCTGCAGACAGGAGAACCCTTTTCCCCGGAACTGGCCGGCAAACTGGCCAACGAAATCCGCATCACCTTCCGCCCGGAAAACGCAGTCAACCGCGTCTTCGTGGACGGAACAGAAGTGACGGACGCCATCCGCACTGCCGAAGTGACCGGACTGGTTTCCAAAGTGGCCGCCGTACCGGAAGTCCGTACCGCCATGGTCGACCAGCAGCGCCGCATGGGCGACGAAGGCGGTATCGTCATGGACGGCCGTGACATCGGCACCGTCGTCTTTCCCGATGCCCAGTGCAAAATCTTCCTCACCGCTACCGTAGAAGAACGGGCCCGCCGCCGCGGCCTTGAACTGGAAGCCAAGGGGGAGAAAGTAGACTACAAAAAACTCCAGGAAGACATTGCCTTCCGCGACAAACAGGACAGCGAACGGGAAGTATCCCCCCTGCGCCAGGCGGAAGATGCCATCTATCTGGACACGTCTGCCATGAATATTGAACAGGTGACGGATAAAGTTCTGGAACTTGTAAAGGAAAGACAGTAATATTAATTAATGGTAATAATGCGGACAGGAAAAGACATGAGCAAACCATAGGAAACAATTGCGTAATTTTATGAGACGAAATTTGCCGTCGTGGCGAGACTGTCTGCGGGCGAAGCCCGAGTTTCGAAGCCACAGGCAAATAAGTCCATAAAATAGCAATTGATGACGTGTTTGCGAAGTCTTTTCCTGACAGCATTGTTTCATAAAGGATTTTAACAATGACCTTATATGACTTCTGTTATCTGACCTGGCCTCCGCTCTTCAAACTCTTTCTGCGCCTGGAAATTTTCGGCAGGGAAAACATTCCGAAAGAAGGCCCCGTGGTCATCGCCAGCAACCATCTGAGCCTGCTTGACCCGCCCGTATTGGGCGCGTCGGCTACCCGGAAAGTGCATTTCATGGCGAAATCAGAGCTGTTCAAACCTGCCTGGTTCGGCGCCCTGATCCGCAAACTGGGTGCCTTTCCCGTAAAACGGGGCGAGATGGACCGGGAAGCCATCAAAACCGGGCTGACGATCCTGAAAGAAAATAAAGTACTGGCCGTTTTCCCGGAAGGCACCCGCAGCAAAAACGGAGAACTGGGCCGGGCCGGCGGCGGCGCTTTCATGATGGGTATCAAACGGAAAGCGCAGATCGTTCCCGCCTATATATACGGTACAGACTTCAGCAGGCATAAGGGCTGGCCCAAAGTGCGGGTCATCTTCGGCAAACCCATGGAATATGATCCCAATATGGGGACCGGGCGGGAAAGTCTGGACGAACTGGGCGCCCGCTGGCGGGAAGAAGTATTGATATTAAGGAAGGCGGTGGCGTTGGAAGATGAAAGTCATAGTAGCTGATCCCTGCGGTTTCTGCTACGGCGTAAAACGAGCCGTGGAGATCGCGGAGGGCGCTGTGAACAGTCTGCCTGCCGCAACCCTGGGGCCATTAATCCACAATCCCCAGTTTACGGAAGAACTGGCGGCCAAAGGGGTAGGCTGCAAAGACTCCCTGGACGATTTTGCACCGGGTGAAACTGTCATTTTCCGTTCCCACGGGGTGGGTCCGGAAATTTATGAGCAGGCAATTGAAAAAAAATTGAAAATTTTAGATGCCACCTGTCCTAATGTAAAAACCAGTCAACGCAAGGCACAGCAGGCATTTGAGGATGGTTACCTGCCGATTATCGTGGGAGAAAAAAATCATCCGGAAGTAAAAAGTATATTGGCATTTGCAGGAAAAAATGCTATAATAATTGAACGCAAAGAGGATATTGGTGAAGTGCCCCTTGTTTCCAAATATTGCGTCATTATCCAGACTACGTTTGAGTTGGCGAAATTTGAGGAAATACTGCAGGCGCTGCAGGCTGCAAGGCCCGGCGAATACCGGGTGGAGCGGACGATTTGCCTGGCCACCAGACAGCGGCAGGATGCCGCGGCAAAACTGGCGGCCGAGGTAGACGCCTTTATCGTAATAGGCGGCAGGAACAGTGCCAACACCAGGCACCTGACCGAGCTGGTAAGCGCCATCTGCCCCCGGTGCTTCCAGATTGAAACCGCCGCGGAACTTTCCCCGGAAATGTTCCAGGGGTGCAGAAAAATCGGTATTTCGGCCGGAGCATCCACTCCGGAACGTATAATTAAGGAGGCTGTCAAAGCGATGGAAAACATGGAAATCAACAAAGTAGAGGGTAACGAATTCGAAGCTATGCTCGATGAAAGCATGGAAGGCTATGGTGTACACCCTGGCAAACTCGTTACCGGCAAAGTAATTCAGGTAGATAAAGAAGGCGTTTATATTTCTTTTGGCTATAGACGTGAAGGGTTGATCGCCTGGGCTGACTGGGCCGCGGACGCTAACCCGGACGAACTGGTTGACACCGTTAAAGTTGGGGATGAAGTGGAAGCGGTCGTAGTACCGGGCTCCACTTCCGAAGATTTTATCCGCCTGTCCAAGATCCGTGCGGAAAAAGAAGCTGCCTGGAAGACTGTTGAACCGCTGGCGGAAGGCGAAAAACGTCCGGCTACCGTTACGGTGCTGCGCGTGATTAAAGCCCGCGGCCGCGACAAAGATTCCGATAAACCGAAACAGGTCGTAGGTCTGGCCGTTGCGGTGGAAGGCGTGGAAGGCTTTATGCCTGCTTCCCACGTGGAACTGCGTCACATTGACGACTTTACCCCGTATGTTGGTAAAGAACTGGAAGCTGAAATCATCGAAGTAAACGCGGAAAAGAAACGCATCGTCGTTTCCCGCCGCGACCTGCTGAAGGCTGAAAAGGCCCAGAAGCATCAGGAATGGCTGGCGAACCGGGAAGCCCGTATCGCCGCCGCCCGTGAAGCCCGCGCTGCCCGCGAAGCTGCTGCTTACGAGGAAATCGTGGAAGGCGAGACTTACGAAGGCAAAGTTGTAAAGGTTGCCGAATTCGGTCTGTTTGTAGAAGTAATTGAAGGTCTTGTAGGCCTGGTTCACAACACCGAATTGTCCTATGACCGCAGCGTGAAAGCGGAAGACGTTGCCAAGGAAGGCGACATGGTAAAAGTATTTGTCAAGAAAGTTGACAAAGAAAACCACCGCGTTTCCCTGTCCATCAAAGCTACCCAGGAAGATCCGTGGGTTGCTGCTGCTGCCGGATTCCAGGTAGGCGACACGGTAGAAGGCACCGTAGAACGTTTCCTGCCCTTTGGCGCGCTGGTACGCCTGAATGATAAAGTAGAAGGCATGATCCATGTTTCCGAACTGGCTGACACCCGCGTGGAAAAACCGGAAGACGTGCTGAAGATCGGTCAGGTCGTTACCCCGATGATCATCAAGATCGACCAGGCTAAACGCAAGATCGGCCTGTCCCTGACCCGCGCTAAAAAAGACGAAGAAAAAGCGGAAATGAAAGCTTATATGGATGGCAATACTGAAGATAACTTCTCCAATAATGCTATGGCGGAACAGCTGGAAGGTCTCAACAAATAATCCTGCATCGCAGAGGACGGAGTTATTCCGTCCTCTTTTTTGGTTTAACAGAGGTTTTTTATGACAAGGGAGCAACGTAAGTTAGATCATATCCGGTACGCGCTGGAGTTGAACAGCGGTAACCGCGGGACCGGGCTGGAAGATGTCCGGTTTCTGCACAATTGCCTGACGCCTGTGGACCCGGAGAAGGTCGATATCAGCACCCGGATCGGCAGCCTGAAACTGCCGGTGCCGGTGTTTATCGATGCCATTACCGGCGGCGCGCAGGAGGTAAAGGAAATCAACCGCAGGCTGGCGGCGGTGGCCAAAGCCGCCGGTGTGGCCATGGCGGTGGGTTCCCAGTACGGCGCGGTGAAAGAAGGGCAGTATGCGGACACTTATAAGGTGGTCCGGGAGGAGAATCCGGAGGGCATCTTTTTTGCCAATGTTAGCGCCCTTGTATCTCCGGATGAAGCGAGAGCTGCCGTGGATATGATTGCTGCCGATGCCCTTGAGATCCATTTGAACGCTGCCCAGGAGCTGATCATGCCGGAGGGGGACAAAACCTTTTCCCTGATTCCCGACAAACTGTCCCGTCTGCAGGACTGCGTGCCGGTTCCCGTAATTATCAAAGAGACCGGCTGCGGCATGGCGGCGGAGCAGATCAGGGAGCTGCAGGCAAGGGGCTTCAACTGTTTCAACGTTGCGGGCTGCGGCGGTACCAGTTTCGCGGCGATTGAAGCAGCCAGGGGCAAGGCAAAGCGCTGTGAGAAGTTTGCAGACTGGGGGATCCCTACGGCCTGGAGTCTCATCGATGCAGCCCATGCGGCCCGGCCCTGGGACACAGTGATTGCTTCCGGCGGCATCCGCAGCGGCTGGCAGGCGGCGCAGGCTATTGCATTGGGCGCTGACGCAGTGGGCATGAGTGGCAACATCCTGGCTGTGCTGCTGCAACAGGGGGAAGAGGCAGCTGTTGCATATCTGCAGGATGTGATTGCCGACCTGAAGGACATCATGGTGCTGACGGGCAGCCGTACTGTCCGTGAACTGCAGCAGGTACCGCTGATTTTTACCGGGGACACCCTGGCCTTTATCCAAAGCCGGGGATATGAGCCGCAGTTCAGACGGAAGCGCTGAGAGAGAAAACTAGTAAACAGAAAGGACGACACAGATTGGAAAACAAAAGCACGTGGGAAAAATATTCTGCCGCGCAGGTAAAGGCCTGCCATGAATTCTGCAAAGGGTATCTTGATTTCCTCAGCAACGGCAAAACCGAGCGGGAATGTGTGGAAATCATCCTTGAGGAAATGAAAGCCGCCGGTTACAAAGACATGGACGAGCTGATTGCCGGGGGCAAAAAGCTGAAGGCCGGCGACAAGGTATACCGCATTAATATGAAAAAAGGCATCGCCATGTTCAACATCGGCAAAGAGCCCATTGAGAACGGCATGAATATTTTAGGGGCTCACATCGATTCCCCCCGCATGGATGTGAAGCAGAACCCATTGTATGAAGACGGTGGTTTTGCCCTGCTGGATACCCATTACTACGGCGGCATCAAAAAGTACCAGTGGGTGACGATCCCCCTGGCGATCCACGGCGTCATCGTTAAAAAGGACGGTACCGTGGTGAAGGTGGCCGTGGGTGAGAAACCGGAAGATCCGGTGTTCTTCGTTTCCGATCTGCTGATCCATCTGGCCCAGGACCAGATGACGAAAAACGCGGCCAAGGTAATAGAAGGGGAAGCCCTTGATGTGATCGTGGGCAACCAGCCCGTCAAACTGGGCCGCAACGTGAAGGAGGAGGACAAAAAGTCCGCCGGCAAGGAAGCCGTCAAGAAAGGCGTGCTGGCAATCCTGAAGAAACAGTTCGGCGTGGAAGAAGAAGATTTCCTGTCCGCGGAGCTGGAAGTGGTGCCTGCAGGACGCGCACGGGAAGCGGGCTTTGACAGGAGCATGGTGCTGTCCTATGGACAGGATGACCGGGTCTGCGCCTACGGTTCTTACAAAGCCATGCTTGACGTGCAAGACGTGAACCGCACCACCTGCTGCCTGCTGGTAGACAAGGAAGAGATTGGCAGCGTTGGCGCCACCGGCATGCAGAGCCTGTTCTTTGAGAACACCGTGGCGGAGTTGCTGGAGCTGCTGGGACAGGGCACAAACCTGGCCTTACGTCGGACACTGGCTAACAGTACCATGCTGTCCAGTGATGTGAGCAGCGCGTTTGATCCGCTGTACGCCTCAGCCTTCGACAAGAAGAACGTAGCCTACTTTGGCAAGGGCCTGGTGCTGAACAAGTTCACCGGCGCCCGTGGTAAATCCGGTTCCAACGATGCTAATGCGGAGTACATTGCCCACATCCGCGATATCTTTGCCAGGGAAAAGATCAACTTCCAAATGTCAGAACTGGGCAAGGTAGACCTGGGCGGTGGCGGCACTATTGCCTACATCATGGCGCTGTATGGCATGAACGTAATCGACAGCGGCGTTCCGGTGCTGAGCATGCATGCGCCCTGGGAAGCTACCAGCAAAGCAGACATTTACGAAGCAAGACGGGGCTATGAAGCCTTTTTAAAACTGGCAAAGAGAGTGTGAAACTGTCAGAAAGACAAAGATAAGCGCAAGACGGGCTGAGACGCCCTTTCAAAAATAACAGAAAGAGTGTGACAATATGGCTAAAGGAAAACGCTTTTATAAAAAGAATACCAACGCACCTGCAGGACAGACCGCGCCGGAACAGAATGCTGTTGCCGGCGGGGAAAATGTAAATAAGAAGTATGAAGGCAAAGCTAATGGTGGACAGGGTGGCAAACCGGGTCAGGGAACTGCCGGCAAGCCCGGCGGCAAACCGCCCCGTAAGTTCCGGAAGAACAACTGGGACGGCAATAAAGACCGTAATGCAGGCGGTAAGGGCGCTGACCGGGAAGGTAACGCGGAACGTGGCAACCGGCCGGAAGGCAAAGGTGATGCTCCGGCAAACCGCGGTGGCAACAGACCGGGTAACCGTCCCTTCAGAGCGCGCTTTGAAAACCGGAAGCCCCAGATGGCTGGCAGACTGCTGGTAGCCTATTATTCCTGGTCCGGCGTAACGGAAAAGGCGGCCCAGAAAATCGCTTCCGTGGCGAAAGGCAACACCTACCGCATCCTGCCGGTGAAAGCCTATCCGTCCATGTACGGCCTGTGCGTGGCTAAGGCAGGCATGGAAAAAGCATCCGGCGCCCGTCCGGAGCTGAAAGGCTCCCTGCCGGACTGCAGCCGCTATGAGAAGATCGCCATCGGCTTTCCTATCTGGTGGTTCAGCTGCCCCAACATTATTCATTCGTTCCTGGAAAAAGTGAACCTGGAAGGGAAGAAGGTATATCCTTTCTGCACCAGTAAGACCAGCGGCCCAAAGAGCAGCGCGGACGCCATCCGCAATACCGTTCCCAAGGCGGATGTAAAGGACTGCCTGGATGCCAACAAGCTTGACTCTATGACTGACGAAGACATTAAAAAGTGGCTGGAGATGTAAAAAGTCTTTAAAGTATAACTGTCCTGTTCTGTAACGACAATACGTATGTAGTAAAATGATAATTTTTAAAATCAAAACCACCCGTTGAACGGGTGGTTTGCTCAGGCCCTATAAGGGCCTAACTCCTGTGGTCGCCCCCTTAAGGGGGCACCGAAGCAGCCTGACAATCACACTTTTATTACTGGCAGCCCCCTACTCGGGGGCTCTTTTTATGCCTTATTTCTCCGGCTCACCCGTAAACGGGTCAAACAGTTCTTTCATACTTATTTGATCATTGCTTATATCTTCTTGCAACTGATTTCGTATGTACTGCCGTATCGCCGTCTCATATTTTCCTACTGTATCGACATAATATCCCCTACACCAGAAATGCCTGTTTCCATACTTGTATTTTAAATTGGCGTGTCGGTCAAATATCATAAGGCTGCTTTTACTTTTTAAATATCCCATGTATTCTGACACGCTTAGGTGTGGGGGGATCGTAACAAGCATATGGATATGATCTGGACAGCACTCCGCTTCTAAAATTTCAACTCCTTTTCGCTCGCTTAAATCGCGTAAAATCTTGCCTACGTCCGCCTTAATCTTTCCGTAGATTATCTGTCTGCGATATTTTGGTGCAAACACAATGTGATACTTGCATCTCCACTTGCTATGTGATAAACTTTTTACATCATCTTGCATGATAAAACCTCCTGTGATGGTTGTGTGTGCTTGTCAGGCCACATCAATCGTATCACAGGAGGTTTTCTCTTCCGTTTACTAAAGTTTTTTTACCTACCCCCGGTTGAACCGGGGATTTATTGGCGCTAAAGCCCCAAAAAAAAAGCCGGTGTCCTTTTTGGGCACCGGCTTATGTTTTTATATTACAATTGTATGGCAAGGCTGTTATACATGATTGTTATTGTCTTTGATAAAACACGATGATATAATAATATATAAGAATAATTAAGATATAAAATGTAGTAGTGTATATCTTTCTACTTTTCTATAAGTTAAGGTCATTCACAAGAAAGGAGCTTCCTTATGGCTAATAAAACCAGCACCAAAAACAAGAGTGCTTTAACCGGAACTAATGCTGCCGATACTTTAACTGTTAAACACACGCAGGTTACAGTGAAAGCGGGAGCGGGTAAAGATCGGATTAACGTGAACAGCGGGTCCGGCCACAAGATTTACGGTGAAGGCGGGAACGACACGATTGTTGTTGCCGCTAAAGCGGGCTCCGGATCGAAAATTTATGGTGATGACGCAAAGAATAAACTGACCGGCAACGATACGTTTACTATTTCTGGTGGCAAGAAAAATACGTTTTATGGTGGTAAGGGCGTTGACACGTTCAATGTGAACGGCGGTTCCACTAACTATATTTATGGCGGTGCAGGCAATGATGTGGTCGTGATTGGCAAGGCCAGTACCGGGACCGTTGTTGTAAAAGACTTCAGCGTTAGCAAAGGCAATACGGATAAAGTAAAAGTAGTTGGCGGCGCAGTAAAGAGCATTGCTGTTTCCGGCAAAAACATGATAGTTAAGGGTGGAAAGAGCGCTTCAGTCACATTGCAAAACGCGAAAGCCAAAACCTTTACGGTTACGGATACTCTTGGTAATTATACTGTTGCCGGTTCCAATATCAAATTGAAGTTGGGTAAAACGTATAAAGGTACCGTGAATGCTGCATCTTTCCTTACCACGGTGGATGCGAGAAGTAATGCCAATGCAATTACCGTTAATGGCAACACTAAGAATAACACGATTTATGGTGGCACTGGTAATAACACCCTGAATGGCGGGGCGGGAAATGACACAATTATTGTATCTGCTGGAACCAAAGCCACGATTAACGCCGGCTCCGGTGTTGATACCATCCGTATAAATGGCGGTTCAGGGCATGTGATCCAAAGCGGCGCCGGCAATGATAAGGTTTATATTAACGGCGGCAGTTTTAAATCTATTGCCAACAGTGGCGGCAACGATTACATTGAAATCGGCAAGAACACGGTTAATGGCGTTAAAATTAATTGGGGAAACAGTGGTAATTATAACCTTATTGCCAATGAAACTGTTAAAATATTGGGCGGCAGTAATCACGACATCAGGCTTTATGGCGGTAATGATAAAATCATTGTGGCAGGCGGATCCGGGCATGTCATTTATACTGACGGACCGACCGGCAGCGGTGATGCCGGCGGTAATGATACCATTGTCATTCAGAGCGGCGGCAGGGCGAAAAAAATTGTGGCCGGCGATGGAAACGATGTAATTGCCATAGCCAATGGCGCCGGTAACGGCAGCACGATTTATACGGGGGTAGAAAATCCCAGCAACGTAAATACGGGTAAAGGAACAAATATGGTTAACGTTCTTGGCGGAACGGGTCATACGTTATATTTGGGCGGAACGGAAAATAAAGTTATGATAGAGGCACAAAATGTAACACTGAACAAGTATGCCGGCACAACAGATGATATCAGAGTTCGATGGTCGGAACAGGGGACGGGTACTTTGCGTATCAACTGTCCGTCTGTAAGCAGCAGTAATAAAAGTACGCTGCGACTTGAAGGTGTAAACAGCTGGCAGTTTGAGTTCTATAAAGAATACGTAGATATAAAAAATGCGAATGGCGTGGTTTCTGAAACTGTTGAAGCCCTTGTGATGAAGTTTGTCGGCTATTATGAACGTGATACACGGACGGTAAGCGGCAGTTATCAATGGGCTGGAGATAACGAGGGAAATACGCGGCTTCCCGTCTATGTAAATGGGAACGGTCTTGTTCAGTATAACTGGTGTAACGGAAACCAGCAGACATCGTATAATACCACGCCGGTAGCTACGGGGGGCAGTATAGAGATTACCCGTTGGAATACGGCTTCGCTGAGGGTGTTTGATAGTATTGCGTTTGATGACAAGACGGTTTGGTATGATGATATTATTACAGCGACAGGTCAAGACAATCATTCACTTTATAATGGATAACCGGAAAATCGTTTCCATCCCTTCAAGGGGCGGTTCGTTTAGCCCTGTAAGGGCCAAACACAGGCCAGCGCATTTAGTCCGTGGGTGATTGCAATTTACGGAGTAAAAACAAATAGCGGGGTTACAGATTATTTATACTGATAATCTGTAACCCCGTTTTGCTATGGAGACGCTGATGAAATTATTTGTTTTCTGCCACTTTCGTAAACGCAACTTTCGCTGCCGCTGCCGTCTTTGCGAAATCTTCGTCGCTGTGGGCCAGGGAGATAAAATTGGTCTCAAACTGGGAAGGCGGCAGGTAGATTCCCTGTTCCAGCATGCTGTGGAAGTAGATGCGGAAGGCGTCCAGATCACAGGCGGTGGCGTCCTCGTAGTTGGTGACTTCCTTCTCGGAGAAGAACACGGTGAACATGGAACCCAGGCGGGGAACCTGCACCGGAACGCCGGCTGCATCGGCGGCTGCTTTCAGCGCGTCTGTCAGTTCCGCATTCCGTTTTGTCAGCGTGGCGCAGACATCATTTTCTTTCATGTATGTGAGAGCCGCGATACCGGCTGCCATGGCCAGCGGGTTGCCGGAAAGCGTGCCGGCCTGGTACATGGGGCCTACGGGGGAGACCCAGTTCATGATTTCCCGTTTGCCGCCGTACGCCGCCACCGGCAG
>JAEEGH010019205.1_pt1 | contig 14355 bp, 13 predicted proteins | sample 9134181 | NCBI WGS metagenome assembly JAEEGH01 (sample SAMN16246544, study PRJNA631951) | gut metagenome | biome: gut microbiome; feature: rumen; material: DP-attached | host: Bos | place: Iran: Karaj | collected 2018-10 | reverse complement strand
TCCGGAGCAGTGGATCTTCCACCGTGGCAACAAGAGTGTCCTGCAGATGCTGCTGGTGGTGGTGCTCCTGCTGCTGGTATCGGCCATCTTCAATTACATCAACCTGAATCTGGCGCTGTCCGGCAAGAGGGCGAAGGAGATGGCCACGCGCCGGCTTCTTGGTGCACCGCAGGGCTCCATCGTCTGGAAATACATCGGCGAATCCATCCTGTTCACGGCGGTCTGCTTTGCGCTGGCTCTTCTGCTGGCTTGGGCGCTTCTGCCGATGATGAATGAACTGCTGCTGAACGTAACTACGGATACGGGCAATACCTGGATGTATATTCCGGTGACGTTGGGTTTGACGGCGGGCACGGTGGCCGCCTATGCTCTTACCATTGTGCTTATCGGCACTCTGGTAGGTCTTGCCCCGGCGCTGTTTGCGTCCCGTTTTGCGCCTATCGACATTGTGCGGGGCACATTCCGCAGGCGCAGCAAGATGGTGTTCGGCAAAGTGTTCATTGTGTTCCAAAATGTCGTTTCTGTGGTGCTTATCGCAATGGCCATCCTGATGGAGGTGCAACTGAGCCACATGATGCACCGGCCGCTGAACGCCCGCAGCGAGGGCCTGTATTCCCTGGGCTTCTATGCAAGGGATTACTCGGAGGTGGAGCCGCTGGTGGACCGCCTGAACCGGATTCCTGAGGTGAAGCGCGTGGCTTATGGCCGGGGATTCCCGGGACAGATGAATATGGGTTTTGGCTTCAAGACACCGGATGACAGACATCCCCAGGCGCAGGTAATTATCTGCACGCCGGACTATTTCGATATGCTGGGTTTGAAAGTGGTGAAGGACTTCGGGACACCCCGGGAGAATTCCGTCTGGATGTCGAAGTCCCTGGCCGATGAGGTGCAGCTGAGCGATAGCACGATGGCCTACTATGCCAGCAGGTTCCGGGTAAACGGAATCATGACTGAGTATGTAGGCGGCATTTTTGAGGATATTCCCACCTCTGACGCTACGGCTTCCAACCCTGCCAAGAATTCGGCCATCGTAATGGCCCAGGCCAAGGATATCCTCTACGGAAACGGCCTGATGGTTGAGGTGGAGGGCGATTATAAGGCGGCTGACAGGGCTATTATTGAAGCCTATGCCGCTTACTCCGAGGAGAAGAACGGCACCTATGTTGAGCCTGCCCAGAACGGCTATATTATGGATGTCATCAACCTGCAGCTGGTTCCGGTGAAGATGGCGCTGCGGCTGGTGGAGCTGTTCATGGTTCTTTCCGTGCTGATAGCGCTGCTGGGCCTGCTGGCCATGAGCGCATACTATTCCGGAGAGAACACCAAGGGCATAGCCGTGCGAAAGGTCTTTGGCAGCGATGTCTCGCGCGAGACCTGGCGGACGGTGAAGGATTATATGGTGCTGGTGGGCATTGCGGTTGTCATTGGCATTCCGGTGGCCGTATGGATGGCCGGAAGGTATCTGAGCCGCTATGCGTACAGGATTGACGGCTATTGGTGGATCTTCGTCCTGGCGGCCGTCATTGCCGTGGCGATTGCATTCGGGTCGGTGCTTTGGCAGACGCTGAAGGCGGCGAAGACGAATCCGGCAACGGAACTCAAAAAAGAGTAGGCTTTCATAAGCACGGTTAAACATAAACACTTTTTCCTGATGCCGAGCGGGGCCTGGGAGGGTTCCGCCCGGCGGAAGGAGAAAAAAAGAACTTTTACAGGCAAGATTTCGCACGTTTGTGTGTTATATAAGAAAACGACAGCGATGAATATACTGAAGACACTGATTTGCGCGGCGCTGCTGGTAGCGGGGCTGAGCGGTTGTGAGAAGATCGATGTGAACAAGCTGGAAGGGACCTGGTCTGAGCAATATGACCCCACGGTGTTCGCGATGGATGGTTCGGTGACGTTCACCTTTGATGGGAACGGCAATTATCAGAAACATGTTTATGTCCTGGGCGGTGAATCGCACGACTACAGCGGCCACTATGCCATCGACCTGATTAACAAGGGCACTATTACCATCAACCCGTCGATGTCGGACTTCAGCAATGTCACATACAAGCTCGTGAAGCTGACATCAAAGGAGATGGAATGGCAGAAAGAGGGTACGACCTATTCTGTCGGGACCTGGGGCTCTGATTACCGGCACTTTGTGAGGGGAAAGTAATTTCCTTAAACATTTGATGAGCTAAAGAACTGCCGTCGTCTCGCGATGAGATGGCGGCAGGTTTCTAATCGCTAGGTGCATAATCGACGCCTAGAAACTCTAGGCCCAGGTCTTCGATCAGAGCCTCGGTTTCTGAATGGTATTCCGGAGAGATATATCGCTTGATTTGTTGGAAAGTTGGATTGTGCGATGTGTCAGGGTGCAGCCGGCTTTCCAGGATAAGGTCAGCCAGATCCATGTGGCTGAAGGAGGGATTGTCCCCAGCTATATGTTGCAGATAGTCACTTACTTTAATGTTGGAATAGGAGGCAAAGCGTTCGCACCAGAAACCGTAAGCATCAACATCGGGATAGGCCACGACTTTCCGACCGGACAGGACATCCATCTTGTTGCCCAGACTGGTTTTCCCCCCGGTGGCGAGCCAGATGTATTCCGGAATGAACCCCGCGCAGAAAACAGCGGTCTTCTCTGATTCCACAAGGGCGACAGTCCGGTCCGGATACTTCGAAAGCAAATGCTCTCCGAAAAGGCATTGGCTCAGCGCCCATTCTTCCGGTAGCAATCCTTTTCTTTTCATCAGCGCATGAATCCAGTTGATGGGACACTTGCTTGAATCGTCCTTGATCCGATGACCGGTGACCGGATCATATTTCATGACTTTTCCAGTTCGGCACCGGCCTTCTCTGTCAATCTGGAAGAAAATCACGTCGCCAGCCTTGGTCACGCCAAGCTGGTATTGTTCAACAAGACCCTCCACGACCAGTGGATCCAACCAGGATTCCAGGAACGTGGTGAAAGAACTCTTTTTCGGGTCAAAAGAGAGGGAACGAGTAACGTATTCGTAGGGAATGATGTCTGGTGTTTTCATGTCATTTCGGGTTATATTGTCCCACTGTCCCACCGGGGATACTGGGACACTGGGACGAGGTGGGACGGTCGAGTTCCTGGTATATGCGGCCGACGGTGGACTTGCTGAGGCCCAATTCGGCGGCTGTTTCACGGATGCTTTTTCCAATGGCCTTCATTTCTGCTACCTGTTGTTTACGCTCTTCTTTATCTTCGGGACAGAAAGCCCGCAGATGATCGCTCTCACGGGCATTGCCAACCAGGGAGAATCGAAGGAAGCCATCGGTCTTGACGATTTCATAGAGGAGGACATTATCTCCGCCGTACTGGATCTCACAGGACCGGGCCTTGAGTTGTTTGACATACCTGAGCCGGTTGTCCCGGCCTGACATGCCGATGGCGAAGGCACTGTCAAAGAAGTTGTACAGGCGCTTGCTCCCGGCCAGGTCATTCTGGGTGATTGGTCTGGAGGGATTCCGTTTGGGAGTATGGGCTATCACGAGGATGGACCAGTCCTTCTCCTTTTTCAGATTCATCAGTTTTACCATGAAACTTCCTGCATCGGAGCCCTTCTCGGCAGCGTTGCACAGGTAGCTGAGATTGTCGATGATGATGATCTTGCAATGTTGTTGTTCGGCAGCATTCGCAATATCTGAGAGGATTTTCTCTTCATGGTACCCGGCATCAAACTTCATCGGATTGATTCCTGCGTGAAAGAGTAGCTCCGGGAACTGGTGCATTCTCCCGGATTCCGCATCGGTATAGCGCAGCTGGAATTGCTTTTCGGAGAGTTCACAATCGACATACAGGACCGGTTCGGTAGTAGCGATCTGGTCAGCTATCTGGACGGCAAAGATGGACTTTCCGACGTTGGAATCCGCAAACAAGCAAGCAACTTCCCCTTCGTACCAAAGGGTCATGAACAAGTTCCTGGGAATGGGGCGCAGCGCAGCATCATGCACGGTTTCGTTCGCAGTTTTCACTGTGAACATGCCGATATCGTCGCCATGGGTCAAATTAGCGATGTTGCATCGTATACCGGTAATCGGGTCGAGTTTATTTTGCATGGTCAGTTCCTCCGGCTTTTCGTGCTTGTCTTTTTCTCATACGTTCCGCCTTCTTCACGGCTTTCTTGTATAGCGCCAAACGAGATTCCCCATACTTGATGTAAGATTTGGCGGCAGTCTTCCGACCTTTCTCAAATTCATGTTTGACAGCCTCAAAGGCATCCGACCGGTAATCCAACAATGCTTGCTCTGTCTGCATCGGGTCATTGGCGAGTTTATGTAACCTCTCGCCCCAGTAGTGGTAGCTATTGTGATACGCACCCCAGCTAAGAAGAAAAGCTACAAGAGCGGTAACGGCAGGCAACACCCAATGGATATACCGTTGAAGCTTTGACACCGTTACGGGCCGATTGCTTTTTGCGTACTCATCAATCTTTTTCGTCATGTTTTTAAGGTCGGAGATGGCCGTATCCAGTTTTGTATTAACGCTCCCGATGCTTTGAAGCATCGTCGAGGGCTCCTTCGGCTCGGTCTGTACCACCTTCGGTGTCGGCATCTTGCTGACAACCTTGCCGGCAATTTTCTCCGCAAGGTCATCGTTCTCTGAGGAAGACAAGCCCGAAACGGGATGCCCCTCCAGGGACTCGACTTTTTTCTTCAACTCGTGGAGATTATCCTGGATTTTGGTCATAGTCGGACCAACAACTTCCATCAGGTAAACATCCACAGGCATATCGGGTGTGATTTCAGTGCTTTTCTTAGCCATATTTATCTTCTGAATCCGCCTCCTCTACGGACTTGCTGTTCCTCCTCCTTTTGATGGGAGAAGGGATTGTTGTAATAGTATTGATCCTTGATAGCCGCCAGTTCCTGATGGGCATTTCGCTGCGCTTCCTGGGTGGCCTCGATCTTTCCTTCACGGTAAGCAGCGTAAAGGAGAGTCATCAAGCTGAGAGTCAGCGCCGTAATCGTGTTGCCATACAAAAGGGAAATGACGATGCCCTTTGTCGCAAGGGAAAGGCCTTCCTTTTCCCTTTGTTTCAGCCGGTGCTCTTCCTTCCTCATCTCCTTCAGATTGTCACGAAGTTGCCGACATTTCTTGTGGACATGAGAAGGAATCGTATAATAGGGCCGGATCCGGTCATAGAACTCCATCATCTGGTCTGCCTGACGGACCGTCTCGTCCAGCTCGTTCCTGCGCCGGATAGTCCATTGGATGTTGCCGGCCGACAGGGACCGGTCCACCTTGGAACCGGCCAGGATATACTTCGTCCCATCCACCTTAGTGGAGAAGGTGATCCCGCAAACCTTGCCCTCCCCGTCTTCCTTGAGAATGCATTGGACTCCGGTTTTCCGAAGCTGGGCAGGAAGAGCCCGGATGTCATCCACGTAGCAGAGGGCTTTCACGGTTTCCTGTGAGATTTTGTATCGGGCCCTCTCCTTTTCGGAAGTGATGTCTTCCGCCAGGCTGACCGACTTGTGGCACCCGAAGGTGTAGTTCCTTTCGAAGGTGATGTCCTTGCAGATCTTCCCATTGCGGATGCGTTCGTTGCTGTCGGAGATCTTCCGCCCGTCATTGTTGACGGCGTTGATCACCAGATGGAGGTGCGGGTTGTCCTTCTCCAGGTGGCGAACGGCGATGAACTGGGTATTCACGTACCCCATCCGCTTCATGTATTCCCGTGCGGCGGACATCATCTCCTGGTCAGTCAGGCGGGTAAGATCTTCTGGCGGCCATGACAAAGAGATATGCTTTACCGGCTTTGAAACCTTCGGATTCAATTTCGCTTGTAGACAAAAGTCCCGGCTCATGGACCTGATGTCATAATTAGACTTCCCATTTTTTCCATGGGTAAACCGCAGGTCCACACCTTCGGCGGCAAGAAACCGGACTTCCTTATTGTTGCGTTTATTGAGATCCAAGGCGTAAATGAGGGCGCCGGCGAAATTGTCCCCGGTCTTAATAGTCCCCATCATCTTTCAAAAGTTTTTTCATAAAGTCATCCTTGATCCGGGAAAGGTCTTCCAGTGCTTTCCGGATTTCTGCTGAATAGTCTTTCGGATCCCCTGCATTTACGGCTTTCGCCAGACGATTCAAGTTGATTCCGATATTCCGCACCTCGACCCCGAAGTCCTTGAAAAGCTTCATCTGTTCCGGAGTAACCGCGGCCGTAACCGTCGACTTGAGGATGAGGATTCTGGCAAATTCGCCGACCGAGAGCCGATAAGATGGAAGATCCTTCCCAGGATTCTCGTGCCCTGCGACCTCGGCAGACAGAAGAGCCTGCCGTGCATAGTCGGAGACCTCCCGTCCCGCTACGACTGCTTTCGCTTTTACGATCGCGTATTCCATATCGTTGAAGAGGACGCGAACGTCGTGTGTTCTTTTCCTGTGTTTCGGAAGGCTCGGACGCCCTCCTTTGGCTGATACCTTTTTCATAATTTCCCTCCATTTTCTTTTGACCCGAGAATGCGAGCTTGCGAGCTATTCCGAAGTTTTGCATCCAGCAAAACACAAACTCGCTCCTTCAAAAAAACTCTCCCTTCTTTTCACACGCTCGCGTCATTAATACAGTCTCCAGATCATCGCTTGTCGAGGATCTTACGGACATCAGACTTACGAAACATTGTCTTACCGCCCACGCGTACGGGCACGAGGTATTTCCTTGCTGCCCACTTCGTGAGGGTTGAGTCACACACATGAAGAAGATCCTTCACCTCGGTTCTGGTGAAGAACTCGGACGCGGCATCTTCCTTCCGCTGCCGGGAATCTTCTTCCTTTGTCTTCTTGATGATGAGATTGGCAAAATCAACAAGGTCATCATGGCCGATGTTGTAGCAGACCTTTTTGCCGGTCATAGGCTGGATAATGTCGTTCGATTCCATATCTTTTTCTTTTTAGTGAAACAATAACGCCACCCTTCGTACTGAAAGGTGGCGCAAGATACGGCCGTCTATTATCCGATAGTTTCCGGGACTTTCCGGGACTTTCCGAAATCGAAAAAAAGTTCTTATCCTAGCACGATTTCCCGGATTTCGTCCTTGTATTTTGTATACTCAAGACAATTTAGCCCTGATATAGCATAGTTTAAGGAGCGGCGATATGAGTCAAAACTGATCCCTCTGCATTTGCCATAATCCTCATAAAAGAACAAGGTAAAGGCAGTTTCATTCCCCCAAAGGTAACCAAGTTCATCCATGGCACAATAGAACTTCGCAAGCTCATACTGATATTTCTTCGACTTCCCCTTGCTTGCCTCAGCGATTCCCCGCGCCATTTTCTCAAGTTCCTCCGACTTCTTCTTGGCAGCAGGGACGGTGAGAAGGCTTTCGAACGTTATCTCTGCGACATCTACCTTCTCCAAGGATCCCTTCTTTTCTTCAAGCTGTTCGATATGAGCCTGTTCGTTAGAAAGGTCTGTCCAGGTCTCTTCCAATTTGTTTCTCAGTTGTGCGATTTCCTCTGCTAGGGAGTGGTCATCGGAAGTCTGGAGGGATTCAATCTGGGCCTTGATTTCGGCAAACTCTGCCTTCAACTGCTCTTCCCGTTCAATATGCCGGGCAAGCGCCGCATCATTTTCTTCCCGGATAGCCGTCAGAATGGCCGCATTAGCCGAAAGGTCTGAACTAAGGGAAGAGAGTTTAGTCTCGATTCTTTCGTTGGCGGCGTGATTCTCTGCTTTTATCTCCTCCATCCGTTCCAGGATCAGTAACTGGTTCTGCTCAAGCCGGGACTTCTTCTTCAAGAAATAACCGGTTCCGGCTGAGATAAACCCAGCCAGGGCGATCATCACGGAATAGAACCCTTCCCCGATTCGATTGAAGAAAAGAAATGCCTTTGCGCCTTTGTCCGTTCGCTCGCTTTGGAATCTGTTCCAACGATCGGCATAAAAACAGCAGAACATTGAAATCAAGAAAAGCGCACCAACTCCTAAAAAGATACCCCTTGCTGACGACCCTACCGTAAACTTGTTTGCAATGTGGGTTGACAAGAGAGACAGGCCGAAGGCGACATAGGCCAGCAAACGATATAAGAGACTCCGTTTGCTATACTCATGTTTGTCCTGCCCAGAGGGCTGGTTCAATTCACTCATACGTCAGTATTTCGCGTGCGATACTTCTGGAAGCGACTCTTGGGCTTGTCTGGAATGGTTAATTCGAGTTGTCCGGCCTCAATCAGAGGCTTTATATACCTTCTGTTGAACTTTGTGCGATCTTTATATCCCATATATGTGAGGATTTCTAGTAATGAGCGCTCTTTTTTGCAATAAGAGAGAATCTTTACTAACTCATTTTCACTCACTTGCATCATATTTGACAGGTCCTGAAGCGGATGTTTTGACTTAGTGCCGACTTGGTGCCGACTTAGTGCCGACTTAGTGCCGGATGCCTCGCATGCCTGAGGAACAATCACATTGAAATGGGTGATTTGGTCCACGACAAATACAGGATCCGGATTCCCGTTTGCCTTCATGAGATTCTTAACCCTTGGGATTCCGCGGTTGAACATATTCACATAACCAAGAATCTTCAGTGCACCTGCAATCACAGGGTTTCGGTAGTCGTTCGCATTCGGGAAATTCTCAGGGCGAGCTTTCCCATACAGGCCTCCTGCATTCATTATCTCCAAGCGGTCCCTATACTGATAGAGGCGTATCGGCGTATTTGACTGATAATCCCTATGCATATACGCATTCAGAATCAACTCACGTACAGCATCTGCCGGGTAGTTGATGAGTTGCTTTTCCTGAAGGGTCGAAATCGGAACGGGTCTCGATTTAACGATGGTATAATCGACAAATGTGTTTATCTGGGGCAGGACATCAAACAAACAACCACGGAATGCACGCTCGTTCAGAATCTCGGAGCCATTGTCATCACCACCGAATTGAACATATTGCAGATAATGACCAGGGATAAAAGGGAAAGGATTCTTTCCGAAGAGAATCATGGCGGCATTTGTCGGCCTGTCGCTCTCAAGATCGAAGAAACCGATTGAAGCCAACTGTTCTTTGATAGGGCGGTCATCATCGGCAAGGATATCTGCGTCTATCGCTTTGGGAAGATACCCTTCCATGATTTTGTCAACGTGAATATCAGAGAGACTTGCCCGCATACAAGGGAGTACATCGAACGTCGCAGCTGCTGATGTGCGGCGTTCAATCAAAATGCGTTCTTCGTCTTCCGTAGCGATGTCACGGCGAGGGCCGATACGGACAAAGGTGCGTCCGCGATAGCGGACAGGAGGCTGGAATGAAGGTGTTACCTCGGCCACAAGCAGATCCCCTTCCGGAAAGTCAAAACGCTCCACGGACATCACCGGGATGGGAAGGATGTTCCCGTCAGATCGGATAGCGGCAATCTTTTTCATCAATGCGTCATCTACCTTCAGACCGGAAATCGTGCCATCATCATAGGCTCCGAGGATAAGGTAGCCGTTCTTCCGGGAATTGGGAAGATCATTTGAAAAGGCGCAAATAGCCTCGCAGAACTTATCCATGTTGGTCGTGGATATAGTTCTTTCTATCCTGTATGTTTCCGTGCTCGCAAGAAGACCGAGCAACTCTTCTCTCGTTATCATAGTTGCGAATTTACATATTTCCTTGTCTCAGTCCAAAATATTCACCAGTTCCTGTTTCATGTCGATGTCGATATTGCGGTAGCGGACAAAGGCGCGGGAGTTGTCGGAATGGCCGGTGAGGGAGGAAACCAGGTGCTGGTCCTTGACTTGTTTGTAGATGTTGCCGATAAAAGTGCGGCGGGCCATGTGGCTGCTGGCGACTTCATAGATCGGGCGCTTCACTTCCTTTCGGGTTAAAGGATCAAGGGTGGTTACGAGCCGGGTTATGCCGGCTTTCTTGACGATGTCCTTTATGGCGTAGTTGTAATTCTGGCTGGCTATGAATGGAAGGAGCCGTTCTCCGGGCAGGTCTTTGTACTTTTCTAGGATAGCCTTTGCCATGGAGTTCAGCGGAACGACGACAGTCTTTGCGTTCTCCTTGATGGTCTTGTTGGGGATATACTCAATGGACCCGTTGATGACATCACGCTTGGTCAAACGCATCATATCTCCAACGCGACATCCGATATTGCACTGGAATACGAAGATATCCCGTTGTGCTTCCAATGACGGATTGTCGGAAAAGTCGGCGGCATAGATCTGTTTCAGTTCGTCTTTAGTAAAATAGATGGGCGTTCCGTATTGTTCACCTTCCCCTTTCTCGAAACCGATGAAGGGATTCTTTTTCAGGAAACCTTCCTTTTCGCACCAGTTGAAGAAGGCACGTAGTTTCTTGATGATTCCGGTTACCGTATTTCCACCCCGCTCCTGTATCTTGCGGGTCTCCGGATATGCTTCTAGAATTCCGGGGTAGTCCTTGACGAGCTGGTGCTCATTGACGATATAATCATAGATATCGTTCAGATCCTCTGTGGTGATTGCCTTGACATCAAACACGTATTTAGACTGGCGGGGCTGGGAAAGCCGGACATATTCCTCATAACGGAGAAGGGTCCGCTTCAAGACATGGTAATGCTTGGTCCTGGATATCTGTGGATCACGGCCTTCAAGGAACTTGTCAAACAGTTTTTCCAAGGAAGCCTCATTCTTCTTGCGGCGCTTGGGCCCACGTTCCTTGCCGGCATAGTAATCCTGAAGGGTCTTCTCCAGCCAGCCCTTCTTTATCTTCCCTCTGTCGTGGTCTTCCGTATAGGCTTTACGGACATAGGTCCTCAGTTTCTCGATCTCATCATCTACCTTCTGCCTGTCCTCATCGGAGCATACTACCCGCTTCTTTATCCCTTCGTTTTTGGGATCCCAGAAATCCGGGCGAACTAGAATCTGGGTTCGATTCCTGAACAGCCATTCACGACCATCAACAAGACGGATGTAAACGGGTACTTCTTCTTCGGACTTGGCGGACTTCGTAGTCCTTATCTGAAAGGCAATTGTCATAGCGTTTCCCTTATGTTCACCGCAAAGATAACAACATCTTCCGACTTGGCAAACATTTGGCAAACATCTAGGTAACATTCAATACCGGATAGGGGCACGGATTACTGCTTGATTACAACTTATATAATTGATAATCAATCTATATTATATTTGTGACACTTGGTAAACCGCAGTAAGATTGAGTATCTTGGGGTAATTTTCAAATCCCGCCCGGGGCACGCGGAGGGTGACCAGTAATCAATTATTGGTCACCCTCCTGTCATCTCTGGTCAGGAAGAATCTCAACCCAACTCGTCCGCGAAAAAGGCTGTTTTTGAGGAGGGAGTTGGGTTTTTCGGCGGGTTATCCGCAATAACGGCCCTATTTGAGGACGGGCCGTGGCCGGGTTTCGCCCAGCACGCACCAGCGCACCAGCGGTATGCGTCGGAGGAGTTCGTACAGCAGCGGGGATAAGACAAACACCGCTGCGGCGAGGATGAGGTACATGGCCGGCGGAGGGAGCTGGGTGTAGGTCTTCATCATGTATCCCAGGGCCGCGACGGGAAGATAATGGACGATGTAGAGCCCGTAGCTGGAGCGGGTCATATACCCGGCGAAAGCGTTGGTGCAGTCGAACCGGGCCTTGAACCATCCCATCATGGCCAGGCACATGAGCCAGCCGTAGAGGCAGTTGAGGGGACTGCCAAGGTACTCCGGAGAAGTATTGTCCTGTCCGAAGGTGGTGCCGATAAGGATGCCTCCGGCCACCACGGCGCAAGCCATCAGCGGGATCCAGGCCCTGCCCACCTTCTCCTGTACTTCATCGTGCGAGAACACGAAGTAGCCAAGGAGGAACGGTACCAGGTAGAAAAGGGGCTTGTAGAGGTTCAGAAGGCCATCGGCCGACTCCGGACGCGGGTTCCGGATGAGCGTATGTTCCCCGGCCCAGAACAGTACTCCAAGCATGATTATCCAGACAATGCCCGCCTTTCCGCACCAGGACCAGAACTTGTCCTTGCGGTCAAGTGCACGGACCAGAAGCAATACGATGCACAGCAGCCAGAGCACCTGGATGAACCACAGCGGGCCGATGCCGCTGAAGGCCATGATCAGATATTTCGCCACCGCCGGCACGCCGTCGAAGACACCTTCCCTTGCCGCCACCACCGTATTGAAATACCCCACCATCCAGTGGAACACAAACAGGCCGACAGTACCGGGAACCAGCAGTTTCCGCGTACGCGCCCTGAACCACTCCCGGGCAGGATGTTTATCCAGGGCATAGCGGGCGCTGATCCCCGCCAGGAGGAACAGCAGCGGCATGAACCACGGGTACAGGACATACATCAGCACATCCTGGTATTGTCGGCACGCGGGATACTCCCCGAAGCCGCCGATACCGCCGAAGACCCCCTTGTTGTTGTAGAAATAAACCACGTGGTACAGCAGCACCAGGAGCACCGTCACCCAGCGGAGGTTGTCGATCCAATGCTTTCTCATTTCGACAGGCCCTCCATCACCTGGTCCACGGCGCTCTGGAAAATCTCCGTCTTGACCAGCGCCATACCGCGCTCGTCGCCCACCATCAGCAGGGCGTCGCCCGGTTTGATACCGTACTTATTGCGCGCATCGCGCGGGATCACGATCTGACCCTTGTCTCCCACCTTCACGACTCCGAAGATGTACTTGCCTTCTTGTTCTTGCATATTTCCTACTTGTTAGAAATTTCCCACAAATATAACAATTCTCCCAAATCCGACAAAGCACTCCCCAGAAAAGAGGAGACAGAATTCCCGGGAATTGTCTATCTTTGCAGCCCGATGGAACTGAAGAGACGCATCATTTCCCTATTGCTGCTGGCTGTTTTCGTGCCGGCGGTATTTGCGTCTTCGCTGCACAGACACCATCACGTTTCCGAGGAAGCATCCATCGAATGCGTTGATTGCCACCACCATTCCGGACATCTCATTTCTGCCGTCCAGGGCATCGACGATTGCGTGCTCTGCCATTTCCTCGGGCTCTCTTTCATCGTCGCGCTCATCGCGACCCTCTTGCCGCCCGCCAGCCGGCTGAACGCCTTCTACGGCGTCCTGCGGCAGGCCGTCCCCGCCGCGGGCCCGCGGCACAACCGCTCCCGCGCTCCTCCCGTCCCGGTATTGTCCTTCTAATTCCACCGTCCCGCGCCCTTCCGGCGCGCAGGGACGTCCGAATCAACAATACCCACAGGAAAGAATATGATTGCAACCATCCTGGCTGCCGTCATGTTGCTTCAGGTACAGGACACCACCGAAGTTCTGAACGCCGCCTCCGTGTACGGAGAATCGCAGCGCCGGGAACTGATGCACATGTCCCTGAACAGCATCGACATCGGCCGGAACTATATCGAGAACAATTTCTCCGGGACGCTCATGCAGAGCCTGAGCTCCATTCCCGGCGTGCAGGCCCGAGCCATCGGCTCCGGGCAGTCCAAGCCCGCCATCCGCGGCCTGGGCTTCAACCGGATCGTCGTGGCGGTGGACCGCATCAAGCACGAAGGGCAGCAATGGGGCGACGACCACGGGCTGGAGATCGACCAGTTCGCGGTGGACCGCGTGGAGGTCGTCAAGGGCCCGGGGGCGCTGATGTACGGCTCCGACGCCATCGGCGGCGTGCTCGGCATCTACACCAACTATCTGCCGACCGCGCCCTTCGAGGGCCGCGTGAACCTGTTTGCGCGCAGCAACAACCGCGCGCTCGGGCTCTCAACGCGGCTGCAGGGCCGCCAGGGCCATTTCTACTGGCGGCTCAACCTCACCGGCTCGGACTACGCCGACTACCAGGTCCCCACGGACGAGATCGAATACTACTCCTACCGCATCCCGCTGAAAGACGGGACGCTGCGCAACACGGCCGGCCGCGAACGCGACGCCTCCCTCACCCTGGGCTACGTCGGACCGCGTTTCCGCAACGACTTCCGGGTCTCGGAGGCGTGGAGCAAGAGCGGCTTCTTCGCCAATGCGCACGGGCTGGAGGTGCGCCTGTCGGGCATCGACTACGATGCCTCGCGGCGCGACATCGACCTGCCCTGGCAGAGCGTGAGCCACCTGACGGTCCACGACCACGCGCATTTCCACGCGGAGCGCGTGACGCTGGACGCGGACCTGGCCTGGCAGCTCAACCACCGCGAGGAGCGCTCGGAGCCCGTCTCGCACGGCTATATGCCGCGCCCGGCGGACGACCGAGAGCGTGTCTTCCACAAGCACACGCTCACGGGCAAGCTGGGCGCACGGCTCGACCTGTCCCCGCGGCACCAGCTGCAGGGCGGGCTCGACGCCGAATGGCAGCACAACCGGCGCGACGGCTGGGGATTCATCATCCCGGACTTCGAGACGCTCGCCGGCGGCGCGTTCCTGATCGACCGGTTT
>JAEEGH010019204.1_pt1 | contig 14356 bp, 10 predicted proteins | sample 9134181 | NCBI WGS metagenome assembly JAEEGH01 (sample SAMN16246544, study PRJNA631951) | gut metagenome | biome: gut microbiome; feature: rumen; material: DP-attached | host: Bos | place: Iran: Karaj | collected 2018-10 | reverse complement strand
ATGTCGATGGTGCGCAGGCGGGGGCATAATGAGGAAGGAATACCCGCTCTGGAGCGCCAGGACCTTCCTTCGATTGTCACCTGGCTCAATGCCGGCCGTCTGCCGGAAGGGGATGTCCCGCGGATCGTCAAATGGTTTGATCACGAAGACCATAAGCGCTTCGACGTTTGTGCCGATGACCATTGCCAGCGATACCAAGGCGTCACACGAGTAATTAGTCCCGAAGTCCAGCAAGCCATTGAGGAGACCCGCGGTCAAGCACTCATGTACGAAGGAAAGGTATGTGATGCACGCTTTGGGAAGTGCTGTGGAGGGATGACCAATGACTTCGAGAACTGTTGGGAAGATCAGCCTCACCCCTACCTGCATGCTGTCAGTGATCCCTATTGCAACACCACCGACCGCCAATTGCTGGCAACCGTCCTGAACGACTATGACCAAGAAACCACCGACTTCTACCGCTGGACAGTCGAATACACGCAAGAGGAGTTGCACGATATCATAACAGAACGTCTGGGACGCGACCTGGGTGCCATCGTACGTCTGGAAGATGTGGAACGCGGAAAGAGTGGCCATCTGGTTCGACTGAAGATTGTAGGCACAGAGGCCTCGTTCACTATTGGTAAAGAACTGGAAATACGCCGCACACTCAGTCAAACCCACTTGAAGTCGGCCGCCTTTACTGTCGATTATGAATATGCCGAGGGTTCTGATATTCCTCAGCGTTTCATTATTCACGGAAGCGGATGGGGACATGGTGTGGGCATGTGCCAGATAGGTGCTGCCGTCATGGCCACCGAAGGACACTCCTACGACGAGATTCTCCATCATTATTACGACGGAGCGGATATTAAGAAGTTGTATGACTAGGAGATTAAGGATTAAGAGTTAAGAGTTAAGGATTAAGGGTTAAGGATTAGGAGAATAAGCGATGTTGTCAGCGATACTTTCAATCATCATTGTCATAAACGAACTCATGGCCTCCAATGTGGGAATGGTGATGAGTCCTGCAACCAACTTTGACAGTTGGATAGAACTTTACAATCAATCGGACCAGGAAGTCGACCTCGCAGGATACTATCTGAGCGACGACGAAAGCAACCCGATGAAATGGAAAATGCCCAACGACATAGGTCGTGTGCCAGCCCAAGGTTTCAAGGTTATCTGGTTAGGCTCTAACAATATCAAGGAAACACAGGCTCCCTTCAAACTCGATTGCGACGGAGGTGCCATTTACCTCAGCGACGCATCAGGAGCCCTCGTCACACAAATTAGTTATCCGGAGGCGTTGAGCCGTACCTCCTACGCAAGAACCACAGACGGTGGCGATACATGGAGTTGGACCGCTTCGCCCACCCCAGAGGCCACAAATACGACTTCATCCTTTGCATCCGAGCGTGTCAGTGCACCAGTGGTTAGCGAGGGTAGCCAAATCTTCAATGGGTCGTTGACCATCAATGTCAACATTCCTGAAGGCACCAAACTGATGTACACGACAGACGGAAGTGTGCCCACTTATGTGGAATCATCGGAGGAAGAGCAGGAACCTTATTGGCGAAACTGGGTAAAGAACAGCGATTGTGAAGGTAGCGATGCCACCTGTTTCGTGTGTCGCGACGGTGATGGCAGCGGCGATGTGGCACGCATCACCGACGGCGTGGGGGTAGTCGTGAATGGTAAAGCCTCGCGTGGAGCAAAGGTACACTCTATTGCCAATGCCGTGAATGACTGGGACAGCCAGTTCTTTGTGTACACGCCCGACCATGTATGGACTGCCAACGAGACCTACCACTTCCGCATGAAAGTCCGTGCTGACAAGGCTGCCCACATCTCCGTACAGTCACACCGAACCCCCGGCGATTACATCCATTGGAAAATGCTTAACGATGGGTATAACATCACCACACAGTGGCAAGAAATAACCTACGAAGGCACCGTAACAGCCGAACAGGCAGGTGAGTCGGGACTGCAAACCATTGCCTTTAACCTAAACGAAAAGAAAGAGGATAACAACTTCTATTTCGACGACATCGTCTGGGAATCGTATTATGACCCCAATGCAGGATCGAACAATGGCTCCAGAGAAAGCAAAGATGGAGTGTTTACCATCAATAAAACCACCAGCTACGTATTCCGCCTTTACAAGGAAGGATACCTGCCCAGTGTACCTGTAAGTCGCAGTTATATCAAGCAAGATAACCAATACACCATCCCCATCATCTCCGTCGTTGGCAATGACAAATACTTCAACGACCCAATGTGGGGAATCGATGTCAAAGGCGTGAATGGGATAACGGGTAACGGCAGTGACGAACCCGTCAACTGGAACATGGACTGGGACCGTCCCGTAAACTTCAGTTACATCGACCCCGAAGAGGGGATGCTTTTCAACCAAGATGTCAACATCAGTGTTTCCGGCGGATGGACAAGAGCCGTCACTCCACGTTCCATGAAATTGAAGTCAAACAAGATCTTTGACCTTCAGAACCGCTTCGACTATTCCTTCTTCCCACAAAAGCCCTTCATCCGCAACAAGGCCCTGCTGGTGCGCAATGGCGGCAACGACGTGTGGAACAATCATGCCCGTTTCACCGACCCCGCACTCGCCACCATCATCCATCGTTCAGGCATAGACCTTGACGTACAGTCGTTGGTTCAGGTCGCAGAATACATCAATGGAAAATTCAAGGGCATACTCAATCTGCGTGAGACCACCAACGATAAATTCGTTTATGCCAACTATGGGTATGACGAAGATGAAATCGACATGTTCGAGAACCTCGAGTTCAACAACGGCGACAAGGAGGCATTCAATCGGCTTTGGCAGTTGGCCAAAAACATAAACGATGTCGGAGCCTATGACGAAGTGAAGCGTTTGCTTGATGTAGATGAGTTTGCCAACTATATGGCAGTGGAAATATTCCTCGGTAATGACGACTGGCCTGAAAACAACATTAAGGCCTATCGCAGTCGCCAAGACGGCCGTTACCGCTACATCTGCTTCGATCTCGATTATGCCTTCAACCCATGGAATAGGAATAAGTTCACCCAGGTGCTTGACGAGCACAATGACATTGAAACGGTTACCCTATTCCTCAACCTGCTCAACAACGAGGAATTCCGCCGTAAGTTCATTGACACCTACTGCATTGTTGCTGGCAGTGTATTTGAAAAGAATAGGGCCTCAGCCATTGTGAAAGAACTGGCTGCAACCATGCGTCCAATGTCCCAGCTCGACGGTTATCTGCCTGACTATGCAGCCAATAAGATTATCGACCAACTGCAGAACAGGTTGGAAACCATGATGACTCGTGCCCAGCAATATGCTCCTATGGCACTGTCAGGAGTCTACAAATCTTCTGTGACCCTTTCTGCAGACGTGGAAGGCGCCCACATCTTCATCAATGGCATCAATGTGCCATACGCCTCGTTCGATGGTGTTCTCTTCTCACCCATAACACTTGAGGCAAAAGCGCCTGCGGGCTATACGTTTGCAGGGTGGAAAGCATCCTCTGGCAGCGTCCTTACCGACTCTGTCATCAACTTGCCAGAACGCAGTAAATTCTCATTTGTGGCCAGTTTCACACCCATATCCGAGTCCGAGCGTGAGGCCAACGGCTTCACACCGGTATGCATCAACGAAGTCAGTGCCGCCAATAACACCTACGTCAACGAATATTTCAAGCGCAATGACTGGGTGGAACTTTACAACACAACAGATGCCGACATCGATGTCGAAGGTATGTATCTAAGCGACAAACCCGATAATCCCAAGAAATATCAAATCGTCGGAGGCGAGGCTTCGACAATCATTCCGGCCCACGGATATCTCATCGTTTGGTGCGACAAACTGGAACCCCTCTCTCAACTCCATGCAGCCTTCAAACTTGATGCCGACGGAGGAGACGTCATTCTCACTGCCGAGGATGAATCGTGGAGCAACCGGCTCACTTATTCTGCAATGAAAGCCGACGAGACGGCTGGACGCTATCCCGACGGAACGTCCAATGTGTTCACCATGAACGTGCCTACCATAGCCAAGACCAATATCATTAGCAGTTATGCCACAGCCGTTGAACAACCGACAGAGACTGCTGTTCCCAACCTGATGGCAGAGGCGGGGAACCTTGGCATTCGTTATGTAGTAGGAAGGTTACTTATCAATGGCACACTGACTGAAAACTTGCAAATTAGGATTGTCAACCTTGCAGGTCAGCTTGCTTTGTCGATACCAGCCTCACTGAGTGGAGGCTATGCTGAAGTTTCCGTCGAACAGTTGCCCGCTGGAGTCTATATTGCTCATGCGACAGACAACCAAGGACATCAAGCAACCTGTAAGTTCGTCAAACGATAAACTTATATTCTTCAGTCGGAAGGTCTAAGTTTTTTTTACGGAAGGCCTAAGGGCTTCCGCCAGAAGGCATAGGTTCGACAAGCCTCGTGCCTAAGTTCAAAAAGGATCGTACCTAGGTTCGATACACCTCGAGCCTAGGTTCATTTTTTGTCGCTTCCTATTGCCCACACGGCTGCCCATATGCCTAAGAGTGCCACAAGGGCTGTCTGCAGGGTGTGAACGATGAGCACGAACATGGCACCATCATTTCCGTCGACCCCATAGAGCATTAGCACCGTCTTTACGGCAAAGTGCCAAGGGCCTGCGCCATTAGGTGTGGGTACAATGACGGCAAAGGTTCCCACCACGAAGGCCACCAAGGCCGCCATCGGACCAAGGTGCTCTGTGTAGGAGAAGCAATAGAAAGTAAGGTAGAAATGAAGGAAATAGGAAACCCAGATGCCCAAGCTATATGCCCAGAAGAGCCATTTGTTGCGTACATCACGGATGCTCATCAGACCATCGACCAATCCGCGCAGTGTTTCACGTCCGCGATCGAAGGCGTGGAAGCGACGCAGGAAGTACCACACCATGACGATAACAACCAGAGCGCATAAAGCTGTTACCAGATAACCCGTAAGTGAGAAGCCCGACAAAATGCTCTCGACCGACATTCCCGTGCGACTCATGAAGCGGACAAAGACGGGAACCTGCCACAGCACTGTAACTAGCGTTAGCAACAAGATAAGCAACACATCGACCACGCGCTCCGTAACCACCGTTCCCAAAGCACGGCTCATGCGTGTGCCTTCATATCGACTGAGATAGCCGCAACGCAACAGTTCTCCTACACGCGGTACCACCAGGCTGCTGCCATAGGAAAGGAAGATGGCATTGACGCAGGAAACGCGACGAGGGCGCTCGCCCATAGGTTCGAGCATCTGGCGCCACCTGAGACCGCGAAACACCTGAGCCAGAATACCGAAAGGCATACTGAGAAGCATCCAACCCCAACGCATGTCGGAAGTGAGGGCGGAAACCACTTGTTCCCACTGGAAACCGCGGTACATCCACCACAGAATGGCACCACCCAAAAGGATGGGCAACAAGATGCGTAGTATCTTTTTCATCTCGGATTATTCTGATTACTCGGGCTACACAGTTCACTCAGACTTCGCGTCAGGTTTATAAAGTCTTGAACGCTCAGTTGTTCGGGACGCTGGTTAAAGAAATCGTCCTGCAGAAGTTCCGAACCATCGATACCCAATTCCGACAGGAGAGGACGGATGTTGTTGCGTAAGGTCTTGCGACGCTGATTGAAGGTGGTCTTCACCACCCTGCGGAACAGACGCTCGTCACAATCCAACTGTTCAACTTCGTTACGCTTTAGGCATACGACAGCCGAACGGACCTTTGGAGGAGGATTGAAGACTCCAGGTTCGACGGTGAACAGATACTCAACATCATACCAAGCCTGAACGAGCACCGAAAGTATGCCATACGTCTTGCTGCCTGGCCGAGCGGCCAGTCGTTCGGCCACCTCCTTTTGTATCATACCCGTACAGCAAGGGATGAGGTGGCGGTACTCCAGCATCTTGAAGAATATCTGTGAGGAAATGTTGTAGGGATAGTTTCCCGTAAGGACGAAAGGACGTCCTTGGAAGGTTCGTTCGAGATGCATGGTCAGGAAATCGTCTTCGATAATGTTCTCCTCCAGTTGCGGAAAGTGTTCGCGCAGATAGCGCACTGAGTCGAAGTCAATCTCCACCACCTTCAGTTCCCGTGGTTTGGGCATGAGAAACTGCGTCATCACGCCCATGCCAGGTCCCACTTCCAGGACAGGCAAGTCGGGGCAAGCATCCACCGTATCGGCAATGCGACGAGCCGTTGCAAGGTCGGTCAGGAAATGCTGACCAAGGAACTTCTTGGGTTTGACTTTCTGCATCATGACTGCAAAGATAGTGCAAACCGAGCGAAAAAGCAAATACATTTGTAATTTTCCAAGGTGTAGCCTATCTTCGATGAATATTTCTCCCCCTCACACGCACGTACATACCATAATTTATATATAAAAGACCCCTTGAAAAAGCCAAATCAAATAGTTAAATTAGTTAAAAAACGTAACGATGCTTGGTGCATCATGTTTTTTTCGTATATTTGCCAGCCAAATGTGATTATAATTAACTTATTACTAACTAAATCCTAAAAACCAATGAAGAAAAAATTACTTTCATTGTTTGCCATGGCTCTGATGGCCATTGGCATGCAGGCACAGACGTGGACAGCTCCCGTGGCTCCCGATTCTCCTTATGAGAAGATTGACTACGTGGCTGACGGTACTACTGCCTATTACCTCTACAACGTTGGTTGTGGTCAGTTCGTGACTGGCGCCAACGCATGGGCTACCCAAATTTCTCTGGGTACCGATAGCAAACCCTACATGTCTGTTGTAGTGGAGCCCCTTGGTGAAGATGAAGTTGACATCTATCCCGATGCTGTAAAACTGAAGTTGAACGGTAGTTTCACGTTCTACGGAGGAAACGGCTACGAGGGTGGTCGTGGCATCAGCAACACCTATATGTTCCGCGATGGTGTGGAACATGGTTTTGTTGACCGTAACGCTCAGGCTTCCTGGTACTGGAACTTTACGAAGACTGCTAACGGTAACTACTATTGGCAGTCTCTTCCCGAGCAGGGTTTCAATACCGACGGCAGTGAGTATGCTGCTGGTCAAACTCCTGGCGCGCCTGTAGTCTTCAATGCCGCAAAAACAGCTTCCAATGTTGAATGGCAGTTTGTAGCTGTTGAAGGTTTCGACCCCAGTGCAGCCGAGTCTATGGCTGCTTTGTTCGAGGTTTACGAGGCCAAACTTGCACTCTACAACTTGGCTGTAGCTATCGTGGACGAAGGTCTGGAGGTTGACTATGAGCAGTACACTTCTGTGTATAACGGTTCTGACCTCGAAGCCCTGAAAGCAGCCTACGAACCCTTGCATCGTGCATACATGGAGGCCAAGGTTGCCGAACTGGGTAAGGACGCAGCTCCCGATAATCCAGTCGACTTCACTTCCATGCTGGTAAATCCCACATTTGAGGGTAACATCAATGGTTGGGTATGCACCTTCAAGAGTGGTACAAATGCCACCAACATCGGTTACCAAGGTGCAAGCTACACCAATGGAGATGTGCAAATCAACAAGTTCATTGAAGCATGGGCTAACAACGGTACTTCGTTCAATCCTGATCGTAATTTCAGTACTCTGGGCAATGCCGAATTGCAGCAGACGGTTCAGTACCTGCCCGCTGGTAAGTATCAGTTCACCGTTGACTGCATCGCTGTTCAGCAGTGGCAGTCCGCTGAGAACCCTGTAACGGGTGTTCAGCTCTTCGCAACAGGTGGTGAAATTGACAAGTACACTGAGATCCACACTGGCAATGAAAAGCCCGAACACTTCGAGGTGAACTTCGCCTCTACAGGTGGTGACCTGGTTCTGGGTCTGCGCACACGCAACACTTCTGCCAACTGGATTGCTGCCGACAACTTCACACTGACCTACTACGGTCCCGTTGATCCTTACCAGATTACCCTGGAAGAATTCCTCGAGGACTATGACTACACCTATGACATCGATGAGACCATGGCCAATGCTACTATCAAGGAGAACCTTGAAACTGCAATTGACGAGGCTCGCGCTGCCATCGACGACATCGACGCTGACTACAAGGCCGCTTACGAAACAGCAGTTGCTGCTCTGGAGGCTTGGAAGGCATCTGCAAACGATTACAAGAGCCTGAAGAACCTGATCAACCGTGCTGAGGCTGATGCTGCCGCTTATGCCGGAATCGAAGGCCTTGGCGAACAAGTGTCCGTGAAGTATGACGAGTACAATGACGCTTACGAAGATGGTACCGCTACCACCGAACAAATCAACGAGTGGATTGCCGGTTACAACGAGTTCATCGTAGGTGCTGTTAGAGCTGCTCTGCCCACCGCAACTGAGGAGAAGCCCGTTCCCGCCACCGCTCTGGGTATCAACATGGCATACGAAGACAATGCTAAGGACGGTTGGACTTGCGACAAGGGTTGGACTGTTAGAGCCCACACTGGCGAGGTATTCCACAATACTTTCGTTCTCACACAGACCATTGAGAACATGCCTGCCGGTAAGTATGTTGTTAAGGCTAAGGCCTTCTATCGTACCACCGACAACGCTGCCAACTACGATAGCTATCAGAGTGGCTCAGACGAGATCCTGACCTACCTCGTAGCAGGTAGCAACAAGACTCCTGTTGTCAACCAGGCAGCTGGTGCCATCGAAGCTGATGCTGCTCCTTATGCTGGCTATGCTGAGACCATCGCCACTGAAAAGGACGAAGAAGGCAACGTGACCGTAGAGGGTTCAGGCATCTGGGTTCCCAACAGCATGGAGTCTGCTGAGATTGCTTTCAATCTCGATGACACTTATGCATGTGAGGTTTCTACCTACCTGGTTAACGATGGTAGCCTGACCTTTGGTGTTCGCAACGATGGCGAGATTCTCGAAAACTCATGGAGCATCTGGAGCCAGTTCGAAATTTACTACTATGGTAAGAGCACAAGCGGTCTCTATGAGCAACTCGTAGCTCTCAAGGACCAGGCCGCTCAGATGATTGAGGAAGGCAAGGTTGATAATTATGCTGTTGCCAGTGAAAAGTTGAACGACGCTGTTAATGCCGCTGAGTCTGCTAAGGCCAGCGATGGTGAAACTGCCCTGACCGCTGTTATCGACCAGCTGATAGGGGCTATGGAGTATGCCGAGGCTGGTTTGGCTCTGGCTGAAAAGCTTATGGACATTGTTGGCGTTTACGATACGAAGTATGCCGAAGCCGTAGAAGCAGGTATCAGCAGTTCTGATCAGACCTTCGAGGCTATGCTTGACGAAGTTGGTGAAGCTGTCAGCAGCGAGCAGTTCGAAAGCAACGAGCAAATTCAGGGTTGGATCGACGGTCTGCCCGCTACATGGGTTAGCTATGTAATGGGTCAGGACGGTGTTGAGTCAGCTACTGCTGAAGAGCCCGCCGACATTACTGGTATCCTCTTCAACCCCGACTTCAATGGTGGCAATGCCAACTACTGGACAGTAGATGCTATGGGCCAGAACAATGGTTACCAGAACAACAACACCTACACCAACGACAGCGAAGGCACTCTGCCTGAGGAAGAACGTGTAACGCTCGACCAGTTTATCGAGTGCTGGCGCAGTGGTGCTGTCCTCACCGATGGTGCTATCAGCCAGAAGCTGGGTGCTGCTCTGCCTCAGGGTACTTATATCCTGCAGGCCGAGGGTCATGCAACTCGTCAGATGGGTTACCCCGAAGGTGGTATCCAGGGTGTGAACCTGACCGTTACCGACGGCACCAACTCTTGGGAAACTCCTATGGGTGTTCCCGAAGGTGTTTCTGGTGCTGCTCCCGCACGCTACCAGGTAACATTCCAGAGCGATGGTAAGACCATCCTCACCGTTGGTCTCTTCGTGAAGGAAACCAATGCCAACTGGATTGCTGCCGACAACTTCAAGCTGTTCTATGCAGGTTCTGACTACGATGCTATCGAAAGCATTGCAGCTGATGCAACTGCCAACAAGCCCAGCGCTATCTACAACCTGGCTGGCCAGCGTGTACAGAAGGCTGTCAAGGGCCTGTACATCATCAACGGCAAGAAGATCGTGGTTAAGTGAGTAACAAGACCGAGGTCACGTTAAGTGACTAAAGATTAAGGATTAGAGATTAGGGTTTCCCTAGTCTCTAATCTTTTTATATGGGAAACTCTCCCTGCATCTCCCCCTCGAGTGGGGAGGGACTTTGGGGAAATAATAAAAAAGGAAGCCCCGTTGCACTAAGCAACGAGGCTTCTTTCATTGTGCCCGGAACGGGACTCGAACCCGTACGGCTGTTAGGCCAAGGGATTTTAAGTCCCTCGTGTCTACCAATTCCACCATCTGGGCAGCAATTCGGCTGCAAAGATAATGAAAGCCGAGCGAAATGCCAAATAAAGAACAGAAAATTATAACAACTCAGCGGGAAAACTTGTTTACATGTTGCTAGATGATGTTATAATTAAAGGCTAAAAGCCGATGTGCAAAGCACCATATGTTCTTATTGGAATTTCCGAGGCGCATCTTATCTTCGGCGAAGCCAGAGTAATGAAAGCCTCTTATCCTCGGCGAAGCCAAAGATAATGATTATTTTCTCCTCCTATCGATTATTGATGGCCAACGTGTTGTTTCCGTAATACACACGATAGCGGTAGAGCGCCTTGCCTGCATCACCTTGACTCACCTGCCCCGTATTGTTCAGGTCGTAAGTCCGATGGCAACGTGAGCAGTAGGCAAGACCACCTTCCTGCAAGGTCACACTGCGAGCAACATAGGCCTCATCATAGCAGTTACGGCAGGCCAAATCATAGCAAGTTACGATAGGTATTATTTCACCCAGTTCGGGGATATCAGGCAAGCCCACGATAAAGCCTGTTAAGCCCATGTAGAAATGACTATAACCTTCAACAGCTGATATTGGCCAATTAGCATTGGTACCATCAAATGATGTGAAATGATAATACGTATTTTTAACTTCAATTGAACACCATTGCCCCTGATTATTACATGCCCTTTCAAGCATGGGAACTTTAATGGTGTCATAAAACGTGAAGCGTGCCGGCAACGAACAATACTTGTTGCTCACCATCTCATCGTTGCAAGACACACAAGAAAGAAGCAGGCAGAGAAAGAAGCAAAGGCGAAACTTGCTTCGCATTTGGGGGAAGATAGATGGGAGCAAATTCTTCATTATTCTTTCTTAATTCTATATTAGGCGAAGGCGCTCAGCGCAGTGTACAAAAGTAAAGCCCTCTTCCTTAGGGGGAGAGGGTTTGGGAGAGAGGCCCCTTAATACGGCAGCATCGCCAGCATGTCGGCCAGCCGTTCCACGCCATCCTGCAACTTACCCTTCAACATCTGTTTCATGAAGAAGTTCAGGTCGGCACCCAACGTTACCTTCATGGCACACTGCGTCTCAGAGGCAGGCAACAGTTGAATCCACAAGTTGGCCTGTACGGGAGAACCCTCGGTCTCGAACTTCACCAACTTCGGGTCTTCGCGCTCGATGATGCGCAGGCTCACGCTGCCGATAGGTCCTGCGTCGGTGGTCACGGAATCGCGGTCGAACTGCAACTTGGCCACGATGTCGCGAATCCGCTCAAACTGATCGTCACTCACCTTGTCGCCAGCCTGCTGGCGGGCCATCTGCTCAAAGTTAGGGTCAGTCAACCTGTCCTGTATCACACTGAGGTTGTTCAGGTCCGACAGCTTGGCATAGACATTGCCCACAGGGGCAAATATCTTCTTAACAGAACTTTCGTATTTGGTCATATATTATTTGACGATTTGACGATTTGATAATTTGACAATTGAATTCTCCTCCCCCCGGGGGGCAACGCTAACCGGACGGCTCAGGAGTTAATTCGCTTTTCGAAAGGAATTGAAGGGCTCACCCTTAACCGTTAAACATTAACCGTTAAACTTTATTTCCCCGTTTACACCTTCCAATTCGCAGGATCGCGACGCCAGTCGTTCAGGAGGTCGATGTCGCTCTCCGAGATATAACCGATGCGCAAGGCCTCACTCACCACAGCCTCGTAGTTAGTCAGCGTGATCAGGGTCACGCCAGCCTTCTTGAAGGCCTTCTCAGCCTCCTCGAAACCATAGGTGTAGGCAGCCACCATACCGATGACATCGCAACCGTTATTGCGGATGGCCTCCACAGCCTTCAGACTGCTTCCACCCGTCGAGATAAGGTCTTCGATGACCACCACCTTCATTCCGGGCTTCAGTTCACCCTCTATCAGGTTCTCCAGTCCGTGATCCTTGGGTTTCGAACGCACGTACACGAAGGGTTTTCCCAGCACGTCGGCCACCAAAGCCCCTTGTGGAATGGCACCAGTGGCCACACCGGCAACGGCCTCCACTTCAGGGAAGCGCTCCATGACGATGCGAGCCGTTTCCAGCTTCACGAACGAACGCAGTTCGGGGTACGACAGAGTCTTACGATTATCACAATAGAAGGGGCTCTTCCAGCCCGATGCCCAAGTAAAGGGATTATTAGGTTGTAACTTAATTGCCTTGATATTCAACAGCTTAGCTGCAAAGATTTTCTCCAATGTCTTCATACGCTTATCTTTAAAAAGAAAACAACCGCAAAGGTACAAAATAATCTTTAAATGCTTTGGAAAAACTTTGTTTTTTTGCATCTCTGCATTGAAGATATCGCCCAAACAAGGGCATAAATGAGATAAGGCCTAGGGGTTCTATAATAAGCCCTAGGGGTTCTGCAATAAGGCCTAGGGCTTCTGCGATAAGGCCTTAGGGCCATAGATTTTATATGATTTCATGATTTTTTTCGTATTTTTGCGTTACCTTTTCGGTTTTGTTGCATATATAACATAGAAACAGATAAGGGATGACAGAACAAGAGTTCATCAACACCGCCTCGAAGGAGCGCGAACGACTACTCGCGATAGCCCATAGTTATTTGCACGATTGGGATGCAGCTGCTGATGCCGTGCAGGAGACTCTCACCAGTCTGTGGGTATTTCGTTCACGTGTGGATCGGACACGGAATGTTGCATCCCTACTCTCTACGATGGTCAAGAACGTCTGCCTGATGCACCTGCGCAAAGAGCGCCTTCTAATAGATCACTTTACTATCAACGTTCCATCATCGGGCAACCCACATTCTGACATGGAGGCAAGAGAGCGAGCCGAAGTCGTCCGGAAGGCGATGGAGGGATTGTCTGCCCAACATCAGAGTGTCTTACAAATGTTCTATTCTGCCGAACTCTCGATTAATCAAATCGCCACCATACGCAATACCACACCCACTGCCGTAAAACAAATGCTCTTGAGGGCACGCAACGCCCTGAGAGAGGAAATAGAAAGGAGGAACCCATGAAACACCCCTCATTCACCGAAGAACAACTGACCGATGCCTTACGCTCGCTAAAGCCTGACACATCGGACATACTATTCGAGAAGCTCACTTACGAGTCGCCGAAGGAACACCATCGCCCCTGGCTTTGGTACAGCACTGCAGCTGCAGCGGTTGCCGTCTTCGTAGCATGCATATTCCTGCTCTGGCCAAAAGAACAGGAAGAACACCCCGCTGTTGCCGAAGTAAAACCAGAGGTCAAGAAAGAGGTGGTTGCCATTCCCGAGAGCGAACCGCCTGTAGTCGTTGCCGAGGAACCTTCGCCACGAAAGGAAAGGAGGAAGCGAGTCGTTCATCACGAACCTACTCCCCAAGCAACAGAAACTGACGATTTGTCGCAATTGCTCGCCCAAGCCAATGCCGAACAAGCACAGGCTCAGGAACAACGCGAACAAATGAGCGACATCGTTGACCAGTACATCGCCTTTGTCGAACCATAGCATACGTGCCGTTATGAAAAGAATTATCACATCACTCATCCTCATCTGCATAACGGGCCTATTGCATGCACAATGCCCCCTGTTCCAGATGAAGCCCATGCTGGAAGAACGCTGTCCGCAGTTCACCACTGACACCACGTCGCTACACAGCACCCTAAAGGCTGAGAACGGATATGAATACAGCATGAACTACCGTGCCTTGCGACTGAACGCCCCACGGAAGGAGATTCCCGTAGAGGTTGTGCGAGAACTGAAGGAGAAGTTCCTGCAGAACATGGCTGTGGCTCACCGAGCCAACCACTACGAGTCGCATCAGGACGGGCGCGACACCATCAGCTTCACCCTGACGCATGGCGACCTGAAAGGACTAATCCGTAGCATAGACAAGCAAGTCTATTCGCGCGACACCATGTGGAGTGCATCGCTCCTGATTACAGCCGACTCCATCCGATTCCTGACGCTTTCCACCTGGAACGCTCGTGTGAAAAGCATACCCCTAAGTGAAGAACAAATCCGACAACTACGTAACTCCCAATAACATGCGACATATATTATTGACATTT
>JAEEGH010019203.1_pt1 | contig 14356 bp, 8 predicted proteins | sample 9134181 | NCBI WGS metagenome assembly JAEEGH01 (sample SAMN16246544, study PRJNA631951) | gut metagenome | biome: gut microbiome; feature: rumen; material: DP-attached | host: Bos | place: Iran: Karaj | collected 2018-10 | reverse complement strand
TATCATGCCATGAATTCATAAAACGATTAACAGCGTGGCAATGATTTATTATCTGTTCGCCTCTGCAAATCCTTCAAGGGTACTGCACATCCCAAGTGCGAGGCACCATCTGACAATATGGTAGAAGGTATTTATCAAAAGGAGAGAACTTATGGAAGAAGTATATGCATTTCAAGTGAAGGTTAGAGGGGATTCTTTTAACGGACATTATACTAATGGTATATCGCTTGCTAATAGTCAGAGTGTCAGAAGATGTAGGGAAGTATATAAGGATGATGAGAAGACTGTATATGAAGCTGATAATTATAAGGTTACAGCCTATCATATACCTAAAGGCGATGTGATACAGTGTTACACTGTTTTTGAGAATACATCAAGCAAGGATATCACAATAGATCTCCTGTCATCTTTTTGCATTGATAATATAGATGCGGATGTACTTCATAGAGCGACGTCTTTCTGGAGCGCTGAAGGTAAGCTTCTAACACAGAAACTTACTGATCTTAACATGGAACCATCCTGGAACAAGCATGGCACCAGAATCGAAAAGTTCGGACAGATAGGTTCTATGCCTGTCCGTAAATGGTTCCCATATGCTGTTCTTGAAAACACTGCTACCGGTGAATTTATCGGTGTGCAGATATATTGCGCCTCCAGCTGGCAGATAGAGGTCTTTAGGACAGCTGATCCTGTTTCGCTGTGCGGAGGTCTTGCAGATTTTGATTACGGCCACTGGTGTAAGTGCATCAGAAGCGGCGAGAGCTTCACTACGCCTAAAGCAGTTGTTGCTAAGGGTAAGTCTTTACTTGAAGTGAGTGATAAGCTTGTAAAGGCGCAGAACCCTCGGATAGCAGATGTAGATAAGGATATGCCTATTATATACAATGAATACTGCACGACTTGGGGCAATCCTACTCTCGATAATGTTAAGAAGATATGCGAAGCACTTAAAGATACTAAGGTCAAATACCTTGTTATAGACAGCGGCTGGTACAAACAGCCTGATAAATTCTGGTGGGATACGATAGGAGACTGGGACGAAAGCCCTGAGCTTTTCCCAAATGGAATCAAAGAGATGACGGATATGATAAAGTCTTACGGCCTTATCCCCGGCATCTGGTTCGAGTTTGAAAAGGCGGCAACACTATCACAGTTGTATGAACAGACTGAGCACCTGTTAAAGCGTTTTGGTGATCCAATCAATGTTGATGGTCAGAGATTCCTTGATATGAGAGATGATTGGTGCATAGATTATCTGTCAAGGAAGGTAATAGATTTTCTGAAAAAGAACGGATTTGGATATATCAAAATTGACTATAACGATACGATAGGTGTAGGCTGCGATGGCGCAGAGAGTCTTGGAGAGGGCCTTAGACAAAGCGTTCTGGGAACTCAGAAGTTCTTCAAAAAGCTTTCTGATGAAATCCCGTCTCTTGTAATAGAGAACTGTTCAAGCGGCGGACACAGACTAGAGCCTTCCATGATGGAACTTGTATCACAGGCCAGCTTCTCTGATGCTCATGAATGCAAGAGCATCCCTGTAATAGCCGCTAACCTTCACAGAGTCATACGCCCTGAGCAGAGCCAGATATGGGCAGTTCTAAGAGCAGCAGATGACATCCATAGGGTCAATTATATCCTAAGCTCAGCATTCCTTGGAAGAATGTGCCTTAGCGGTGAGATATTTGATATAGACCAAAGAGCCTGGGACACTACACATAAGGCTATAGATTTCTATGATGAAGTCAAACATATCATAAAGAACGGTATGACAACAGTAATAGACTGCAAATGTAATGACTACAATAATCTTACAGGATATCAGGCTGTGCTTAGAGAGTACGGAGATGAAGCACTTCTGGTAGTACATACTTTCGAAAATGGCTCAAATCCAGATATTGACCAATATCTGTCCGGATATAACATCATAGATACCTTTGGAAGTGAATTGGATGGAGATTTTAGAGGAAAAGCTTTTTTCTTAAGAAGATAATTTTATAATTAAATTTACCTGAAACTTCGCACTTGCCAAACATATGTCAACCCTTGAGGCAGTGCCGATGTGGACAGTTTATAATGCATTTTCGTATCTTTTGAAGGTGTTATAAAATTCAGGAGCATGATAGATGGAGCTTTATATTCTGCATAGGGGCTGCATGTCTGAGCGAAGCGAGTTTCAGCCCCTAGAATATAAAGCTCCAGATATCGTGCCTTGAATTTATAACACCTTCAAGATACGAAAATGCATTATAAACTGTCCGCAGCGGCGCTGCCTCAAGGGGTGACATATGTTTGGCAAGTGCGAAGTTTCAATAACTAATACATTTTACTTATCTTCTTTATGAAAGAATTCGTAGACTGCCAAAGCTTCTTTTTCCCTAAGTTCAGGGACCTTCATAAGTTCCTCTACAGAAGCCTCTTTAATATCCTTGATCGACTCAAAGTCTCTCATGAGAGCTTTCCTTCTGGCAGCTCCGATTCCGGGTATGTCGTCAAGTACAGATCTTACCTGGGCTTTGCTTCTTAAGGATCTGTGATATTCTATGGCGAATCTATGGGCTTCATCCTGGATCCTTGTTATAAGCTTAAAGCCTTCGCTGCGAGTGTCTATAGGCAGCTCTACATTGTTAAAATAAAGGCCTCTTGTTCTATGATTGTCGTCCTTGACCATACCACATACAGGTATATTGATACCAAGCTCTTCAAGGACCTGAAGGCATATATTGACCTGACCTCGTCCACCATCCATGAGGATCAGATCAGGGAATCTGGTAAAGCTTCCATATTGGGCATCTATATTTCTAAGCTCCATGTCCTGCCTTTCTTCAAGGCCGTGAAGAAGCCTTCTTGTAAGGACTTCATGCATACAGGCATAATCATTAGGACCTTCTACAGACTTGATCCTGAACTTTCTGTAGTCGCTCTTTTTGGGCTTACCCTTTTCGAATACGACCATAGATCCAACATTGGCAAAGCCGCTTATATTCGATATATCATAAGCTTCCATTCTGACAAGATTCTTCATGCCCAGGATCTTCTCTATCTCTTTGACAGCGCCTATAGTCCTTCCTTCTTCGCGCTTTATCCTCTCCCTGTCTTTAGATAGAATAAGAGATGCATTCTCTGCAGCAAGCTCCATGAGCTTTTCCTTCTGACCTCTTTCAGGGACAGTGATATACATGCGGCTTCCCTTCCTTCCGGATAGCCACTTCTCTATCACTTCCTGATCCTCTATAGCAACAGGCAGCATGAGCTCTCTTGGAATAAAAGGAGTACCTGAATAGAACTGCTTCACAAAATCAAGCAGTATCTCTTCCTGTGGATTGCCTCCTACATGCGTCATGTAGAAATGTTCACGTCCTATAAGACGTCCGTCTCTTACGAAGAATACCTGAATAACAGCATCATTTTCATCAGAAGCGATCGCGATGATATCCTTATCCTCCATAGATGAATCCGTCATCTTCTGCTTCTGGGCTACGCTTCTTACATCATTCAGAAGGTCTCTGTAGCGAGCTGCATTCTCAAAATCCATTTCCTCTGAAGCCTTATACATCTTGTCTTCAAGGTCTTTTAAAATAACATTGTAATTACCGGATAGAAAGTCCAGCGCCTTATCAATATGCTCTTTATATTCTTCCTGACTTACTTTTCCCGTACACGGGCCGCAGCACCTTCCCATATGGAAATTAAGGCATGGTCTTTGCTGGCCTATATCTTTGGGAAGAGACCTGTTACAGGTCCTAAGTCCGTATATCTTGTTAATAAGATCTATAGTAGTCTTAACTGCCTGAGCGCTTGTGAAGGGTCCGAAGTATCTCGCCTTATCTTTTCTCATAAGTCTTGAAAAAAGAATCCTGGGGTACTCTTCCTGGACCGTAACCTTTATATAAGGATAAGTCTTGTCATCTTTTAAAAGGGTATTGTAGCGGGGCCTGTTTTCCTTAATAAGATTATTCTCAAGTACAAGGGCTTCAAGCTCTGAATCAGTAACGATATATTCAAACCTGGCGATCTTGGATACCATCTGATCTATCTGAGGGCCGCGTCCTACTATCTTCCTAAAATATGACTGCACACGCTTATGAAGGTCAATAGCCTTACCAACATACATGATGACATCGTCTGCATCATGCATTATATAAACGCCGGGATTATGGGGCAGTTTTTTTAATTCTTCTTTGACATCAAATCTGCTTTCTTCCATCTGGTCCTCTTTAAACTTTATCCTAAATCTGCTTCTTTTCAGATTCCATTCCATGATCGTATGATCGATCCACAGATTTCACATTAATACTTATAATAAAGTGCACCTGAATCACATGTTGCCTTCCAACCTGTAATACAGATGCACTTGATGATCATTTCTTAGTTTTAGTTGTCAGACCCTTTTTCAGCGTCATCTGACTTGTCAGCTTTATCGAAATCATCCGGAACATGTGAAAATCTTCCGCCTGACTTTGAAGTGTTTTCGCTGTCATCCTTCTTTTCATTTAACCACAGATTCTCCGGCTGATTAGCCCAGATATATCTGCTGTCATTAGCAGAGTCAAAGCCGCCTCTTCTTGTCAGGATATCCATTGGATCAGGCTCTGATGGCTTATCATCTTTGCCTTTGTTAGCATCGCTTCCATAGAGAGTGCTTGGCTTTTGGATATATGGCTCATCTTTCTTTTCTTCTACAACCTGACTTGCAGGGCTTTGATCGTTTGTAGCAGATGTATCACTACTGCTTATCTGTCCGCTCATCCAGTTGTGAGCATCATTCATTGCTTCGTCAAATGAGCTCTTGGTCTTAACCGGCTCTGTAGTGCCTGAAGATGAAATGCTATCGGAAGAGGTACTCTGTGATGAGCTGCTTCCGGATGAAAAACCCTGTGATGAAAGGCGATCTATTGCACTTTCTTTCTTGGGTTCTTCTTTTCCTTCACCAACTTTGGCTGACTCAGGTCTTGTTGCATATATTCTAAGTCTTGACTGATTTTTTTCTTCTTCGGTAGGTTCAGGAAGTCCTTCAACCTCACGATAGATCTGCATGAATTCCTTACCGGAGATTGTCTCTTTACTGATAAGGTGTTCAGCAAGGCGGTCCATTGTTGACAGGTGAGCTCTGATAATTTCCTTAGCTTCCTCATAGCAGGATGCTAGAACCTTCATAACTTCCTTATCAACTTCTGCTGCCGTCTGGTCAGAGCAGTTAAGCTCTTTTCTTCCATCAAGATAACGGTTCTGTATAGATTCAAGCTGCATAAGTCCGAACTTGTCACTCATTCCGTACATGGTGATCATGGACCTTGCAATCTCGGTAGCCTTTTCAATATCGTTCTGTGCGCCTGTTGTAACTGTGTTGAAGATAACCTCTTCTGCTGCACGTCCGCCAAGAGCTACAACGATATCATCGTGCATCTCGTCCTTGGTATTAAGGAACTTCTCTTCTTCAGGAACCTGCATTACATAACCAAGAGCTCCCATTGTACGTGGAACGATGGTGATCTTCTGTACAGGCTCTGTATTCTTTTGAACAGCACTGATAAGAGCATGTCCCACTTCGTGATAAGATACAAGCTTACGCTCTTCTTTAGAGAGGATCCTGTCTTTTTTCTCTTTGCCCACAAGGACCTGTTCAACAGCTTCCATGAGGTCTTTCTGGGATACGTAGTCGCGCTTACCCTTAACTGCGTTGATGGCTGCTTCATTGATCATGTTGGCAAGATCAGATCCGACCGCACCGCTTGTTGCAAGTGCGACCTCCTCAAGATCAACGGTTTCATCCATCTTAACGTCCTTGGAATGAACCTTAAGGATCTCAACACGGCCCTTAAGATCAGGCTTATCAACGATGATCCTTCTGTCAAAACGGCCCGGACGAAGAAGGGCTTTATCAAGGATCTCAGGTCTGTTAGTAGCACCAAGAATAAGTACACCCTTACTAGAATCAAATCCATCCATCTCGGAAAGGAGCTGGTTTAATGTCTGTTCTCTTTCTTCGTTGCCGCCGCCAAACTTTGAATCACGGCTTCTACCAATCGCATCTATCTCATCGATGAAGATGATACACGGAGCGTTCTTATTAGCTTCTGCAAAAAGATCTCTTACACGGCTTGCACCTACGCCGACATAAAGCTCTATGAAGTCAGAACCTGCAAGTGAATAAAATGGAACATGCGCTTCACCTGCAACGGCCTTTGCAAGAAGTGTCTTACCTGTTCCGGGAGGCCCTACAAGAAGAGCTCCCTTAGGAAGCTTGGCACCTATCTTAACGTACTTGCCCGGATTGTGAAGGAAGTCTACAACTTCCACAAGTGACTCTTTAGCTTCATCTTCACCAGCTACATCCTTGAAGGTAACACCTGTCTCCTTCTGAACATAGACCTTGGCGTTGGACTTACCAACATTGAAGATTCCGCCTGCACCTTTTGACATACGCCTAAAGAGGAATCCAAGGATCACCCACAAAAGAACTATAGGAAGAACATATGACAGGATAAGAGATATAATATAGTTCCTTGAATCCGGAACTGTTGATGTATATTCGATCCCTGCATCTTCAAGCTTTTGCTGGAGTTCAAAGTCAGTGACTATACCTGTATAGAACTTGGTATCAGGTGTTGCTAATTCATCATTCTTCTCGGTTTTTTCGTTATAAGCAATTATGCCATCTTTATTAGGAGTGATAGTTATCTTGTCTGATTCTATCACTACAGATTCGATCTGCTCATTTTCAAGCATCTCTATAAACTGATCGTATCTTATTTCAATAGTGGATGCCGAGCTCAGGGCATTAGTAAAATAAGAGATCACGAACATACAGACAAGGGCTGCCAGAAGCAGCATAAAAAGACTTTGTCTGTTGTTTGATGAGTTTCCACCGCCCTGTCCGCGGCGTTCATTATTATTTTCGTTATCCATTAAGGTTGTTACCTCACTTTTATTTATAGATAGCGCAATTATGCACCTTATAGCATTATAAAATCTATTAAGGCACAATGCAATTAAAGTAAAACTTCTTATTTCTTAAAGTTCGATAAAGTGCTCCATAACCAATATGTTTTTTATATTAAAAACTCATGTTCGAACTGTTTCCATGTTGAAGTTTTTATATCTGATGTCTTACTACTCCGTATTCATCATCGCTACGCCAGTACGGACACTTTTTTGAACGCCTTGTTAAAAAGTGGTACATCTCGTCCTCATCAAGATTGACGCTGCAGCTGTAGGATTCGTCCTCTTCATCGTATTCATAATATGCGCATGTATCGCAGTCCATAGTCTAACCTCCAAACAATTCAAAAATTCATCGCCTCATAATACTTATCACTAAAAGCATCATCCTGGGAAAGCTCTATCTCTTCCGCATTTTTGAGTATTATGCTAAGAGTATCCCGGGCTATCTTTGTACCATATAACTCTTCTACGCACAAGTACTTTGCACAGCCCTTTAGAGATGTATTACCGGCTATATATACGTTGTCGCCTGAATCTATAATTTCTTCAGGGAACATCTTAAGCTCTTTTATCCTGTCAAAAGAAAGCTTTGCTCCAAATCCGCCTGATATTATAACATATGGCTTTGAATCTGCGGCACCGCTTATCCTCTCGCTAAGATCAGCCGCCTTATAGGTGCTGTCTTCTGAAGTTTTTAACTTTAACTTTTCGAATATCATATCAAGGCCCACGTTGACTGCTGCCTTAGCCATCTGGACCTGCCTTATGTCATTTTGGGTTATGACAATATCACTTCCATCCTCTGCCTTACAGATCGGGTATCCTTTTTCAAAGTATACTTTCTTAAGAAGTCCCGTATTATCTATGATGCCTTCTCTTATAAGAGCACTTACTATTTCAAGAACTCCCGTTCCGCATATTCCAACCGGAGGTTTATTTCCTATTGTTGATAGTTTTAATTTTCCATCTCTAAAATATGCTTCCGATATTGCCCCGGGTATCCCCGGAACTCCAAAACTGATCCCGTTACCTTCAAACACAGGGCCTGCCGCCGTGGACGTAACATAAAGCTTATCCCCACAACCGGCCGCCATTTCTCCATTTGTACCAAGATCAAGGAAAAGAAATTCTTTTTTCTTTTTCCAGGGACGCTCAGCATAAAGACCTGATAAAATATCAGCTCCTACAAAAGCGGTGAAGCCCGGAAGTATAGTTACAGGGATATTGTTTATATTATCTTTTTTTAAAAAAGGAAATACGTCCCCCACCTTCAGGCTCTCAAGTCCTATACTAAAAGGCGTGTAAGGATACACTCCAAGAGATTCACAGTCATACCCCCTTAAGAGGTGAAGCATTGTTGTGTTACCTGCTATAGCCATACTGCTTATCTGTGATATGCTGCACTGCGTCTCTTCAAGCAGCTCCAGGATCAGGTTAACAAGATCTGTCTGAATGATCTCCTTGAGCCTTGCACCCTTTTCTTTAGAAGCCTTTATCCTTGATATTACATCCGTGCCATAGCTTCTTTGATGATTGACTCCTGTTTTGACTCCAATGATCCTGTCTTCATGCGGAAGTTCAACAAGGCATACGGCAAGTGTCGTGGTTCCTATATCTATACCAATTCCATATTTTTTATTCTTATCTGCTTTTTGATTTATGCTAAGACTGTTTCCTAAAACCTCCATCTCATCTTCGCAGAATTCATCTATGTAGATCTCGGCATCAGATGTAAGCATGCACATGCAGGCAAGACGGTATCCTCTGCTCAGGTCTTCTTTGGATATATGTCGCATGTCTGCATTTGTTATACGGACACCGCTTCCTTCAAACCTTACCCTGCATTTACCACAGGTACCAGATTCGGAGCATGGACTATCAATCTTTATATCATTTTCGCGCAGAAGGTCTATGAGTTTTTTGTTTTTAGGAGCATGGAGTACTACTACTTTCTGTCCTGTTTTTTTTATATGAACTTTTATTTCTACTTCATTATTTCTTTTCATATTACCTGTTTCTTCGTTCATTAAGTGAAGAATGACTTGGACTATGGTTCTCTGCTACTTTAGTATTTCTTAAAAATGAGTTTCTTCCTAAAAATGGAGCAGACCTAAATCTGCTCCATCATAAATCTTTTGTCTCATACAAGATCAACACAAATTATATTTTTAGTATATAACTCCTTTGTAAAAGTACAACAAAGTTTTATTTGCCATCATCGCTAAGAGTCTTCAGATAACTATAGATAGACATACCATACCCATCCATAAAATGAGTCTGGAGATTGGTCTGAGACATCGCAAAGCGATCAGCCATATCCCTGAGTGAATAGTCGTCTACATGTTCCTTTAAATAGTCTTGCATTTCCTGAAGATTACTACTGGTTACATAAGTCATTTCCTCACTCATAGGATACCTCCCTTTACTATGAAATTTACACATGATAGCCGGAACGGGATTAGTCGCATATAGAAACGGTATACACCCTTTATTTTCAGATAAAAAGCGAATAATTAATAATTCCGACATTAAGATGATTGTTATTAATATTGTACGTTACACACGGCATACGCGCAACAACTTTTCGCACAATAATATTCGTCATGTTGTAATTGTATGAATTTTATAACCAGCTATATCAAAAAAATATTACGAAAAAGAATAAAAAAGTACTTGCGCTTTTTGTTAGCATATGCTAATATGAATATCGTTAGCGATGGCTAACTTGCCAGTTAGCCAAATGCCCCTGCCAGGGCACGGATCTTGCCAATCCGTATCGCCAACAAACATAGTCTGTAAATCTCCTACCTGAAACCCATCGTACTTGCCATACGATGGGTTTTCTTTGTATTAATATAGGTAGTAAGCACATTGAATTCTTACGATTTTATAAATATTCTGACAATTCAAACCACAATATGTGGTATTTCGTTTTATTATTACCCTCAATATCTCTGTATAATAGTTTTATTATTTTAAATTAACAGTATATTGTTGTGATAAAACTGAATTTACAGAAAATAAATATTTTTTTGCAAAAGTGATTGAAAACTATCTTTTTATCTGTTATATTAAAGTTACTTAATACACACGGAGCGACGCAAACAGAGAAAGGGTGGCTGGAGCTTCACTTGGACCTGTACACAACGTGTCAGATCGTATTTTCCGATTCATATAAGAATGGCTTTCGCTTCATTCGGATTGGGAATCAGGTAGGATGTCAAGAAAAGGTGGTGTGACTGCTGGATCGAATGACTGAGAACCAGGGAAATATGATCACCGTTTTCGGAGATTAAGTACTAACAAAAGAGACGACGTAAGGTCGTCTCTTTTGTTATGCAAAAATTACAGGTTGTGCCGATGAGCTTTTTAGAAAAAAGGCTCCTCTTTTACTAACTGATTTGGTTGCATAACATATATTTATAAATATTAAATCACGATTATCAAAATAGATAAAATGGCATGATGATTATTGGTATTTTGGTAGATGTATTTTGGGGGATTATTATGATAAAATAGTAACTGCTTACAGATGAGTTTCTAATAATGTATATTTTAAAAGCCTGTAAGCGATTACTTTCTTTTGAAAATTTACCATAATTACATCTAAATCTGATAACTTGGAGCGATAAGAATAATTTTTTAACCGTAGCCCAGTTATAAATGCTCTAAATGAGGGAGAACATGGACAGAAACGAAACCATTACTATGCTAAATGAATATGTGGATATGCTCATGGCGAGGTCTGATGCGGAGCATCCCATGTGGAATATAGAGAAGATATTAGGTGGCAAGCCGAATAAGTGGAATTATATTGATGGGTGTATGATAACTAGTCTTCTTAATCTTTATGATATAAGCGGGGATAAGAAGTATCTTGATTTTGCAGACAAGTTCCTTGGATGGTTTGTGAATGAAGATGGATCGATCAAGACTTACAGCGCTGAAGAGTACAACATAGATAATGTTAATAGTGCTACATGTCTTTTTAAGCTCTATGATCTTACTGGCAAAGAGAAATACAGAAAAGCAATGGACACTGTAAGAGCCCAGCTTGAAACTATGCCTCGTACTAAAGATGGAAACTTCTGGCACAAAAAGATATATCCGAATCAGGTATGGCTTGATGGTCTTTATATGGCGCAGCCTTTTTATATGGAATATGAAAGAAGATATGGAAGTATTGAAGGATGCATAGATAGCTTTAAGCAGTTCAGAAATGTTGAGAAGTTCATGAAGGATCCTGAAACGGGTCTTTATTATCACGGCTATGATGAAAGTAGAGAAATGTACTGGGCTGATAAGGATACTGGATGCAGCCCTAATTTCTGGCTTAGAGCACTTGGCTGGTTTGCAGCATCACTTGTTGATGTATGCGAAGCTGCAGGAGATGTATGTAAAGATGAGCAGGAACACCTTCACAAGATGCTTGGTGATCTTGTAGAAGCCCTTATTAAGTATCAGGACGAAAGTGGTCTGTTCTACGATATAGTTAATCTTCCAGACGATACAAGGAACTATCTCGAAACATCCGGAACGGCTCTTATATCCTATGCAATCTTAAAAGGTACCAGACTTGGCTATATTGATAACAAATATAGAGAATACGGTGTCAAAGCATTTGACGGAATCGCAGACAAGTACCTTGGCAGAAACGAAGACGGAACTCCAAAGCTCTCCGGAATCTGCCTTGTCTCCGGCCTCGGAGGCGCTTCTCACCGAGACGGTTCTCTGGAGTATTATTTTTCTGAACCAGTCGTAGAGAACGAAGCAAAAGGCGTAGGGCCCTTCATCTACGCATATACTGAACTTTTACGAAATTAAAAACATACAACCTTTGTTACTTTATAATAACTGACTTTACACTAAAAAAGTGTCCCGGTTCTTGGAGATTCTTGAGACTGGCAGCCTGTCTCAGGAATCTCTAAGAACCGGGACACTTCTACATATAAAGCCGTTAGTTATTATATTCTGAAAGAACCACTTGGCCTTCGGCAATAGTTTTTCTTACATCTATGATTCTTTGGTTGCTGGAGCCTTTGAATCTGAGCATCATGTCTTTTTGGGCAAGTACAAATTCTCCGTCAACAAGTATATCTGTCATTGAGAGAATCGCATCTGTATCATTTCCGTGGCACCTCTTATTATTAGGATCTGTTAACTCTTCCCATGTATATCCGGAGTAGATCCATATAGTTGCCTTGGGGACTTCTTTTTTGATTCTCTCAAGGAATGGTCTTAAAACTTCCTGATTTCGTATCTCCATAGGTTCGCCGCCAAGGATGGTGATACCTGCAATGTAGGCAGGTTTAAGAGATTCGATGATATCATCTTCTACTGCCTTGGTAAACTTAAGTCCGTACTCAAAGTCCCAGGTCATTTCATTGAAGCAACCCTTACAGTGATGAGTACAACCCGATACAAAAAGAGAAGTTCTGCAGCCTATACCATTAGCAACGTCATTTTTTATTATCTGTCCGTAATTCATATTCATAACCTCATATCCGAACGCCCCAAGCCTCTAATCATTTGACATGGTGGAACTTGTTACACCATGTCGTAGAGTTTGAAAATTTATTTTCAAACTCATTACAAATGAGGCCGGATTTGCATCCGGCCTCATCCTCCCCATACCGCTGTTTTCATACCGAGCATACATATATGAACCTTCCCGGTAATCAGCATTTTCACTGTGAACGCCTCTTAGATCCACAGTTTTCTTAAATCTCTTATAGATTTAAGAAGTTATGCATTAACAGTTTCTGCTATATCTTCTGCCTCAGGTACAAGAGTTTCGTTTGATACATGAAGAACTCTTTCCTTGATCTCCTGGGTACGTCCCTGATTCCAGTACTGAGTTCCGATGTAGCCGCAAGTACGTCTTGCAACGTTCATCTTGTCCTGATTTCTATTGCCGCAGTTCGGGCACTCCCATACGAGCTTTCCGTCTTCGTCTGTGACGATCTGGATCTCTCCCGTGTAACCGCAGCACTGGCAGTAATCTGACTTTGTATTAAGTTCAGCATACATGATGTTCTCATATATATACTGCATGATAGAAAGAACCGCATCGATGTTGTCCATCATATTTGGAACTTCTACGTAGCTGATAGCTCCACCCGGTGAAAGGGCCTGGAACTCTGATTCAAATTTGAGCTTTGAGAAAGCATCAATTTTCTCAGATACATGTACATGATAGCTGTTTGTAATATAGTTCTTGTCTGTAACTCCAGGGATGATTCCGAATCTCTTCTGGAGGCATCTTGCAAACTTATAAGTTGTTGATTCAAGAGGAGTTCCATAAAGTGAAAATGCGATATTAGTCTCAGCCTTCCACTTAGCACACTTATCGTTAAGGAACTGCATTACTTTAAGTGCGAACTCTTTACCATCTTCATCTGTATGTGATACGCCCTTCATGAACTTTGTACACTCATAAAGGCCTGCATATCCAAGGCTTATTGTTGAGTAGTTATTGAAAAGGAGCTTGTCGATCGTCTCACCCTTCTTAAGTCTTGCAAGAGCACCGAACTGCCAAAGGATAGGAGCAACATCGGATGGTGTGCCTATAAGTCTTTTGTGTCTGCACATAAGAGCTTCGTAGCAAAGCTCAAGTCTCTCATCAAGTATCTTCCAGAAGAGTTCCTCATCGCCTCTTGCGATGATACCGATCTGTGGAAGGTTAAGGCTTACAACGCCCTGGTTGAAACGTCCTTCAAATTTATACTGACCCTTTTCATCCTTCCAAGGAGCAAGGAATGAACGGCAGCCCATAGGTGAAAATACATTTCCTTCATAGTTCTCACGCATCTTCTTGGCTGAGATATAATCAGGATACATACGCTTTGCCGAACACTCTACAGCAAGCTTGGTTACATAATCAAACTTTCCTCCGGCAAGTCTGTTGTTCTCATCGAGAACATAAACAAGCTTCGGGAATGCCGGTGTCACATAGACACCCTTTTTATTCTTGATACCCTCAAGTCTCTGACGCAGGATCTCCTCGATGATCATCGCATTCTCCTCGATGTACTCATCATCCTCTCTCAGATACATAAACAGTGTCACGAATGGTGACTGTCCGTTCGTCGTCATGAGAGTATTTATCTGATACTGGATGGTCTGAACTCCTGAGCGAAGCTCATCACGAACACGCTCCTGCACGAGCTGCTCAACAATCTCAGCATCCACAGTATCACCAAATTTTTTCATGTAGCGAGCTCTGAACTTCTCTGCAGACTTTCTCAGATACTTTCCAAGATGAACAGTATCTACAGACTGTCCGCCGTACTGTGAGCTGGCTACGGCTGCGATAACCTGAGTGGTAACCGTACATGCCACCTGGAAGCTCTTCGGACTCTCGATGAGCTTTCCGTTCATGACAGTTCCGTTGTCAAGGATATCTCCGATA
>JAEEGH010019202.1_pt1 | contig 14356 bp, 4 predicted proteins | sample 9134181 | NCBI WGS metagenome assembly JAEEGH01 (sample SAMN16246544, study PRJNA631951) | gut metagenome | biome: gut microbiome; feature: rumen; material: DP-attached | host: Bos | place: Iran: Karaj | collected 2018-10 | reverse complement strand
AATCCCACCGGGGCAACGTCTGGGAAGCCGCGGGCATGCTTGCATTCCCGAAGCACGCCTGGGCAGGGAAGGACTTCAACCAGATCCGCTACGAGTTCCCGGTGGTCTCGGGCCCGTACAAGATTAAGACCTTCCGCGAAGACCGCTACGTGGAACTGGAACGCCGGGCCGACTGGTGGGGCTTCCACAAGAACTGGAACCGCGGCAAGTACAACTTCCAGAAAATCCGCTACCGCTTCATGAACGACCAGACGAAGGCGCTCGAAGCCTTCAAGAAGCAGGACTTCAACGCGTACGCGATTTACACCAGCAGCATTTGGATGAAGCAGACCGATTTCGATGCCGTCAAGAAGGGCTGGGCCGTAAAGCAGCGTATCTTTAACAAGGAGCCCATCGGCTTCCAGGGCATGGCCATCAACCTGCGCAAGCCGCAGTTCCAGGATGTTCGCGTGCGTCGTGCCTTGAGCATGCTCCTGAACCGCGAGGCGATGAACGAGAAGTATATGTTCGGTCAGTACTTCTTGCTGAACAGCTACTACCCCGACCTGTGGGAAGGCAACAAGAACCCGACGGCGCCGCTCTACACGTTCAACCCGGACAGCGCCCGCGCCCTCTTTGCCGAAGCGGGCTACAAGGTGAACGGCCAGGGTGTTCTTGAGAAGGATGGCAAGCCGTTTGCGATTAACTTCATCACGAGCCAGGAAGACCTGCGCCACCTCACGCTGTTCCAGGAAGACCTGAAGAAGGTCGGCGTGGTGGCGACCATCGAGCAGATGAGCCAGAGCACCTTGCGCAAGCGCCTCGATGATGCGGACTTCGACCTTTACTGGGTGAACTGGGGTGCAGGCCGCCTCCGCGATCCGGAAGCCAGCTGGCATTCAAAGACCGCGATGGATAAGGGTACGAACAACCTCGCCGGCGTGCAGGACAAGGTGGTGGATAGCCTCATTGACCTGCAGAAGACGGAATTTGATCTCGCGAAGCGAAACGAAATCCTGAAGGCGCTCGATAACCGCCTTGCTGAAATAGTGCCGTACGTGCTTATGTGGCAGTGCGACCACCACCGCATTCTCTACTGGAACCGCTATGGCACGCCCGAGAAGGTACTGGACCACTTTAACCGCGAAGACGCCATCCCGGTTTACTGGTGGCTCGACCCGGAGAAGTCTAAGAAGCTCGATGCTGCGATGAAATCCGGTGAGAGTTTGCCGGTCCCGGTGTATGACGTGAGATAATCTAGGGTATTCTTATATTGTTGGCTTCGTGCATGCCCCGCACGCTCACACGATCACTTCGTTCCAGTGTTCACTTAGCGGGGTATGCTACTCCGCCAAGAACAAACGGTGGCTCCGGCAGAAATTTGTTTATTGCTCATCTACCGGCAAAAAATGTGTGTTGCGGGAGGAAACCCTTGTGACTGTTAGTCCCTGCGGGTTTCCTTTAAACAGCATTTTTTTTACAAATGCAAAAAAAGAGACGTGCATCGCTGCACGTCTTTTTTAAATGCTATGCGCTAGCAGTTTCGACTAGAACCAGTAGGTGGCGCCGAGAACGAACTGGAGGTTGGAAGCATCAACTTCAACCGTTTTGCCCATGAACTCCTTGTCGGCAGCCACGTTGGTGAGGCCCAAGTTCACGCGGAAGTCGATGTCGACGAACGGAACGATGCCGGTGCCAACGCCGAAGGCAAGGCCGAAACCGATGGTGTTGAATGCGTCATCGTCGTATTCGATTTCGTGGCCGTCATCATCTTCGGAAGAAACACTCAGGTTGATGTCGAGCATCGGGCCTGCTTCGAGGTAGAGGATCGGGAGCAGGGAGAATCGGACCATCACCGGAATGTCGATTGCCCATTCGGTCGTGGTGACGTCATTGGCTTCATCATAGTTGCGCATGTCGATCAAGACTTCCGGAGCAACGGTAATGGGGAGCATCGGGAGGGAGATCTTCATGCCGACACCGGCCTGGAAACCGATTCCGGAGGAGGCGTCTTTGGCGTCATCGCCCCAGAGGGTGTTCATATCGAGTGCTGCGCGGGCACCGAAGTTGATCTGGGCAAAGGAAGCCGTCGCTGCGACAACCGCTGCCAAAATGATTTTCTTGAGCATATTGTGTCCTTTTGTTTGTGGTTTTTTGAAAATATAATATAAAAAGCGCACTTTTGCCATAAAAAAGTGCGTGCGCTTCGAAAAATGTGATTTTTGTCCAAAAAACGGTGCATTTTTTTTCATGCGCCGTCCTAATGACTTCTAACTAATACGTAGTTCGCTGTTAAATTGTGCGTAAATGGCTAGAAATTGAAGACTGCCGCCATGTAGAGTCCGTCGGCGTCGCCGCCGTGGTGGTGCGGGTTCCCGTCATCCCATACTCCCTTGTACTTCTCGTTGCGGAATATGAAGTGGGCCTTCACGGTGATTAGCGGGGTAATGTCGTAAGCAATGCCCAACCAGAGATTGTACTGGCGGGACCTGCGGTCTGCGTATCCGTATTCCTTGTCGTTGTTGTCGTACCGGACGCTTTCGGTGAGGCGGTACTTGAGGAGCATGCCGATATAGGGGGTCAGCCCGACGTTCGGGATGGTGTAACCCATTTCGGCACCAATGTGGATGTCGAGCCCGCGTTCGTGGTTGTCATGCTCGAAACCCCAGAGGAAGCCTGCTTCGGTGCCGAACTTGAAACCGGCCATTTTTGTCGGGGCCGAGAACTGGGCACCAAAGTAGAGGGAGGTCTCACCGCTAGAAGGTGGATTCGAACCTTCTCCATCGTCTTCATCGTCGCCTACGGGGAGGTTCAAGTCAAGGAATGCCGTAACCATCGGGGCAACTTCGTAGCGCGCGCCGATTGTGAGGTCGCGGACGCCATCACCACCATTTACGCAGTTCGAACAGTCGGTCTCATTCCAGAACTGGTAGCCCCATTCGGTCAGCGCGATTTCGAGGTGCTTGATCATGGTAAAACGGGCGCCCATCTTGAGGCCTGCCTGGGACCACTTGTGGTCCTTGTCGTAGTAAAGCCCTGCTTCGGCGCTTCCGTGGGTTGAATCCGGGATGGGATAGTAGTCCCAGGTGGCAAAGCTGGCGCATGCGAGTACGGCAAGCGCGAGAATAATCTTCTTGAACATCCTGACTCCTTGGAAATGGTTCAAAACCGCCGAAAATTTAGAAAAAATGGGGAGGCTTTGCCTGCCCGTTCGCCAAAATGTGAGCGTAAATACATTATTTGGGGCTTGTAGTGTGAATTCGGGCACAGTGATAAAAGAACTTTACCCAAAAGGCATTTTTTTTATTTATCTTATTAAAAAAAGCGAGGCATCTATGAAGTTGAACTCGAGATTTTTCTTTTGGACCGCACTTATCGGTTTTTGTGCGGTTGTAGAATCCTTTGCCGCGATTAAACCGGTGGCATTTCGCTGTTCCCAATATATTCCGGAACCTGATCCGGATGATCCTGTTTATATTCAAAATGGTCCCTACATTTGTAAAATTAGCCAGTTCGATGATGTGGACGAAGCTGTTGCCCATAACTATACTGATTCAGAAATCTTTGATTCGTGGAGTGATCTTGTTGCGCAACTGACTGGTAGCCTTGTGACTAGTGCTCAGAATTGTGAAATGGATCCGAATTCCTGCACTGGCGTTAGCATTTATTTTGAAACCTCTATAGACTTGGGCGGTTTCGAAGTCTCTAACGGTGATACGGTATGCGTGAACACTTTTGACCCGGTGCTTATTCCTGTAGACTATGTCTTGGAGATAAACGGCAATGGCAAGACTATCAAGGGCTATTGTGATATCGGTGAAGGGAATAAATCGTTTTTCAAGGGGGTTGAAAACTTTGGAAGAACTGGTGAAAGTATTGTTGCCGTTCAGAATGCTCAGTTCAACGACCTCCATTTTGATGGGGCCTATGTAAAGGCGACGGGTGATGGTGCGCGTGCGGCGGTGCTTGCGGAACAGTCGTATGGAATTGCTTTTAACAATGTCTCGGTTGCTAATTCCGTTATAAGTGCTTCACATACTGCTGGTGGACTTGTCGGTAATTACGAGACTGCATACGATGATATAACATCTGTGCATGTGGATGCCGTCTTGCGAGGTGTGCATGTCGGTGGCCTGTTCGGGGAAGCCATTTTTGCTAGTGCAGAAATGGCTAGCTCTGTTTCAAATATTTCTGTCGATATAGAAGTATACGCTGTGGGCGAGGATTCAGTAGCTGCTGGTGGCTTTGCGGGGCAATTTACCATGAGAGATGCGAATATCGTGTTCAGCAACGATACCGTTACGCTTGTGATACCGAATGGAGCAACCACTGTTGTAGCGGGTGGCCTTGTTGGAAATTTCCTGTATGATGCGAGCCGGTCTGTTGAAATGCTTAACCTGGGCAATATAATCGACATCTCCGTAAATTCGACGGGGTATATCGCCTATGCGGGTGGCCTAGTCGGGATGGGGTCGTTTGAGAATGTCGCTGTTACGGATTCATTGAATAAGATTCATGCGGTTATTGCTGCGAAGGGCTCTGGTGTAGGTACGGTTGCCGCAGGTGGCGAGTTCGGGATGATACAACGTGCTAGTGGCTTGCGGGTGGCACACGACAACGTTGATGCTCGGCTTGTGGCTGCGGGTGCCGAAACACAGTTCTTTGGAGGCGTTGCCGGTGCGGTGGCCGCAACTAAGACTCTTGCTGTTGCGCAGAGCGATGTCAAGGCTTCTATTGCCAGCAGTGGGGAAGGCGAAATCAATGTGGCGATGGGCGGCTTGTTTGGGAGCGTGGTCGGGCCAAATGCTAATCAGGGTGGGGCTATGGAAGTCGTTTGCGATGCCGACACTGTTACAGTTTCTATGCAGGCAGCATCTACAGGCGTCGTTTATGCGGGTGGCCTTGTGGGTGTGGCTAATGGTGGTGAAAGGGTGGGCGGCGGATTCTATTCCTACATGTCTACTGTCAAGGCGCCCGAAGGCAGTAACCTCATAACGGTATCTTCGAGTACGGTGAAAAATTTGTTTGCTGGCGGCCTTGCCGGACAGGTGACTTCTCCGCGAGATTTAATCAAGTTTTATAGGGCGAGAGTTGTAGGTGATATCGATGTGTCGGCTGCAACCATCGCCGATTCCGGTGCTGTGGGTGGATTGTTTGGCGAATTCAATTCTTATCGGGTTTTTATTTTTGATAACTTGAGCGAAGGTGATATTCTTGCGGGTGCAGACAATGTGGGGTTTGCTGTAGGTAAAGTCTTGTCCAGGCAAAACGATGCGGACGGCGTGATGCTTACTTCGAACGTGCATATCGGTACCAAGGATGTGAATGTAAAACAGGTTCTTGGGACAATGATTCTGGGCGAGGAAACGGTGACCGACTGGGATGAGGGAGAAAGCTATGCTGCGGATTTCCATTATAGTATAACACACAACTACCGCAACGCTATTGCATCCGAAAATACTCCGCTTGTATCTACGGGCGTGCTAGACATAGATGGCAGCGGGTTTGTCAATGCGAAGGATGCCAGACTGTTGAACGGTGTTCTTGACGAATCTACTATGAAATCGCGCTTGTTGGCTTATGTGTTAACCCAAAAAGAAAATAGGGCTTCCGGTGGTGTGACCAATGTAGAAGATGATTATACCTGCTGGGAAAACGATAACGGTGAATTTGTGCATGTTTGCGGCGAAGGTGAAAACCGCACTGCGTACAAGGTGCAGGTTAATATTAATGACATCTATGCCAGGTTGACCGATGCGGACAAGGATTCCTTGGAGGGCATTCTCTATGCGTCGCCCGTGATGATAGAGGAAGAACCGACGGGCGACACGACCTACAGTCTCATTGGCTATACGGAGAATAACCGTCGCTTGAGCGAAAGCTTTGTGAAGCGCGCCAGGTCGCTAAGCGTTGATTACGGTGTTCTTTACGAAAGTGACGAAATGGATTTGGAAACCCAAATTTTTGATAGCAATAGGGACCTCATGGCGGAGGAAAATTCCTCTTTCTATGTTGTTTATGAGGTGAGGGAGGTTGTTGATAATGAAGATACGGGCAACTATGTAAGTCTGGATGCAACCTTGCTGTACCCGGTTTATCTGTGGCCTAAGATGACGCAGGTGAATCGGTATAACGAGCATTCGGTTATCCCGCCGGTGTATGTGACGAGTGGTGGCGCAAAACAGGAATACTATATGTCGGGCTATTTTGTGAACTGTAGGGCTGGTGAATCGTGCGAGCCGGTTGTCCTTAATGGCGAACTTGGCGGCTTGGGAACCTTTGCCGAGTTGATAGACGATTTTGTCACTGGTTATGGGCCACAATACAGCGATACGATTCACTTGGTGTATGAACCTTCGCAGTTTGGTAACAGCGCGGCTCCGACATTGAGCCTCGGTGTTGGTGGTTATCAATATCTTGAATTCACGGGATACGGCTACAAGGACGGACAATTGACTGTGGCGGACACGGCGACTGCCGGCGGATATTATAATACTCAGTTTGTCCCGATGGCGTCCAAGTACAGTGTAGAACCGGAACCCGGTTTTGCGTTGAAAAAATGGAAGGCCGATTTGTGGATGCATACGACGGGGTCCCAGAATATTGAAGATTGCTATTATGGAAATTTGGCAGAATACTGTACTGATGCGGCAAAATTCGAAACTGCGAAGAACTACTTTGCTAGTTCAGGAACAATCCTGAATGCAATGCGTGAATATGAAGGTGGTGAAGAGTATTTGAAATGGAGCACGGAGCTGGATGCCGATAGTATGCTCTCCATGGATAGCGTGGTGGCCGCCATTGCCTGGAGTTCCAGAGCGTCGGTTGTCCGCTCGTATTATTATCACTTGCATGTGGAACCAGAGTTAGAAGCGATTTCCTATGCGATTCACTTCGATGTCAATGCCGGGGATCTCCCCGTGTTTGTAGCGGGCTATACGGATACGCTGGCTTTCTATTCAAGAGAAAGTTCTAGTCTCCTGGATTTGTACACGACCGATACTACGAAATGCTTTGGGGGCTGGAGCGCCAATGCGGAAGAACCTCTCTATTCCTCCCGTGAATTGGATGGAGATCTCATTAAGACGGTGACTCCTGTGGATGATATGTTTAGTTTGTACGGAACCTGGCACGATGCTCTTGCAAATGACCCTACAGGTGCGGATGGCAAGGTGGATGAAGTGATGAATGAATGTCCTGATGTCCAGACGACAGAACTCGCTTTGCATTATCTGGGCGATGCCGGCTCGGAAGGCGGCGAGGTGTACCTCTGGCAGAAGGTTGTGAATCCGGATGACACCTTGACGTTTAGGCACGATTTCAAGGATTCTACTATGGATGTCCCCATCAACTATGAGGCTAAGTTCCGGTTCCATGTGGGGGCGGTTGCACAGCCGGGCTATACGCTTTCTCGGGTAATGTTCGTGCGTAGTGAGCCCTTTATTCAGCAGGCTCCTCCTACCGAGGAATTTGCGCCGGATGTCCCTGAAGATGCGGTCGATACGATATGGCTTGATATTCCGAATGGTGACGATACGATAGAAGTATCTTATGATTGGAGGGGCTATGCCCTGTATGCGGCTTTCGAGAAGTTCATTGCCGTGACGTTTGATCTGAATACAGATCAGGAAGAAGTGTTCTATGACCCGCGCTTTGTCTTAGGAGATTCCTTGGTTGTCATCAACAATGATGACCAGGTTGAATTGCCGTCTAGGGTCTACACGGTGAATTCCTGCATGGATGGCTGGTCCGTCGAAAGCGACGCGAAAAAAGGCGAATTCCATGTGATGACCTATAATGATAAACTGTATAGGGAAGCCTACGATACGAAGAAGCTGTATGCCGTGTGGCGCAATGCACAGGATTGCGTGGATTCACTTGGCTATGTTCGGGTGAGCGCGAAAGCGGAAAATGGAAACCTTGAAATTGTCGAGGAAGGCGAGGAAGAAAATCGGGTACACCGGTTCGGTGCGGACGGAAGCCTGATTTTGCCTGCATGGTCGGATGGCATTTTTGTGAATGCTACGCCTGATGACGGTTACGAACTTGACCATATAGCACTGGTGCAGTCCGGTGATACGGTGCGTGTCGAGAATGGTGGGTGGCTTGATGTTCAGGAAGATGAAATCAAGCTGATTGCATACTTTGTGGAGATTGGCGATTCGATTGCCGATTCCATAGAAGTTGCGGAACCCGAGTTCAGGACATCGGGCAATGCGGTCCGGTTCAGGTTTGTCAGCGAGGACTTTGTACGCGGATTCGAACCCTGGGTCTACGTGACACTTGAAAATGATGACGGCGAAAAGCTGGCTGACACGCTGTACTGCAAGATGGACGGCTGCGATGTCGTTTGGGAAAAGTTCCCGCTACGTGCGGGCTACTACCTGTTTACCGCCAGCGCCCGTGTGCTCGATGGGCTCGATACGGTCTTGCTGGAACGCGATTTCGAAGTCGATGCCGCAATCTCTATTGCGGGCGAGGATACTTGGCAGATGATTTCGCTTGCAAGTGTCGACCTGGATGAAGTCTCGTGGGATGGCGACGAGAAATTCTACTGGTGGGCCGAAGACAGGAACTACGGCAAGTACTGGCAGTATCAGGAACTGACGAAGGGTCAGGTTCCGGACCCGGAGCGCGGCTACTGGTACAGTTCTATTGAAGGTCGCCCGCTTGTGCTGAAGGATGAATTCTTCTACGAAGAAAATGTAACGTGGAATCTCGAGAACGTGAATAGCGGCTGGAACCTTGTGGCTAATCCATTTGGCTGGTATCTCGATATCGGTGCTCCCGAGCCGATTGACGAGGATTGGTTTATGGAAGAAATGCACAACAGAGGTGAAGACCTAGACGAGGAATACCTTGAGGAAGAATGGAATAACATGCAGCCGTCTGTTGAGTTCTGGCGTTGGAATGCGGAAACGGGTGCGCCCGAGCCTTGCTACGGCACTTTCTCTCTGAAACCCTACGAGGCGGTCTGGGTCAAGTTGAACGACTCGGTGCCGATGACCTGGGAACTGAATGCATATCCGTCATTCCTTGAATCGGTAGATGCTCATGGGGAAAAGCACCTGAACAAGTCCCTCAACCGTCGCCTCGCGAAGGAATCTGGCAAAAACGGCTGGTCGCTGCGCCTTGCGCTTTCAGACGGGAAGGGCAAGAAGGATAGCTGGAACACGCTCGGTGTGGGCAAGTTCGTCAGGACATCCGAGGAACCGCCTGCAGGTATGGGCGACCGCGTGAACCTTTCCATCGTGGAAGGCGGCAAGCGCCTTGCAAAGAGCGTGAAGGCCGAGACCGCGGCTGCCGCATACGAATGGAACGTGGAACTTTCCGCCACGAGTGCGCGTAACGGATTCCTCGAGATTTCGGGAATTGCCGACCTGGAAGCCCGCGGGTTTGCCGTGTACGTAGAAGTAGATGGCAATACGACCCGCATGCAGGATGGCGTTCCGCTGAAGGTTGCTCTTACTCCGGCGTCTAAGTCCGCGAGGGTCTATGTGAGCGGCACCCCGAAGGTGGCTCTCTCGAAATCGCTTGAGGGCCTCAGGGCCGTACAGGCGGGGGCGATGCTCCAGGTGGGCTTTGTCGCGGGTGAAGGCCTTGCTGGTAGTGCGGTGCGCGTGGATGTGCTCGACCTGAAGGGCAATGTGGTCCGCAGTGCGGGTGCACAGGCCCTGAACGGAACGAACCAGGTGTCCCTCGATGCTCCGAAACCGGGAATTTACATGCTCCGTGTACGTGCGGGTAGCCAGATGCGTGCCGGTCGTATACTTGTAAAATAACCCCAAAAAAGGCGAAAATCGCCCAAAATTGCCGAAATTACTTGAGACCCGCCACCCCTGGCGGGCCTTCTTGTAACGGACTTTTTCGTTGCCATGCCTGCGGCCTTTTTCTAAATTTGGGCGCACTATGACAAAGGCAAAATTCATCAAACTCATCATTGCAACGGTGCTTGCCATCGCTGCCCTTTTCGTCCCGTACGAGGCTCTTGGCTTCGTGGGTGACAATGCCCTGAACCCCCTCGAGATTCGAGTGATCGCTATCTTTGTGATGGCGGCACTCTACTGGATCCTCCAGCCGTTCCCGATCTGGTCCACCTCGATGCTCGTCATCGTGCTCATGATTCTCACGCTGTCGAACTCGGCGCTTATGCCGTTCCGCGTGGAAGGTGTGGAACCGCTCAAGTTCAAGGCCATCATGGCAACGTTCGCGAACCCGATCATCATGCTCTTCCTGGGCGGGTTCTTCCTTGCGGCTGCCGCCTGCAAGTACAACATGGACAAGAACCTGGCACGCGTGCTCCTGAAACCGTTCGGAAGGGACCCGAAGTGGGTGCTCCTCGGCCTCATGATCATTACCGCCGTGTTCTCGATGTTCATGAGCAACACCGCTACCGCCGCCATGATGCTCGCCATCCTTGGCCCGGTGCTCAAGCTGTTTGATGAAAGTGACCGCGGTAAAGCCGCTTTTGCTCTTGCTATTCCTCTTGGTGCCAACATCGGTGGTATGGGTACCCCGATCGGCACGCCTCCTAACGCCATTGCCCTGAACTTCATGCGCGAAAGTGGATTCGATATCTCCTTCGGCCAGTGGATGACGTTCGGCGTTCCTTACGTGATTGTCCTCATGGTGATTGCCTGGATCCTTTTGCTCAAGCTCTACCCGATCAAGATGAAGGAAATGGTCCTGAAGATCGATGGTGCTGAAGGCTTCGACAAGAGCCCGCGTGCGATTATCGTCTACATCACCTTTGCTGTGTGCGTGTTCCTGTGGGTTTCTAGCCAGTGGCTCCACCACGGTATCGACGATAACGTGATTGCAATGATCCCGATGGCCGTGTTTGCCTTGACCGGCGTGATTACCAAGAAAGACCTGAACGCTATGAGCTGGGACGTGCTCTGGCTCGTGGCTGGTGGCTTTGCCCTCGGTCTTGGCCTGCAGGGTACTGGCCTTGCCAAGCACCTCATTGCGACCATTCCGTTCAACACCTGGTCTCCGCTTGCCCTTATGATTGGCTGTGGTTTTATCTGCCTTTTCATGGCGAACTTCATGAGCCACACCTCTACTGCCAGTCTGCTTGTCCCGATTTTCATTGTTGTCGCCGTCAGCTGCCAGGAAAACCTTGCCCCGCTCGGTGGCGTGACCTCCCTGATGGTTGCTGTTGCCTTTGCTAGCTCTCTCGGTATGTGCCTCCCGATTTCGACTCCGCCTAACGCGCTCGCACATGCGACGGGTTACACGGATACGCGCGGTATGGCTATTACGGGTATCGTGATGGGTATTGGTGGTCTGGTGCTCTCCTGGGTCATGATGTTCGGCCTTTCCAAGGTGAACTTCTTCCACGATCCGGTTGCTGTGACTGCTGCTCCGGCTGCTGCCGAAGCTCCGGCCCCTGCGCCGGCTCCCGCACCTGAAGCCCCGGTCGCCGTTGCTGTTGATTCCGCCGCAGTTGATTCTGTAGTCGCTGACTCTGCCGCTGCTGCTGATTCTACTGTTGCTGATTCCGCTGTGGTTGATAGCGCTGCCGCCCAGGCTGATTCCGCTGCCGCTCCGGTGGACAGTGCCGCTATTGCTGATTCTATTGCCGCGAAGGCTGCTGCCGATAGCGTCGCCGCTGCACAGGCTGTCGCCGATAGCGCTGCTGCCGCAAAGGCTGCCGCTGATTCTATCGAAAAGGTCAAGGCCGCTGAAGCTGCCGCAGCCCTAGTTGCTGCCGCCGAAGCCAAGAAGGCTGAAGAGGCCAAGAAGAAGGCCGAAGCAGAAGAAGCTAAGAAGAAAGCTGAAGAAGAAAAGAAGGCCGCCGCTGCTGCGAAGAAAGCCAGACAGGATAGCATCGCTGCCGTGAAGAAGGCCAAGGCCGATAGCGTCGCTGCTGCCAAGAAGGCTGCCGCTGAAGCCAAGAAGGCAGAAGCGGAAAAGAAGAAGGCTGAGGCCGCAGAAGCGAAGAAGAAGGCTGCCGAAGAAAAGAAAGCCGCCGCTGCCGCGAAGAAAGCCCAGCAGGATAGCATAGCTGCCGTGAAGAAGGCCAAGGCCGATAGCGTTGCTGCCGCTAAGAAGGCTGCTGCCGAAGCCAAGAAGGCAGAAGCTGCCAAGAAGAAGGCTGAAGCCGAAGAGGCTAAGAAGAAGGCCGCCGAAGAAAAGAAGGCTGCTGCTGAAGCCAAGAAGGCGGAAGCCGCCAAGAAGAAAGCTGAAGCCGAAGAAGCCAAGAAGAAGGCTGCCGAAGAAAAGAAGGCTGCCGCCGAAGCCAAGAAGGCCCAGCAGGATAGCATCGCTGCCGTGAAGAAGGCTAAGGCTGATAGCGTTGCCGCTGCGAAGAAGGCCGCTGCAGAAGCCAAGAAGGCGGAAGCCGCCAAGAAGAAGGCCGAAGCTGAAGAGGCAAAGAAGAAGGCCGCCGAAGAAAAGAAGGCTGCTGCCGCCGCCAAGAAGGCCCAGCAGGATAGCATCGCTGCTGTGAAGAAGGCTAAGGCTGATAGCGTCGCCGCTGCGAAGAAGGCTGCTGCAGAAGCCAAGAAGGCAGAGGCAGAAAAGAAGAAAGCCGAAGCTGCTGAAGCTAAGAAGAAGGCTGCCGAAGAAAAGAAGGCCGCTGCTGAAGCCAAGAAGGCCGAAGCCGAAAAGAAGAAGGCAGAAGCAGAAGAAGCCAAGAAGAAAGCTGCCGAAGAGAAGAAGGCTGCTGCCGCCGCCAAGAAGGCCCAGCAGGATAGCATTGCTGCTGTGAAGAAGGCGAAGGCCGATAGCGTTGCCGCTGCCAAGAAGGCCGCCGCTGAAGCTAAGAAGGCTGAGGAAGCCAAGAAGAAGGCTGAAGCCGAGGAGGCCAAGAAGAAGGCTGAAGAAGAAAAGAAGGCCGCTGCCGCCGCCAAGAAGGCCCAGCAGGATAGCATCGCTGCCGTGAAGAAGGCGAAGGCCGATAGCGTTGCCGCTGCCAAGAAGGCTGCTGCCGAAGCTAAGAAGGCTGAAGAAGCCAAGAAGAAGGCAGAAGCAGAAGAAGCCAAGAAGAAGGCTGCTGAAGAAAAGAAGGCCGCTGCCGCTGCCAAGAAGGCAGAGGCCGAAAAGAAGAAGGCCGAAGCTGAAGCTGCCAAGAAGAAGGCTGAAGAGGAAAAGAAAGCTGCTGCCGCCGCCAAGAAGGCCCAGCAGGATAGCATCGCTGCTGTGAAGAAGGCTAAGGCCGATAGCGTTGCCGCTGCCAAGAAGGCCGCTGCTGAAGCCAAGAAGGCCGAAGCCGAAAAGAAGAAAGCTGAAGCTGCTGAAGCCAAGAAGAAAGCTGAAGAAGAAAAGAAGGCTGCTGCCGCCGCCAAGAAGGCTCAGCAGGATAGCATCGCTGCTGTGAAGAAGGCCAAGGCCGATAGCGTTGCCGCCGCCAAGAAGGCTGCTGCCGAGGCTAAGAAGGCAGAAGAAGCCAAGAAGAAGGCCGAAGCTGAAGAGGCCAAGAAGAAGGCTGCCGAAGAAAAGAAGGCCGCCGCTGAAGCCAAGAAGGCGGAAGCAGAAAAGAAGAAGGCTGAAGCCGCCGAAGCGAAGAAGAAAGCTGAAGAAGAAAAGAAGGCCGCTGCTGCCGCGAAGAAGGCTCAGCAGGATAGCATCGCTGCCGCGAAGAAGGCCAAGGCCGATAGCGTTGCCGCCGCCAAGAAGGCTGCTGCCGAGGCTAAGAAGGCTGAGGAAGCCAAGAAGAAGGCCGAAGCCGCCGAAGCGAAGAAGAAAGCTGAAGAAGAAAAGAAGGCCGCCGCTGCTGCAAAGAAGGCTCAGCAGGATAGCATCGCTGCCGTGAAGAAGGCGAAGGCCGATAGCGTCGCTGCTGCCAAGAAGGCCGCTGCCGAAGCTAAGAAAGCAGAAGAGGCCAAGAAGAAGGCTGACGAAGCTGCTGCCAAGAAGGCAGAAGCAGAGGCCAAGAAGGCTGAAGCGGAAGCAAAGAAGGCAGAAGCCGAAGCCAAGAAGGCAGAGGCTGAGGCAAAGAAGGCCGAAGCTGAAGCAGCTAAGGCTCAGGCCGAGGCAAAGAAGGCAGAAGCATCTGCTCCGGCCCCTGCTGCAAAGCCTGCCGAAGCGCCGAAGGCTACCGCGCAGCCGGCTGCAAAGCCCGCTGCCGCAAAACCCGCAGCCGCTCCCGCCAAGAAGTAATTCTGGCCGGATCCAGTTTCAAAAGGACGCCCTCGCCGGCGCCCTTTTTTCTTTTGGAATAAAATTCACTATATTTGTAGTATCAATCATAACTAGAAGGTGAATGTATGAAAAAACTGTTCGGACTTGCTATCTTGTTGTCTGTCATGGGGTTAATCGCCTGCAGTGGAAGCGGAACCAATACGGACGACGATTGTGATGACAATGCTGCCTCTTGCCAGACGACGGATGACGGCGGCGATGTCGATACCCCGGAAACAGATTCCGGTAT
>JAEEGH010019200.1_pt1 | contig 14359 bp, 13 predicted proteins | sample 9134181 | NCBI WGS metagenome assembly JAEEGH01 (sample SAMN16246544, study PRJNA631951) | gut metagenome | biome: gut microbiome; feature: rumen; material: DP-attached | host: Bos | place: Iran: Karaj | collected 2018-10 | reverse complement strand
GACGGAACAGAATACTCAGCTGAGCCGATCCTGAAGAGGCGGTCGACGAGATATAGTCCATACCCTCCACACCGTTGATACTCTCTTCCAACGGCACAATCACGGAGTTCTTCACCGTCTCCGCATCAGCACCAGGATAACTGGTGAACACCGCAACAGTTGGCGGTGCAATATCTGGATACTGCTCAATAGGCAGCGAAACCAGTCCGATGATACCCAGTATGACGATGAGGATGGAAATCACCGTCGAGAGAACCGGGCGTTTGATAAATGTTGTAAAAGTCATATTCTCTTTTCAATTAGTAGTTAGTAATGAGTAATTAGTAATTATGATTTGTTCTACGACAATTTTAAGGTAGATATGAGGTAGATATTATGTTCTCTGCGGCTTGCAAGGTAATCATAATTACTCATTACTAATTACTCATTACTAATTATTTTTCATAGATGAAACAATCTCTCCGGCCGTCATTGCCTTTGCCTGCTCGTCAATCTTCTGCTGATAGCGCTCAGGGGTAATGGGCACAATCTCCATACCGTCGTTGAGTTTGGTAATGCCGTTAGTTACATATTTGTCACCAGGCTTCAGACCGTCGATGACGATGTAGTTGTTGCCGTCGTTCTGCGGGTCAACCTGGATCTCAGTATAGACCACCTTGTTATCCTTGCCCAGGGTATAGACGAACTTCTTGTTCTGTACCTCGCTGACGCAGGCCTGCGGAATGATGATGGCACCCGTGCTGACGCGCGGCAGCACGATAGAGCCTGACGCACCGCTCTTCAGCAGCTTCTGGGGGTTGGGGAATACGGCAATCATCTGCACCGTACCTGTTGAGGGGTCAATGACGCCGCTCATCTTGGTAATCTTTCCTTCCTGTTCGTACATGGAACCGTCAGCCAGCTGCAGCTTCACGGCAGGCAGTGAAGTGAGGTCCTTGCCACCCTTCTGCATGGCCATCACGTCCTTCTCGGTCATGGAGAAATACACCTCCATCGACGAGATGTTGGAAACGGTAGTCAGGGCGTTGGAACCGCTGACCAGCGCACCCTTCTTGAAGGGCAGTGTGCCGATGACACCTGATGCAGGACTCTTCACATAGCAGAAGCTCAGTGCTTCGCGGGCTGAGGCCAGGAGCGCCTGTGCCTGTGCCAGCTGTGCCTTAGCACTCTCGTAGGAGTTCTGCGACGACTGCAGCTCGTAGTCGCCAATCACGTTGTTCTCATGCAGCTTCTGGGCGTTCTCGTAAGTCAGCTTCACGGTGTTCAGCTGGGCGGTTGCCGTGTTGACAGTTGCCTGAGCCTGGCGCACTTGAGCCTGATACGTTTCATTGTCAATCACAAAGAGCAGTTGGCCGGCACTCACCGTCTGACCTTCCCTGACGTTGATCTGCGTCAGGAAACCGGTAGCCTTCGGGCGAATCTCAACGTCCTGAACGCCCTTGATGACAGCAGGATACGAGGTTTGCATGTCAGCACTCGACGTACTGACAGCCACTACAGGATACTCGTTGTCACCAAAGTTGGGGCGACCACCGCCACCACCGCTACATGATACCAGCATTGCAGCCGCAGCTGCAATCATAAACATCATTTTCTTTTTCATACTTATCGCTTATTAATTAATTATTCGAATAATTGTACTCGTGAAAGTAACACCAATTCTTTTGTTTACAGGCGGCCATGCCGCATTTGCGCGGCAAGGCTGCGAGTGAGCGAGAGCAGAGTGAAGCTTGCTTCAACTCTGCCGAGCGTGAGCAGGCTCGCACGCTTTTGCGTGCAAAGATACGAAAAAGTTGAGAGTTGATTGTTAGGAGTTGAGAGATTTTTGCCATTATGTATTGTCCTTTAACTCCTTTTAACTCCTTTGACTTCTATAACTCCCCCCAAAAGTATTACCTTTGAGCCTACGGCTCTTAGGCAGGCGGCACCTCGGAAATGAAAATTAATGTAAATTTATTTTGCATTTCGCTCGGTTTGCGTTACCTTTGCAAGCAAATCAATAATTGTAAGCCCATGTCAAAGAACAAACTACAACCCGGGCGCGACGCCCTGCAACGCTACTTAGACGAAATAGGGGATACGCCCCTCATGACTGATGCCGAGGAACAGCAGCTGGCACAACGCATCCAACAAGGTGACCAGCAGGCTGCCGACCAGTTGGCAACCGCCAATCTGCGCTATGTCGTTACCATAGCCCGACAGTATCTGCCGCAGCTCTCAGCGCTCAACGCTCAACACTCACTACTTTTCGATGACCTCGTCAGCGAGGGAAACATCGGACTCATGAAGGCCGCGCTGAAGTTCAAGCCTCAAAGCTCAAACCTCAAAGCTCAAAGCTCAAAGCGCTTTGTCACTTTCGCTGCACCCTATATCCGTACGGCTATCGAGCAGGCCCTCTCAACGCTCGATGCTCAACGCTCGACGCTCAGCACCGATGAGTCGCTGCCCTATGGCAGCAACAACAACTTCACGCTGCTCAACGTGCTGGAGGATAAAGACGCGCCACAGGCTGACGCCCCGCTGGAACGCGACACGCTGTCAGCAGAGCTGCTCAATGCCGCCAGCGTGCTCAACGAGCGTGAACGGGCCGTCATTACCCGGCTGTTTGGCATCGGCTGCGAACGCCTCACCATGATAGAAGCCGCTATGGAGTTAGGCCTGAAGCGTGAGCGTGTCCGTCAGATACGCGACGTTGCCCTGCGCAAAATGAAGAAAGCGGGACGTTAAGGTCAAATTGTCACAAAACAATATATGCAGACAAGATTCAAGAAAGGAGCCAAGGTTTTCGACATCGTGATAACCGCCGTGGCGGGAATGTTCTCGGTGGGCATGATGCTCTATGGCGTGTTTCATTTCGGACTGGCCGAGGCGTGGCCCGAACTGGTGCTCAACCTGTTCTACATGGCCTGTCTGGCTATGATATGGATGTACTTCTTCAATCGCCTTGACAGTCTTCGTTTCAACTACTGGTGCTCCATCACAGTGGGCATAACGGTGCTGCTGCGCGACATACTCTTTGCACCGCCCCTGTCATGTTACGCACTCCACCTGGTGTGTCTTATCCTCTCGGTGTTGCTGCTCTGCACGCTCACTTATTTCTATGCACGTAAGAACTGGAAGAGCTACACCAAGCGCAACCTGTGGGCCATCTGCATCATCGATATACTCATTGCGACACTCTACAACTGGGACATCTATATGGAGCCCATCAACGAATACACCAACTATTTTCTCACGGAGATCTGGATTCGCCCCACCATCACCTACGGCCTCGTGGCCTGCTTCGTGACAGAGGTAGAGAAGAAATAATTAAAATCATCAACAATGAAGAGAGTCATGATATGGGTGGCCGCCACCCTCGTTAGTAGCGTAAGCGTGCTGGTGTTCACCGGCTGTCAGAGCGGAGCCAGGAAATCATCCAGTCCCGAAGCCACCGGCTTGATCAATGAGGCGTCCGAGGCGAAAGACAATGAGAGGGTGCTATTCTTGGCAGACAGCTTGGAAAAGGCGGGAAAGATTTCCCAAGGCGAGAGCTATTACTGGCAAGGCCATGCCTACTACCAGATGGGACAGCGCGAACAGGCAAAGTCCCTTTGGCAAGAGGCTATCAAGGTCACGGAAAATTCTACCGACGCCAACGACCTGAAATACTATGCCAAGTCGGCCAGCTACCTGACCAGTCAGCTCTGCCGTTACGCAGAATACGCAGCTGCCTTATATACGGCGCTCCCTGTCATCAACCGGCTGGAGAAGATTGAGTGCGACACCACCAGCGACTATACCAACCTGCTGGTTTTCGCAGGCTGCTGCAAGGTCTATTTCGACAAGAAAGACTCCACAGCCACCGACATGCTGGAGCGAGCCTATCGGCTGCACACCGACCGTATTCGGCAGAAAGCTTCGAAAAAGGCCTATCGTGATGCCATGGTGGGTATCATCAACATCGCCTACATCTGGAACTACGTAAAAGGATATGAGGAAGGACTGATGTGGGATGAACGCATGGGAGACTTGATGAAGGAATACAAGACGCTATTCGACGACGAAAAATATATCGACAAGCAATGGGCCAGGTACAAGATATTCCTAGCCACCTCATTGGAGGGTGTGGGCCGCCACGAAGAGGCTAAGAGTGCCTACGAGGAATACCTGCAGACAAAATTCTCTGATACCAGGGAGGGGTGGACCGATGCCTGTGACTACCTCACCGTGGCCCAACGGTGGGATGAGGCTGTAGCCAACTATTGCACCATTCTGGAATACCTCCACAAGGACCTCAACGTTTATTCATTAGACAACATTCAGCGCTACTTGCTGAAGAAGTACCGTGCCCACCAGATGCTCAACCAGCAAGACTCCATTAATCTGACGGCACGCCAGATTTGCGAGGTGCTCGATTCCGCCATCACCAACAACAGGCACCTTGATGCCAGCGAGTTACAATCCATCCACGAGCGGGATATGGAGATTGTGGAGGCCGAAGCGAGTTCAGCACGCCAACGACAAATCTATACCGGTCTGGTGGTGGTGATACTGATAATTGCCTTCACCATCTACACCATCTTCCGTCACCGTGCCAATCTCAAGCTGCGCAAGGCCCACGAAGAGCTGAAGGTAGCCTACAACCAGTTGGAAGAGACCACCGCCCAGAAAGCCGCGATAGAAAGTGACCTCCGTATTGCCAGCGGCATACAGATGGGCATGCTGCCCGAGAAGTTCCCCACCAGGTCCGACCGCGACGACGTGCTGCTCTATGCCTCGCTGACCCCGGCCAAGGAAGTGGGCGGCGACCTGTTCGACTTCTATTTCCGCGACGAGAAGCTCTTCTTCTGCATCGGCGACGTCAGCGGCAAGGGTGTGCCTGCTTCGCTCTTCATGGCGGTCACCCGTTCAACCTTCCGCACCGTGTCGGCCCATGAGTCGATGCCCGACCGCATCGTGACCATCATGAACAAGACGATTGCCGACATGAACAAGAACCACATGTTTGTAACCCTCTTCGTCGGTGTGCTCGACCTGCCCACAGGTCGTCTGCGCTACTGCAATGCCGGCCATGATGCCCCGTTGCTCGTCGGAGCCGGCATAGGCGAACTGCCCTGCGACTCGAACATCCCCGTCGGCTTCATGCCTACGTGGAAGTACTCGCTGCAGGAGGCGCATATTTTCACCGGCACCACCATTTTCCTCTTCACCGACGGACTGACTGAGGCGATGGATGCCGACAATGCACAGTTCCAGATGGAGCGTATCAAAGAGGTACTTGCTGGTTATTTAGGATATTCGTCGTTTAGTCGTTTAGGAACAAATGTTACTTCCCCAAACGACCAAACGACCAAACGACCAAACGACCTGATAGAAGCAATGACTGATGCCGTCCACCAGTTTGTGGGCGATGCCGAACAAAGCGACGACCTAACCATGATGGCCATACAGTATATCAAGCAGCAGAGTGACGTACTGATGCGTAAGAGCATCGTGCTGCCCAACGACGTGCAGGAAGTGCCACGGCTGAATGCCTTTGTTGAAGAGGTCTGCCAGGCTGTAGGGTTCGACGACATCGTCACCATGAAGGTCAATGTGGCTGTGGAGGAGGCTGTGGTCAACGTGATGAAATACGCCTATCCGATAGGATATCGCGGCGACGTGACCATTGAGGCTGCCTCGAATAATGAACGGTTGAAGTTTACCATCATCGACAGCGGCAAGCCCTTTGATCCCACCGTTCAGGCCGAAGTCGATACTACGCTTTCTGCCAAGGAACGGAAAGTGGGCGGACTGGGCATCCACATCATACGACAGAACATGGACTCCATGAACTACGAACGCATGAACAACCTCAATGTGCTGACACTGAGGAAAAACATTAAACATTAAACATTAAGCATTGTGAAGGAAAACAGTGAAGATACATTACAATCGCCCGAGCAGATAGCCGACCATCTGCGGGTGACATACGTTCCCACCTATCTCTTGGCTTCGGCAGCATTCGGCTGCCGTCTCTGCCATCAGTCCGGTCATCTACGCCAATGGTATGGTACACATCGAGGCAACGCTGGCACCACACCCGCACCTCATGCCTGGCATGACGGCATTCGTCACCAAAGTGAAATAATAAACATCTAAAAACCATAAGATTATGCACGTAACAATTCAAGAGCAAGAAGGCAACATGGTTGCCATCCTGAAGGGCAATCTCAACACAGCGTTTGCCGCAGAAACCGAGAAGGCAATGAATCCACTGAACGACGTGGAGGGTAAGAACATCATCATCGACTGCACCGACCTGGAGTATATCTCATCGGCCGGCCTCCGCATCTTCCTTGGCATCCTGCAGAATGTCCAGGAAAGGGGCGTGCATGTCTATATCAAGGGTATCAACGATGCCGTCAACGATGTTTTTGTTATCACCGGGTTCAACAATATCTTTGAATTCATGTAAACCTTCCTTCCAATATGAGCAAATATGACTGAGACAAAGATTTACGTGGGGCTGAACGATGCCGCTACCAAACAACAGGAACATCTCACGGAGTTGTACGTTAAGGTGATGAAGCACGTCTGCCAGAGTTTCCATGTCTCGTTCTCGTTTGTCGTTACTGAAGGCGGATATTTCCACGAAAACGGCGATTATGTACAGGAGAAGACGCTTGTACTCTCGCTGATTGACCCGGAAGCAGGCGTTGCCGAAACCATTGCAAAAGAGCTCTGCGCCTTCTTCCATCAGGAAAGTGTCTTGATAACACAGAATCAGATGAGTGCCTATTATGTCAAAGAAGACCTGCTGGTAAAAAAATAGACAAGGATGGTAAAACAACTGAAACTAAGGAACGGAAAGTGGGCGGACTGGGCATCCACATCATGCGTCAGAACATGGACTCCATGAACTACGAGCGAATAGACAACCTCAATGTGCTGACACTGAGGAAGAAATTTAAGAATGAAGAGTGAAGAATGAAGAATGAAGAATGAAGAATGAAGAATGAGCGTGTCCGTCAGATACGCTATCCTGCTACTTTCGGTTATAACATGCTATGTATGTGAATTTTAGTGGTAGCGGGGTTGTGGATGAATCCGGCTACAACCCCGCTACTTTTTGGGCTTATCCTGCTACTATTTTAACTTTAGGTAGTAGCCGCGTATGCCATTGTTGCCTCCACGTTCCCAGTGAAGCTGCTTCAGAGTCAATCCGAGTGTCTTCAAACTGGGAATGTCTGCCGTCCGCAGATGACGGGCGAGTTCCTTCTGGATATCCTTTACCTGCCAGAGGTTTTCGCGCTTGTGTTCGGATGTAGGTTGAAAAATACCCTGAAGGACAGAGAAAACGGACGATTCCTCCTGATAATGGCTGTTGTGCTTCTGTATCTCGCGCTCGTCGTCGCTGGTAAACCAATAGATGCAGTCGCGCTGTTGCAGTTCAGTGACGGCCTGCGCATACATCTGCCGATAGGGTATGTGTCCGGACATGTCAACCATGCCCGTTACTTCCACACAGAGGTAACGCCGTGTACCGTCGCCTGCAGGCAGCGGAGTCTGGTCGTTGGTGGTCGCAATGAAGGAACACAATCGCGGGGTCATGGTGTATTGGTCGCTGCGCATCTTACGCACCTGAACGTCTTTCTCGGTGAGCAACCGCTTGATCTTGGCTTGTTCGCGGGGTGTCTTGGCATCGTACTCGTCAATGTTGACTAACCACATGCGCCCCAACACTCGTTCTACCTGCTCGGCGTTGTCCATTTTGATGTCCTTCATGTAGTATTCACGCATGCTGGGTGGCAGGATGTGGTTGCAGAACTGAGTCTTTTGCGTACCCTGTTCACCGATAATCATGGGGACCATGGAGTTGCCGAAGTCGCTGTTCAGGTCAAGGGCCTGAGCGACCATCGCCAGGAACCAACGATGGAAATACTTGGGCCACAGGGCGTAACGCGTCGGCAGCCGACGGGCGTAGTCCTCGATGTAGTTGTGCTTGCCGTCCCATTCACCTACACCGGCCAGGAACTCATGGATGGGGTTGTAGTCCTGAATGTGGGCCTACTCTAAATAGACGCGAATGTCGTTCATCCAGCTTTCACCGCCTTCCTTCATCTCCTCCACCACCAAGCTTTTCAGCTGGCGGTCGGTTAGTGGTGCCCACTGTTTGAAGTTCAAGTCGTTGGGCCGAAACTCCGTGATGCCTGGACGGTTCCTCTGATCCAATATAAGTCGTCAAGCTTTTCGCATATGGGCAAGACAGATTATTAAAGATTATCTCGTTAGAGGTTATGCATTTTCTTTTCTGGTGTGCCCCAAACCGGCACACCTCTTTTAATATTTGTATCTGCTGATGTCGATTTTCTGTTAATTGAGGTATAAAATCCGTTCTCCAACTATCGTTTGTTGGTGGGACGACTTTCAAAATAAACAATTTTTGTTTTAAAATCGTAAATTTTTGCATGAAAGCGTGCTTTTGTCTTTGATATGTGGAAATTTCTTATTACTTTTGTGCATTACAAAATCAATGACTAACGGAAACAGTAACAAAATAATCAAATAATCAAAAACAATGAACAAGAACGAGAAATTTGTCATCACTCGTCATCTCGATGGATGACCTGACCGAGGACGATGCTGTAGAGGTTATCATTGATTATATTAACCGCACAAGCAAGTAACAAAGGGAGTTAGGATTAAAGATCCTGCCCCAGGAATAATATAGGAATGACAACTATGGTAAAACAACTGAAACTATGGCTGATAGCCGCCATCCTGATTTGCGGCACAAGTGTGCTCACCTCCTGCTCAAACGACGACGACCAGTCGGAGCCGCAGGAGTACACGGGCGTTCCGCTTGTCATCCTCGACACTGACATCGGCTCATCGACCGACGACCTTTTTGCACTGGAGATGCTCTATCGCTACGAGGACGAGGGGCGTTGTAAGTTGCTTGGCGTAGTGGTTGACAGAGAAGGCGAACCAAATGCGGTCTTTGCCGACGTGATGAATACGTACTTCGGCCACGGCGACGTGCCCGTCGGCCTTGTGCGCGACGGCGTCAAAGAGCCGAAGGTGTGGATTGACTATGCTCACGTGGCTGACACGAAGGACGGCGAGGGGCAGCCGATGTTCAGGCGCTTCATAGCCGACCATTCATCGTTGCCCGACGGGTGGCAGCTCTACCGCCGTCTGCTGGCCGCCCAGCCCGACCGCTCGGTGAGCATCGTGAGTGTGGGCTTCGTCACTTGTCTGGCACAGTTGCTGACATCCGGGGCCGACGAGTACTCATCGCTCACGGGCGTGGAACTGGTGCGCCGCAAGGTGAAATGTATCTATCTGCAGGGCGGCGTGTTCGGCGAGGCCGTGGAGCCCGATTTCAACTTCGCTCAGGGCATCACGTTCGCCAAGACCTTCTTCCAGCTTTGGCCGCAGGAGGTCGATATGGTGTTCTCGCCGATGGAGACAGGGCAGGACGTGGAATATACGCCCGAGCAAGTCATCGCCGACGTCTCGTGGACCGACGCACATCCCATCAAGCAGGTCTATATGCAATGCAACTGCGACACGGGGCAGCGCATGTGGGACGTGATGCCCGTCGTACAGGCCGTGGAGGGCGATGCTCTCTTCTCGCTCTCCCCTCGTGGCACCGTGGTCCTCGACGATCAGGCGGAGACCATCTTCACTCCCTCAACCACGGGCAACTGCCGCTACCAGCTGCCCGGCTCTGAAGCGTGGGCGGCACAGATGCTGGAGAAGATACGCAACACGAACGCCTTGGGCAATTAGAACGTCAAAGACAATGAGTCGCCTGTCTTGTAAACTGTTCATCTTCGTCATGCTTGCCTTCTGTGGGCAGGCTTCGGCACAGAATGGGGTGACGAAAATCATCAATAAGGGACTGGAGTTAATGGACTCGATGGCAGTCAAGGGTATTGACCGCAACTACATCGACATTCCGGATCGCCCTTGGCAAATCGTTGTGAAAAACAACATGAACCAGAGCATTGTGAGGATGAAAACGACGGGTATGGCTGCCGGTGTACCCTACAGTATCGAGCCATACCTGAAGACCGAGATGTCGCAGTACATCGGACTGTGGGTAGGCTACCGGGGGCATGGCGTGGGCTACACAATGAAGGTGGGGGGAAAGAAAGGCGGTTATCTCTCGTTTGCCTCTACAAGCAAGGCTTACGGTCTGAACCTTCGCATCCACAGGTTCGAGAACGACCATCCGCGCTTTGACCTCAACACAGACCTTATCCCCGAGGAAGACAAGGACGACTGGCAGCAGATGCATCTCAAGGAACCTATCAAGGTGCACTCCCTCATCGCTGACGGCTATTACATGTTCAACAGCAAGCAATTTTCTTACGCCGCAGCCTATAAGCAGTCGGTGCTGCAGAAACGTTCTGCCGGTTCATTGATGGCAGGAGCGATGTATTATTACGGCCACATTGACTATGCGTCGGACATGAATGCCGATTTGGTGTATCTGATGCATGGCTTGGGCAAGGTGAAGCTGTGGCAAGCCAGTGTAGGCGTTGGCTATGCCTACAACTGGGTGCCGGCACGTGGGTGGATTGTCAATGTGATGGCCATGCCGATGTTAACCTTCGTCAACAAGATTAAAGCCTACGGCTATGCCACCAACGTGCCTGAACTGTTGGAAGACCCCAGACTGTTGGATGGAGAGATGAGTGATGAGGAGTGGGATGAATGGTGGGAAAACAGCCTGCGCCTAACGCCCATGGGCGAAACAACGTTCAACGGTGGTGTAATGGTCAATTTCGATGCCCGTCTGTCGCTGAGCTATAACTTCGGACGGTACTTCCTGAATGTCTTTGGGCAGTTCAATAACAACCGCTATCATCACAACGGCAGTAAAGGATACTTGAACGACTGGTTCGTCAATACATCTTTAGGTGTAAGGCTATAAAACGCCTTCACCCCTCAATACAACAAAGATTCTTAGCAAGCTGTTCTACGGAGCTGGCTCCTACGAGGACAGACGTAACGCCCTGTTGCTGCAAGATCCAGCGCAGGGCGTTGGCGGCTATGGTGCGCCCTTCGGCCTCGGCCTCTGCTTTCAGACGGCGGAGGTAGTCGAGCAGCTCTGGCGTCAGACGGTCCGACTTGAGGAACTTGCCCTGTGCCATGCGTGAGTCTTGTGGGATGCCGTTGAGATAGCGGTCGGTGAGCAGCCCCTGGGCGAGGGGGGAGAAGGCGATGAAGCCTATGCCGTTCTGGTGGCAGAACTCCAGAATGCCCTCATCCATAGGCTGTCGGTCGAGCATGTTGAGCTTGCCCTGATAGATGAGCAGGGGCACGTCACGCTCCCGCAGATACTGTTCGGCCTTGATGAGCGGCTCCAACGGCCAGTTGCTGATGCCCACATAGAGGGCTTTGCCTGCACGCACGATATCGACGAGTGCCTGAAGCGTCTCCTCTATGGGCGTGTCAGGGTCGAAACGGTGGCTGTAGAACAGGTCAACATAGTCCAGGTGCATGCGTCGCAGGCTCTGGTCGAGGCTGGCCATGAGGTACTTACGTGAGCCATGGTCGCCGTAGGGACCGGGCCACATGTCGTAACCGGCCTTGGTAGAGATGAACAACTCGTCGCGGTAGGGACGGAAGTCGTCGTCCATCAGTCGGCCCAGCGTCTCCTCTGCCGAGCCATACACTGGGCCGTAGTTGTTGGCCAGGTCGAAATGTGTAATGCCGTGGTCGAAGGCAAAACGGGTGATGGCACGGCTACGTTCGTAGGGGTCAACACTTCCGAAGTTATGCCAGAAGCCTAAACTGACCTTTGGCAACATGACGCCACTGCGTCCGCAACGGACATACAGCTGACTGCTGTTATCATAACGGTGCTCGTCAGCAAGGTACAAATTGTTAAACATTGTCTAGTAAGTTTTAAAACAACGGATTACGCGGATTACACGGATAACATCTAGGGGGCACTGACTGCGTCCAGCCAGCCGGATAAGCCTACCAAGGCGGCATTCCAGTTGATGGCAATCTCGTTGGAGGCATACGACGGCACAACGTCGGTATATGACTCGTCAGGCTGGGAAGAGGGGTAGGTGACTCCTGTCTCGTGACGGTCCTGCTGTCCGGGATTGGGACCTCCCACCAACATACCTGGGATGGGAGCCTCTATGCCGTCGGCTGTCGAGAGACGGTGGTGTGGATGCATGGGACTCTTCGTGCCGAAGCCTGTGACGTAGCAGTAGCCCGTGGCATTACGGCCGAGGATGTAGTCCATGTTGTCCTGGGCAGCACGCAGGTAGGCAGCGTCGCCTGTCAGCTTGTAGGCATAGAGATGTATCATGCCATTGACACCGAATTCCTCTGACAGACAGCCCCAGCCGAAGCTACGCGGGGTGTTGCCCGAGGGAGTGTTGAAGCCGCTGGCGGGAATCTCTGCCAGTTTTGCCTTGGCAAAGTTCAGCAGCAGCTCACGGTTCACCTTGCCCAGCTCGTCGTCAGGACACGAAAGCCACGCGAAAGTACCGAACGTAGCCACGTTGCCCCATGCCGGAACGGTGAACTCAAGGGGTTGCATCTGCTGTGCTACTTCGCGGAAGTGCGGGTCTTCCGTCAGCAGGTAGAGCTCGGTGGCAGCCCAGAAACGCTCGTCGTTGGCATTGCCGTCGCCATACTCACCCGTGGAAACGGCAGGCTGGAAGTTCTTGCTCAGCTCGCGCTGGTTGTAGAAGGCACGCGGATGCTGCTCGGCCCAGTGGTAGGCGGCAAGTGCTGCACGTGCGGCATGGTCGGAGAAACAGGGATAGTCCTTGTTACCTTTATATATACGTGCTGCCTGTGCCATGCAAGCCGCAAAGTCGTAGCTGGCCGTCACGGTCTTCTGCACCACATAGCGCTGCTGATGACACTCGACGGGCATCACCATTCCCTCGAAATTGGGCGTGGTGAGCTTGTGATAGACGCCGCCGTCGTAGGGGTCCTGCATGGTGAGCATCCACTTCAGGTTATACATCAGCTCGTCGAGCAGGTCAGAGGTCTTGTTCCCCTGTTCAGGAATATCCACCTTCAGGGCATCGAAGTATGCCTTGTTCTGTTCGTAGGAGAAGAGCATCAGGCTGACGGAGTAGGCGGAATTGACGATGTATTTGTTGAAGTCGCCAGCATCGTACCAGCCGTAGGGCGACGAGATATGTGCTCCTGCCGGACGGCCTGGCGAGACTGCCGAGGGATGAATCAGCACCAGCGTGTCAGGATGACCCAAGGGGCGTGCCCACACACCGGCATACTTGGCATCGATGGGCATTCCCGAGCGGTTGAGGTAGAACGACTTGATGGCTCCCTGCGTCAGTCCTGTCAGGGCGTTGGCCTTGATCTCGATGGGCATCACCTCGTCTTTATACACCAGTTCGTAGCGTCCTGGCGTGGTGATGTGGCTGAAATCCACAATCACACGCTTCTTCTTCGACCAGGGCGACTCGCTGATGCGCACGAAGCGGCTCTTGCCGACCACCTTGCCTGTCTGTACGTCGCGTACGCTGAGGGTGACCTTCTTGCCACCGTTATCTACTACGGCAATCTTCTCCTGCTGGGGGAAGAACGCCACTTGGTTCACACGGATTTGCGCCACGGCGTGGCTGAATGATAAATGACAGATGATAAATGATAAGCCTATCACCATCATCATGAATTTACCATTTGACAATCTGCATTTTACTTTTTTCATATTTTAGGTTTTTAATAAATTCACCACTCACCACTCACTACTCACCACTCACCCTATAGGGCTTCGCCCGTCAGCCCCATTTCCTCCGCCTTCTCTTTGAGCAGTTGCATGAGTGGCTCACGTTCGTTGGGTACGCGGTTGTCGAGCACGGCGTCCTTCAGTGTCTGCTTCAGGATGCCCACCTCGCGTGAGGGTTGCAGATGGAACATTTCCATAATCTCGTTGCCGTCGATGACGGGCTGCAGCAGCCGCACGTAGTCCTTCTCCTTCAGGTCGGTGAGCTTCTCGCGCACCATGCGGAAGTTCTCCAGGAAGATTTTCTTCCTCACCTCGTTCTTGCTGGTGAGGTCAGCCTCGCAGAGCGTCATCAGGTCGTCAATGTCCTCGCCGGCATCGTTCAGCAGGCGACGTACGGCAGAGTCGGTCACCTCCTCGTCGGCTATGGCGATGGGGCGCATGTGCAGGTCAACCAGCTTCTGCACGTACTTCATCTTCGCGTCTAACGGCAGCGCCAGCCTCCTGAAGATGTTCGGCACCATCTTGGCTCCCACGATGTTATGGTTATGGAACGTCCATCCCATCACAGCGTCCCCCAGCTTTGTGTTCGTCTGTCCGGCGTCATGCCGCAGGGCGGCCCAGCGGAGTCATCTTTGAGAATTGGGAAGGGATAAGGGA
>JAEEGH010019198.1_pt1 | contig 14359 bp, 17 predicted proteins | sample 9134181 | NCBI WGS metagenome assembly JAEEGH01 (sample SAMN16246544, study PRJNA631951) | gut metagenome | biome: gut microbiome; feature: rumen; material: DP-attached | host: Bos | place: Iran: Karaj | collected 2018-10 | reverse complement strand
CATTCACACCGCAATATTGACCGCATCATCGGCCACACGAGGTGCCTTTCAAACCAACTGGGCTATGTTTCGCTCGGAGAGCACTTATCTTTTGACACAGGAAAAGTATTTGAAATCTAATCACACCTTTACCATCAACAAAGATTCCATTTGGAACAATTTAAAAGCAGGTCTTTTCTCTACATTTCAAAGTTTTTTATTACCATTGCGTTTGCAAACCTGATAACGCCATGAGTCACACCGACATTCTTTTCCAAATCCAGCAGCTAGGCAAACAGATTCTGCCCAAGGACGCGCACCTGTTGCTATATGGTTTGCGTGCCCGTGGGGATTACCATGAGGATTCGGATTGGAATCTGCTTATTCTGCTCAACCGTCCGCAGAAAGCGGAGGATTTTCAGAATATCGCCTACCCCATCATGGAGCTTGGATTTGACTTGGGCGAGTATTTCAGCGTACAGACCTATTCACAAGAGGAATGGGACGCCTTACGCTTTTTACCCTATTACAAGAACGTTGAACAAGACAAAATCCTATTGGTATGATCATCCCGTTGGGCGCCCATCAGACACAGATGATACCCTTGTTTCACAAGTTGTTTGGCTTTCGCTTTTTGGTCTATTGCTTCGTTTGCTTCCACAGTGGTTTATCCTTTTAATTGATTGATATTCTGTTGTTAAAATGGCACATCCTCATTTTGTGACCCGACCTTCGAATAAGGTAAAAATCCATCTTCCTCGAATGCCTTCTCGCTTTCTCTCCTATTGTAGAATTCCAATTCAGCCTTGGCTTCCTCATGGCCTTGCTTCGCCGCTTTCGTGAACCATTCAACGGCTTTCTTTTGATCCTCGTCCACGCCGGAACCGTCACGATAACATTCACCCAAACAGTACATCGCTTCAACGTTTCCCTGTTCTGCCGCTTTCGCAAACCATTTGACCGCTTCACGGTTCATTTCCTCTTTACGGGTGCCCCAGTCAACGGTTTCATACCACTTCCCCAATTCGCATTGCATATCAGGGTAGCCGTATTCTGCCAAAATCTTCAGATAGTCCAAAGCCTTGTCCTCGTCCTGCTCCACGCCCAATCCATTAGCGTATGCGACAAACATCCAATGGATGGCATCCTGGTTGCCTTCCTTGCAAGCAGGCTGCAACACATTGTTGATAACAGTCTTCAATTGATGCTTCTTCTTTCTCGTCAAAGGACGACATTGCTGATGATAACGTTGTATGTTTTGGAGTATTTCCTCCTCCGTTTTTGGCAAGCAGTCAAACAAGTATTGGATTGCTTCCTCAAGTGGGGTATGAGGCTCAGCATCTTTAGAATAAGGAAAATAAGTGAGGGTGAAATTACCCTCAGGAGTGATGTTGGGATTTGTTGTTTTCATACTAAACTAATAACAGCAAAAATAGGTGTTTTTATGATAGTGAAGCTGGTACTTTTCAGTACATATAATTAGTGTCATGATTAAAAGAACAAAGACATGACCAAGCTAATAACAGCGATTACACCAAACACGATAGCAGCAATAACAAAGCACCCAGGCCCATCACTGCCACCCCCATCGAAATCACCTGTTTTTGGATTATATTCCCAACCCATAAGTGTAAGTATTTAAAATGATTGTAATAGTTCCTCAAATTCATCTCCTATATCCAGCAGGATCTCATCCTTTGAACAAACAGCGCAATCATCCCGTCTACTGATATTGGCTCCATACCAACGCATGATGGTCGGCATTGGGCCTGCTCCTGGCAAGATGTGCCAATTGGAGAATTTGCGCTCTCGCCTGTTTGCCCAAAGATAGTAATTGTAAACAAGTTCCTCTTCCAGACAGGAGATGCCCGAGGCCTCCCCTTTTGACAATTCCACCAAGGCCAATTTGACCATCATGTTACAGATAGGCTCAATATCCGTCGACAATCCCACCTGAACCATGGCATCTGCATCCTGGGCTGAAACGTATGCGGGAATTATGCCAGTCTGGCGAGCCGAACCCTCGTCGGTAATCTCTTCTTGGACAACTCCAATATTCCCCACCAAACAGCTGTAGCAGGCCTGACCTGGATGATAGATAAATACATCACCACCTTCAGCTCGAGTAAAAGCCCTTCCAAAGATACCAACTTTCTGGAAATCGACCAAAGCCTGCGACAAGGCAAAGCGGCTCGGGTTGTTGTCGGTTGCACAAATCACTAAATCAGCATAACACACAATTTCTTCAAGTCTATGGTTGTTTTTGTTGATATCCAAGGGGTATTTGTGGATTTTTGTGTAAGGGTTTTTACCGAGAATAGATTCTTCGACGGCATCTGTTTTCAGCCTTCCCAAATCTTTGATGAAACAAGTGTGGCGGGCAAGATTATGAAGTTCTACCCGATCATAATCCACCAAAGAAAACTCTCCCACTCCAGCTTTTGCCAACTCAATGGCAATCTGTGACCCGAAACTACCTAACCCAATAACGGCTACATGCTTTTGTTCCAATATTCCGACTTCCAAAATACCTTTACTTCTGGAATACAAATTCTCCTTCGATGGTATCATTTGGAATTCCACCCGTTGAAGCTCATTATCAGTCTTAATGAACACCTGTGGGCCGTCACCTCCGACAAAAACACACCAAAGAATATCATTCAAAAATGATACAATTGGGGCGGCCTTTGAGAAAAAGCACTTTGAAACCCTACCGAAGGCATGTGCCAAAGGCTGAGTATGGAGATGTACCACGCCCTCTCCTTCCCATTCGTAGGCATAGCCACATTGAGCTTCTGCTTCACCACTGGCAAAAGCATCCAACTCCTCTTGTGAAAGATAGACAATCATGCGAATCCGTCTTTGGTCATGTCGGTCACCACCTCACCTGCACCGTGAGTGATACCCATGGGGGCTTCTTCAAACTCGCCGGTCATGGGATTGAAAACCAGGTCTGTAATGGTGTTTCCGCTTTGCGTGTCTTTTACGACTTTGGCGATTTTGTTTGTTTTCTCTTCGCTCATAACTAATTTATTATCTGGTTATTATCTCTTTAAATAGTTCTATTTTTTCTTCTTCTGTTAAATGTAAACCAATGCGTTCATAGAAACGAATAGTGTCTAATGCCTCTTCCTTTTTTTCATTATATCTTCTTGCAATTTCATTTGCGACACCTCCTATCAATTCCTCCAAACTCTGCGGAGGTGTTGGAAACAAAGAATCCGTCAAACTATCATTCCCACCCTTATCTTTAGCACAAGAATACTCGAAATCGCCTGTTCTTCCATTATAGACCAAATCGAACAAATCATTGTCATTCATGGTGTCAAGCTTTTAGATTAACGTTGATGTATCAAATAATAATCGATAGGTTCTCCCGTGCACAAATGCACCTCGTACATTTCAAGCCATAAACGGCATTTGATATACACCTTATACAAGGAGACCCTGTTCGTCCACGATGAACTGCCGTAATGGCAGATCTGGGTGCAACCGTTCTCGCTTCGCAACACGTGCATGGCCGCATCCGGCGTATCCAAAGGAAGTCCAAATTTATCATACAACATCTTGGTGACAAACACCTTGGGAACACTTTCAGGAAACGCGTTCAGCTCAATCCTCAAAGTATAGATGTTTCCGCTGTTGGTACGGCCAGCCATCACCAAATATGGCTTTGACGTGTTCATATCCATAAAACGATAGATGTTGGAAGGCAGCTTGGCTTCCAACACTTCTTGTTCGGCTTTGTATCTACTGTTTTTCATCATAACTCATGTAGTTTATAGTATTCAAAAAATGATTGTTCTGGTAATCTGTCGAAGGGTTGCCAACCCAATCCAGAGGCGCACAGACCTTTTGCTTCAAAGGTAATCAGAGGATGCCTTTCGGGAAATCCCATCGGAAATAATATGTCGGTCATCGTCGCTCCTTCTTCATCCTTCACAAGAATATGGATGAAGCCGTTTTCATCCAATGAAACCTTACACTCCGCATCCTCATGTCGTGTTTGGGCAAAATCAAGCATTTGCTTCAACACCCTGTTGTTGTTCTTGTCGTTCATCCAATAGCCCTCGGGGTATTGCTGTTTCACTCCATGAACGACCGTGGATTTGTATTTCATACCGACCAACACAGGAGTTTTGGTGCAAGGATGCCTCAATAACCCCTTCAAGCGCCGGTCAATCAACCTTCGGAAAGGGCTTTCCATAGGCAGCACTTCCCATTGGGATTCTTGGTAACGGGGAGTGCTCTCAATGAAATTAAAGGCATTGATGGTCGATGTCGTGTTGGTGCAGTTCCCGATACAAAGCAAGAACCAACGCAATTCATGGCGAATCATGTTGTCATATATCGTACTGGCATCGTGGCCGCTGGGATGTGCCAAACCCAGCTGATGATGGGAATGCCATTCACCGATATGCTGTAGTCCGAATTCATGAACGAGGATGCAGCCCACCGTTTCAAGATAGTCAAGGTCTTGGTTGAAGAATGTGGGCTGATGGTTGGCGTTATCGCCAGGGCCAATGGCGTACAACACCACGGGAACACCTGCCGAAGTCCAATAGCCGAACAGCTGTCCGCCAGTCTCAATATGCGGATAGTCCAGGATGCACCGCGAAAGATAGTCCAATTCGCTTTGATAAACAAGAACCGTTTCGGCAGACTTCATGGCGTATGTTTTTATCTTTGGTGAGCAATGATAATTTGTCGCATTTGAATGGCTTCCGATTTCAGGAAACCATGAATGGAAACCTGTGTCCCGAAAGCATAGAATGATATGGTGGAGAAACCGATGATAGGTGTTTCGATATGCACCGACGAGATACAATTATACGGAATGTAAGTCGATTTGCCGCTGAAAATGAAAGGGCAATGCACCGTCACGCCGTTATCATCGAAAATGATGGTCGGCGGAAACAGGACGTTGCCTTCTGAGATTCGGGATGCGGTGTAAGTGCGAAGCATGTCAAACCATTGTGCATATTACACAAGTTTAACCCAATGATGGTCACCTCCAAATCGGCAAACACAGTATCTTGGATAATGGCTACTGTATACTACCATTCCACATCGAGAGCATTGATAGGGTTCGGGGCCAACTTCCGAAATGTCGCACCAATGATGATCCCCGCCACAAGGACAGCCAGGAATAACGGGTGAGTAGCTCGATTGAACAACCGTTCCGCATTTACTACATCCGTAATTATTCAATGGTTCTCGATACTCATATCGGTCTCTTGATTCGTCATCATAATAAGAATCCGAATCATTACCTCATTCAAAAACACCCCCAAACAAGAAGTCTAATAAACCCATTGTTCAATACACTTTATTCGTGTCGTGCGCAACTTCTTGTGTTTTGCCTACTCTAAGAACTTTTCGGCATCCGCTAATTATTTAATTCTTTATTAGTTTGCCTCCGATGATTAATCCAAGAACCGCAACAATGCTTCCAAGAACAGGCATGTCAAGTTTGACAATAAAAAAGCCTCCGGCAAACAAGGCTGCAAAGCCAATAATACCTCCTAATATTTTCATAATAATAGCCCTAAATACGTGTCGGGCGCAACTTCCAATTCTTCGCCTACTCTAAAAGCTTTTCGGCTTCCGCTGTTTTAATCATCTGGATAGATACGTATAACTGCTCTTGCTGTCATACTTGCGAATCTGTCCATTCGACAATTCGACAATCAAATAATCGCCTTGCCATCTGGCGGCCACGGCATTGCCGACATAAACGGTCTCATAATAACCATGGGGCAGCAGAAGTTGAACATTACCGTTTACAATCTTAGCCACTCCGACTTCAAAGTATCTTGAATCCCAAGCCATTGCCTTATGCCCTAATTTCGTGCCGGGCGCAACTTTTTATTTCGCCTACTCTCTCTCAGCTTTTCGGCTTCCGCTGTATCGTTCGCGCTGGGGAATAGACAAAAAAAGCCCGCACCCCAATCCTATCTTGAAGTGAAGGCTCTCGCATGCCCGAAACAAAGATAAGGAAAGCAGTGCGTGCTTTATGGGCACACAGCGCATCCGTCCTGCCTTGTTTCGTTCAAATTTGCGAGATTCTCACTTTCAAGCAGGTAGTATCGCTACCGAGATTTTCTGATTGCAATAAACTCATTATCTCATTCCGCAATGAAAAAAAAGAGACTTTGCTCCAAAAAAACCGGCACTGCTTTTCCCGTTACAAAAGTAGTGGATTTTGCAATACTAATGTTGGTACTTTTCGGTACTTATTAGAAGAGAAGAAAAAATCAGTTTTCCTAAGGTGTTCCATTTCAACCGATAAAAAAGGCCTCCCACAAAGGAAGGTCTTTATTACAGATTTCGAGTCGTTGTATATCTTTATGAAACTACCGAACGATCGCTTCCTTCTCGAACAAGACGATTCAAAAACGCCTGAAAATGATCTATGCTGTAATCAAACCATTTGGCAGCCTCCTCACGGTCTATCTTCACCCCATGCCCGTTACTGAAAGCCAACCACAACAAAACCCTGGCTCTCTCTTTTTCTACCCCAACATCATAGTTCTCTGCCACGTTCTTTAAATACCTTACCAGCATCCTTCCGTTGTCATGCTCTTCGTTCAATATGCCCCATTCATCATAAAAGCCACTCAACTCGTTTGCGATATAAAGCTGGCAGTGCAGATCGCCCTCTTCAGCCAACTTTTCAATTTGATCTTGTATCTTTTCAAACGCTTCATCCACTGCATCGCCATTCATTGTCAGTAAACACTGCACGGCTCCTCTGTTTCCTTGCAATGCAGCTGGTAGTATTTCTGTTTCCACTGCGGCCTTTACTTGCTCTTCGTCAAACGCCGGGTTGCCAAACCACACACCGTATTTGTTCCTGAAGAGATACTTGTTGATGAAATAGTGTTCTGATTTTTCCATGGTTGTAATTATAGTTTGTTTCGCCGCAAAAGTAAAGGTTTTGGGAATACCCCGGTTGGTACTTTTCGGTACTTTCTAATGATAGGAATAGAGGACAAAAAATCAGTTTTTCTTGAATTTTTGACTGGACATCTCATTCAGCCGTTGAAGGTTTTCCATTTGCTTGTCAAGCCCAGCCTTATACGCTGCCTCCAACTCACGCAAAAAAGCATCGTCCTTCACTACCTCATAAAACGATGGCAGAGGAGCGCACAAACCTTCAAGTTTAGCAAATAACCTTCCGTATTCAGTAATGTAGTCGTTGACAAAAATGCGTTGCAAGTCATCATCTTCGGGCATCATTTCAAGGTATTTCGTCGTCATCCCATTGGAGAAATCGTAAAGATGAAACTTGGCGAATTCATTGTATTTCAAACTGCTGTCGGCTATGCCGGTCGTTATGGCATTCTCGCACTGGTCATACAACGACTGATAGACCTGATGAATGGAATCCAAATTCAGCTGCGGCTGGGCTTCAGCCTGTATGGTCTGTTCCGTTTTTCTCTCTTGGCGAGGCCAAACCCATACAGCCAAAGCAACAACCAAAGCCGCCAACGCCAGCCATATCACCTGGTCACGCCAGCCAACAGCCTTGCCCACTTCCGAAACCCGTTGATACCTTTTCTCGGTTTCTTGGGACTGGCATTTGCGGACAACCGAACCGTAACGATGGGGGAACAACGCCTTGATAATGAAACCCAAGGAATAGATGTCGCTCGTGACATCTGTTGTTTCCTGACGAACCAACTCTGGAGAAGCATAGGCCTTTGTCCCGCCAGTGGCTTTGTCAATATTGGAATCACCATCGGCGTAACCGAAATCAATCAACTTGACATTGTGCCCGTTACGGGTAATGAGAATGTTTTCGGGCTTCAAATCGTTGTGTACAATTTGGCGCTTGTGGATAAAATCTAAAGCATCAAGCAATTCATTGAGAATGCGTTTCTTCTCTTTGTTTGAGAGATTGGTTTTCAGGTAGTCAGTCAGCGTCTCGCCATCAATGTACTCCATGACAATACACGGCCCGACTTCGGAATCCTCACGCCAATCAATACTCCTTACAATATGCTCATTTCCATACAGTTGTTCAAGGATCCTGTATTCACGCTGCAACCTCGCAAGGTTCTCCGACGAGGCTCCCTGCTTCTGGTTCAAGGCTTTCAGAAACAGTTTGCGCTCCCCTCTGAGCACGGTAAATAACACACTATAGCCTGCCCCTTGATATGGCATCCGCTGATAATCATGGAACTTGGAATAGCTATCCTCCATTTTTCCGAACGAACCCGATGTGAAACTTTCTTCCATTGACGGCCAATAATTGATGCAAAGGTAGAAATTTTCTGCCTTATCCGATAGATTATCGTACTTTTGCCAACCTAAGCCAAACCTCAATCATGACAAAAACTTCCGTTTCAAGAAGCACAAAAGAACTTGAAAACCTTCGCAATGACATTAGAGAACTTGCTGGTTTTCAAGATAAAACTTTGTCGCCAGGTGATTTTGACCTGCTCGAACAAAACATAAAAATGAAACTGCCGCAGTCAGCCATCAACGCCAAAACCCTGAAACGGCTGTTCGGATATGACAGAACGAACGAGGAATCTTTCATCCGGCTTTACACCTTGGATGTCCTGTCAAGATATTTGGATTATGAAAACTGGAACGCCTACCTTGAACACCTACATCTATTGGAAGGCGGCGGATCGGGGGATTTCAAAGGCGAGGAAATCAACGCAGAGGATTTGAGTATTGGCGACACCTTTCAAATCGCCTGGCAGCCCAACCGAAAAAGCACCTTGAAATATCTTGGAAATCAAAAGTTTGAAATCACCGAAACGGAAAACTCAAAGTGGCAGGTCGGCGACACCTTTTTGTGCAAGCACTTCATGATGGGCAAACCTCTTTATGTCGATAACTTGACCAACAAAGACGGTGTATTGAAATCCGCGATGTATGTTGTTGGGGAGAAGGGAGGAATCAGCTTCTTATCGTTATAATAAACCGCTATATTTGCCATCAACAATAGCAAATCAACCCATGCCCACCTACAACATCATCGGTGACATCCACGGACAAGACTCTTGGAAACGTCTCGTTGATGAGGACTGCATCAACATCTTCGTCGGAGACTACTTCGATCCTTATCAAGACTTCACCGTTGAGGAACTGGAGCGAAACTTCATGGAGATTGTCGAATACAAAAGGAAGCACAGGAAAAACACGGTGCTCCTGTACGGCAACCACGACATGGACTATCTTCCCGGCATCTCCGAACGCAACAACCGCTACGACGAAGAAAACGCTTTCTGGATACAGCAGCTGTTCGCCGCCTCGGAATGGCTGTTCCACGGTGTCGCTTACGCTATATGCGACGGTTACCTGCTCACCCACGCCGGGGTAACTAAGGAATGGAAAGAAACCTACCTGCCAGAGGTAAGGAGCATCCGCCCGGCCAACATGGCCAAAGCCATCAACCGCTTGTGGAAGAAGGATAAGCGGCCTTTCACCTTTAGCCCCAACTCAAACGGGTACGACTACTCCGGCAACGATCCACGCCATTCGCCGCTCTGGGTGCGACCCGAATCACTGTGCCTGGACAACCTTTACGACGGGACATCCATCAAACAGATTGTCGGACATACAAGGGTGAAGGAAATCTGCGAGGTGGCGGGGGTGATCCTGGTGGACTGCCTGGATATGACGGAACAATCTTATAAGGTGACATGCCCTTGACAAGAAAACATAGGTTCTCTGAATAGGCAGGTGTCATCAGTACACTTTAACAGATTACAAAGAGACTAGTCTCAAACTTTTCTATAAGCATTGATTCTCGTCTGGATAGATTCTTTGGGTAATCTATTGTTTTTTCTAAGTAATTCTTCCAAATAATCCGCCATGTCAAGAGGGGTGACCGCCCCTTCATGAACCATCATATCGGTAAGATAAAGAATGCCCGATACCATTACACCTTCGTTGGTTGCTTTGATTCGAAGGTTCTTATCGCCTGTCAGCAGTCTATAGTTGCCTTTTTTTGCACAGAGCATCACGGCACAGTCTGTCAATGACAAATTTGTATTATACTCAAATCGGGCATAGAGATCCATCAATTCTATAGTTTCTTCCTGTGTGAATTGTATCACAGTGAGGTGTCCATTGTCTATTTGATGTTGGACAACCGCTGCTTGAGCCGGATTGGTAATTTCATTAATGACAAAATCAACGGTGCGAAAGTCCACATCCAGACAGGAGCATTTTTCAACTAAGCCTGTCACACAAAGATCGATGAGTATATTAGTGTCGCTGATGAGTATTTCCATAAAGCTAAAGTAGGTTCAGATTATTCCTAACTTCATCAACGGATTGCCCTAACAACGAGGCAGCTTTCGAAAACGAGATAAGCTCACTCGCCAATGCTTTATACACCAGCCTGTTAAACCGCACACTATGTTCATCCTGCTTGTAGATGCTAAGTCTTACTTCCGATTTGAATTCGGGAAACTTGTTTATCTTTTTATAGAAATATTGGTAACGATTTGGAGTGATAATATTCAACTGCTTGGCTTTCGCCATCAGTGCTTCGACCGAGAGCCCGAATTCCTTTTGTATGGCGCGTAATTCCAGCAGAGATATGTCTTTCCGCGTGATTCCCATCATCGACATGAATACTTCAGATGGAATCAGGACCTCATTGGCAAACACATTACACATTTTTTCCTTGTCGGCTAATCCGTCAATGTTCAGAAGCAGATGTCCTAATTCATGGAACAGGGTGAAACGTTTGCGCTCGGGTATCATTTTTTTGTTAAAAACTATAACCGGAACGGAGCCAGCCATAACACACGTGCCGTCAAACTTATCATCAGCATCAATTTCAACAATTCGTACCCCCTGACTTTCCAACAGCTCGATGGGAGAAGAAATGGCGTCACGTCCTAATTTCAAGTCATCCCTAAAGCGGATTGCCACAGTGCGGGCATCTTGCTCATTGCCCACAATAAGGTCCTTGTAGTTCAAGGAGAAAGGCTTGGCGCAAGCCAAAATATCTTCTATCTGGGTGTATTTTTCAATCTCAATGGCAACCACCTGCTTAATAGCTTCAATTTTCTTTGCGCCCAAGACTGTTTTTTTTCGAAACTCCCACGTGATGGAATCCACATCCACAGTGGGGGGCCGAAAGAAATAATCGACACCAAAATCCAAAGCTTTGGCAATGGCAATTAATACAGTACTCGATGGGGCCATTTTGCCGGTTTCGTACTTTGCTATTGCATTTGCCGACACCAAACCACCCATCCGCTCGCATAAATCTCTTTGTGATAGGCCTCGTATCTTCCTGGCATTCACTAATCTATAAGAAAAAGAATTCTTCACTTCTCCCATATAACTTTAACATTTTCGGTTTGCAAAAATACAAAAATAACACAATTTGCAAACCAAAAACAATTATTATTTTGTCGTCACACCAAGTTAACAGACATGAATGACTGGATTTTTCCAATGCCACGTATTACTTTTGTCCAACGTGCGCAAATTATCGCATTCACTTCAAAGCCACATGCAAAATCATGCAATTGCTTACGTCGGACTAAATTCAGTCAGTGTCGTCGGACAAATTCAGTCACTCAGGAGTCTGCTAAGTTGATATGGCTGCAAAAATAATCATTGTTTTCTTAAACTTTCACCTTTTAGTTCAAATCTTTTCGCTGAGTGCACGATCCTGTCGAGGATGGCGTCGGCTGCGGTGGTGTTTGCCTTCATCATGTCGTACCAGTTCGCCACGGGGAGCTGGCTGGCGATGATGGTGGATTTCTTGCCGTGCCGGTCTTCCATGATTTCGAGGAAGTCGAGCATTTGTTGTTTGTCAAGCGAGCGCACGCCGAAGTCATCGATGATAAGGAGGTCGGCGTCGGCCAGCCGGTCGAAGAACCTCACCACGGGGCCCTCCATGCGGGCGGCGGTGACCTGGTCGAAGAGCTTGAGCATGTTGTAGTAGCGCACCTTGAAGCCGAGCATGCAGGCCTGGTGGCCGAGAGCGGTGGCGAGCCAGCTTTTGCCAGTGCCGGCCGGGCCGGTGATGAGGACGGGGATGCCGTTCCTGATGTAGGCGCATGTGGCCAGGTCCATGACGCGGTTCTGGTCCAGCCCGCGGCTGGAGTCGAACCTGGTCTCCGAGATGGTGGCGTGGTAGCGGAAGCAGGCGGTCTTGAGCAGCCGACTGTTTCGGCTCTCCGTCCTTTGCTCGCTTTCGGCTTGGAGCAGCAGCTGCAGGCCGTCATGCAGCGACAGGCCCTCGATGCGCCTGGTCTCAAGCAGCGACTGCCAGCAGTGTTCCATGCCTGGAAGCCGGAGTCTTTTGAGTTTGTCTGTGATTTCGTCCATTTTACTAGTGGTTTATGTTTAACGTAAGCAGTCTTTGTTCAGTTGAAGGCGCCGCGGATGTTGCCGTGTTCGGGCGGGGCGGCGATGTCGTCGACCCTGGAGGCTTCAAGGATGCCGAGACACTTGCTGTTGATGGCGTTCTCTATGAACTTGTAATGGCACCTGCCCAGACGTACGGCGCTGTCGCAGGCCAGCTCGAACAGCACGGGGTCGGTGGTGCGCTGCAGGCGCAACAGCGCGTCGCAGCTGTTGTACAGCGTCTCGGGCGGCTTGTTCGTGGCCTGGTCGCCGAACATGACCTCGACCACTTTGCCCAGGCCGTGGCTGACACTTCCACACTTGTCCATGTAGTATTTAGGCGATCGCTTGCGATACTCATGGCTGTAGGAGGCCATGTCCGAAGGCTCGATGGTGTAGCGTCCGGGAGTCCTGTCCCTGGGCCATGTCCTGACAATGGTGCCCTCGGGCGAGTATATTTTCACCAGCGTGGCAGTGAACGCCACCCGCATGCGCTGGCCGATGTAACGGTGCGGCACCGAGTAGTAGTGCATGTCCCGCCCGAGGTAGACGCAGCAGTTCTCGGCGACTGTCAGGTTGGTGTAGAACTTAACCTCGAAGCGTTCCTTCGGAAGAGGAAGGAGGCTCGGCTTCTCCACCGACAGGAACAGCTCCTCGCGGGTCTGGTTGTGCCGCTGGAGGCGCTTCTGGTTATGCCCGCGCATCTTTCCCTGGATGCCGGCGTTGAGTTCCTCGATGGAGTGGAACGTCTCGTTGCGCAACGCGGCGAAGACCCTCCAGTAGACGATCTTCACATCGTTCTCCACCGAAGGCTTGTCCTTGGGATGCCTCGGGCGGGCGGGGATGGCAACGCAGCCGTAGTGGTTGCAGAAGTCCTCGAAGAGCCTGTTGAGCTCGGGCATGCCGTTCTCCCGCTTGACCACGGCGGCCTTCAGGTTGTCGGGCACCAGTATCTTCGGCACGCCACCGATGTGTTTGAAGAAGCACTCCACAGCTTGGAGGAAGTCCTCCACTTTCTGCGACGGCACCGCCATGGCGAAGCCGTAGTCCGTGGCGGGAAGACATGCGACGAACACCTCGACCTTGCGGACTTCGCCAGTGTCGGGATCGACATAGCTCATCTTGCCTCCGGCGAAGTCCAGGTAGGCCTTCTCGCCGCCGACATGGAGGTCCTTGAGGACGGTTGACGCAGCTTTCCCCGTCGTGCCCTCAACGTATCTCGACAGGTGCTCCTTGAACTGAGTGAGTTGGTAGGGGTTCGCCGATTCCCTGCTGTACTCCTCCCAGAGGAGCTGCATGGTCACATGGGGACGTCGCAACTCCTCAGCATAGTAGGGAAGCTTCTCTTTCAGCTCGTCGAAGCGGCTGTCGCTGTAGGCGGCGTTGCCTCCGGCCACGCGGCGCTCCAGCACGGGATCGTCGAGCGCAAGGAGTCCGTCTATGCCCAGCGGGTCCTTATCGGCCTGTTTTACGTACTTGTTGACTGTGTTCTTGTCCACTCCCAACGCGTCTGCTATCTTGCGGTTGGATATCTTGTCCTTGTGGAGCCTTAGAACTTGTTTTAGCTTGCTCATGTCTACTGTCTTGTTTGCCATATTCTGCGTGTGAATTTTGTTCACCGCAAATATAAACAGATTTCGAGTGACTGATTTTGCTCCGATACTCGCTGGTTCTCATCGCTTTGCATCACAAAAGTGACTGACTTTGCTCCGACGCGCGGGCTTCTTGGCACGCTTTCCGGAACAGGTTGCAGCCACTGACTGATTTTGCTCCGACGTTTTGGCCGATTTGGGGCTTTTGACTGACTTTGCTCCGATGAAAACGGATGTTAATACAACATCATCGAAGTAATTATTATCAAAACTCCCACCTCAGCTGACCGTCTCAGACCGTTGTTATTGACTGACTTTGCTCCGATTTAAGCATGATAGCGACCATGATGGAATCTTTGATAACTACAATGATGATTTTAATCCCGAAATATTTGTCGGGCGAATATGTGCGAAGAATGTAGGCAATGGAAGTGACGAATTGGAACTGTTTG
>JAEEGH010019196.1_pt1 | contig 14360 bp, 17 predicted proteins | sample 9134181 | NCBI WGS metagenome assembly JAEEGH01 (sample SAMN16246544, study PRJNA631951) | gut metagenome | biome: gut microbiome; feature: rumen; material: DP-attached | host: Bos | place: Iran: Karaj | collected 2018-10 | reverse complement strand
GGAATAACCATGCCCCTTGAAGGAGCCGGATACCCATAGACAGTCAATGTACATATAGTTTTCAGCCACGATAGGATTCCAGGCATTCTCGGCAGGGATATACTCGATGAAGCACTTCCCTCGCCCGACGCTCTTCAAGAAAACCAGACCGTCGTCAAAACGGTCTGCCAGCCAGGCTTTTTTGGACGATACCTGGACGTCCTTGTTGTTTGAAATGGCGCAACAGATATGCTCCTGTTCCAGATTGTCTTTTGTAACTCTGATGTATTCCATGATTCTACCAATTCCGTCAGTTCATGCTGTTTTAATGGGATGCCGGATAACCGTCTTCCAGTTCTCCGGAGCGACCTTGCGGGCGTCGGAGAGATAAATCTCATGGTGCAGGCGCGTTGCCGAGAGGTCATTCAAATAGCCATTTTCCGCCAGATACTGGTCCATGAGTGCAACGGATGCCGGCTCATCGTCATAAGGGCCGATATGCATGATCTGCACGCAAAGACCTTCGTCAATCGTCAGGAACTCCGCCATGGAGCAATCCATCTTTTTCTTCTTGGATGCAGTCCGGACCGCCCAGTCGAAATCGGCCTCGGTGATAAAATCCGGCAGACGGATGACAGAAATCCAGCAGAAGGTCGATTTGTCACCGTAGTCGATGCCGTCGATGCCCTCCTGCCACCAGAAACCCTCCAGCGGCGGCACCACATAGTCGAAGAAACCATCGATTCGATGGTCAGTCTTGTAACTCATCTTCAGGGTATAGGCAACGGCATACAGGATGCCGATGGCCTGCTGATAGGCACCGCCTTCCTCGTTGGGATCGCCCTTTCCCCGTACCGCAATATAGTTCGCCTTCGGGACAGTCACAACAACCGGTTTTGCCGGCGGCAAGTAAAACTCCTTGTATTCTTTCTTGAAATCAAACGACATTTTTCTGAGTTATTGCTTTGCTTACAAAGATACGCCCTTGCGGGCAATTCCACAAGGGCGTGTCTCTTCATTATGCCTTCTCGACCGGCACCTGGATGATGGTGAGCCATTTATCGGCATCCTCCTGGTTCCAGATACCGTCGATGTAAACGGCGCGGGGAGCACCGACGATCTTGTAGCCCTCCTTCTCCAGATAGGCGAAGAGCTCGACATAGTTGTCATAGAGTTTCTCATACGGGCCGAAGACCTTCAGACAGGCAGCCTGCGGCACAGCCGGAATATCCTTGAACTTGATGAGTGCGGAGTCTGTGCCCTTCTTTGTCACCTTTTCGCAGTACTCGATGTCGATGTCCTGCGGCTTGTAGCCGCCGTGCTCGACGGTGTAGCAGTAACCCGGTTCCGGGCATTCGCATCCCAGACGGGCCATCTCCGGACCAATCACCTCATAGCAGAGGCGACCGAGGTCCTCAAAGGAAGGGATGACGGTACGATGGCTGGCCACAGTGATGGCCGGAAGCGATTCAAAGTAGACTTTTTCCATTTTGTGCAACTTCTTTTGGGAAGCCACCACCGCCTTGAGCATTCGTTTCCGCTCCTTGAGCACGGCCAGCTCATCCTCACATTTCCGGATCTTCTCCTCCAGCGATTCCACCGTAGGGAAATGCTGGTCATCATCCCACAGGTTCCGAATCTCCTCCAGCGAATAGCCCATACTCTTGAGCTTGGTGATGCTGAATACCTTCTGCAACTGACCGACAGAATAATAGCGATACCCGGTATCCCGGTCCACGATCTCCGGAGTGAGCAGATCAATCTCCTCGTAATGCCTCAGCGCCCTCACGGTCACTCTGCCCAAGCGGGAAAACTCCCCGATTTTCAACTTGTTTTTACCCATAACAATCCGTGCACTTTTGTTATTCGTCGGCAAAGATAATACATGCCGTAGGGTACGAGTCAAGAAAAAAATGAAAAAGTTTTCGAATAGACCGACATCCTACGATGAATCTAAGCAAGCATATGAATTCTACGGCACAATATCAAACTCAGTGACAACTTGGTTAACGATCACTTACGACCATCCTAAAACTTGCCGATATCGGCAAGTTTTATTATATTTGTATCCAGAACCAAAGGTTTTTTGCCGATATGGATTTCATGACTGTCAGCCAATTTGCCGAGCTTCATGGCCTTCCGGAAAGGACGGTCAGGAATTGGTGCGCGGCCGGGAAGATGCAGGGGGCCGTGCTCGTGGGGAAGACTTGGAGTATCCCTGCCGATGCTCCCCTGCCCCGAAAAGGCAAGGTCAAAGAAACGCCTCTGTTGAAAAGGCTCCGGGAAGAGAAGGATGGGCAAGTTCGCGGAGGAATCTATCATCGTACCCAGATTGACCTGACTTATAATTCCAACCACATCGAGGGGAGCCGGCTGACGCACGAGCAGACGCGTTTCATCTTTGAGACCAATACCATCGGCATTTCGGACGAAAGCGTGAATGTCGACGATATCGTGGAGACGACCAACCACTTCCGATGCATCGACCTGATCATCGACCGGGCCGATGAAAAGCTGTCCGAGAACCTGATTAAGGAATTGCACCGGATCCTGAAATCCGGCACGTCGGACAGTCGGAAAACCTGGTTCCATGTGGGCGATTACAAGAAACTGCCCAATGAGGTGGGAGGGATGGACACCTGCCCACCGGAGGAGGTCCATCGCAGGATAAAGGATTTACTATCCGCCTACCATGCAAAAAAGGAGAAAACGCTGGAAGACATCATCGACTTTCACCAGAAGTTCGAGCGGATCCATCCATTCCAGGACGGAAATGGCCGCGTAGGGCGACTAATCCTGTTCAAAGAATGCCTGGCTAACGGAATCGTCCCGTTCATCATCACGGACAAATTGAAACTGTTCTACTACCGTGGCCTTCGCGAATGGGGCCATATCAACGGCTATCTCACCGACACCTGCCTCACTGCTCAGGACAACTACAAGGCGCTGCTCAACTATTTCAAGATTAAGTACCAATAGCTTGTATATCAATTAGATACATCCTTTCCATATCTTCCGGGAAAGTTAGATATAAGTTAACGACCCCGCACGAAACCCTGCCCGGCCTCTATGGCCGGGCGGTGGATTCTTTACACAAATACCGATTGTTACGTTTCTATCGGTTATTGTTTCGTCTTGCTTGCATGTCCTTCCGCGAAAAAGTTTAACTTTGTAATTGCCCTTTCAGGCTGTAGGGTAGGCATTAAAAAACCAGCAATGTCCTATAAATCGATTATTTACAAATCAGTAAGTTCCAAATCTGTAAACCTGTTTCAGTACAAAACATCAATCGCTGGCAGCAGAACTTCTTCTATGAAATCGACCCGGTCAAAAACGGTTGGCTTGAAATAAGAGGAAACTGCAACCACCATGTTGGTATCCGGATTCACGTAAATAACATTTCCGCTATTGCCTACGGCCGCATAAACGCCTTTCCCCGGATGGACAATCCACCATAGATACCCATAAGACATTCCACGGAAGTATTTGCTTTCAACCGTTTGTGGTCTGGTCATCTCCTCGATCCATTGATGCGGAACAATTTGCCTGCCATTCCAAATGCCTTTCTGGAGGCACAACTGACCGATTCTGGCCATATCCGCCGCGCACATACAAAGTCCGTATCCCGGAGTTCCCAGTCCCTGAGGATCAGCGAACCAGACATTCTCCTTAGGTTCTTTGCCGATGGTAAACCGTACATGCTCCTCAGCAGACATGGCATAATAATTCGAATGCACGGCTATTCCGAGCGGGCCAAAGAGGTACTTGTTGGCAAAATCCACGGTCTGCATCCCGGTCGCCTTGAACAGGATGCCGGAAAGGATATGCAGGCAAACCGTCTTGTAGTTGAACTCGCCGGTAATCCCTTTCCTCCCGCCAAGGAAATCCAGTGAGGCTTTCGTCCAATCCATGCTGGAGCAAACCTTGCTCCAAGGATCGCCCTTCCCTTTATACGGGGCACGCATGGTGAGAAGGTGTTTCACCGTTATGCCATAAATGGTCTGCTCTCCACGTTTTACCTGATAATCCGGGAAGTAGGAAAGGACCTTGTCATCCACGCTCCCAATCATTCCCTTTTCGACGGCGATTCCAACAAGCAGCGCCATGATGCTCTTCGTGGCTGACATGATGTGCGTACAGTCAGTCCTCTTATACCCGTTCCATTCGTGAGAATAGAGTTCCTGTCCGTCCTTCAGGACGCAAATCTGACAGATATTTGGCTGATTCCCAGCGATATAGGTTTCGAGATTCCCTGTATCCATGGCTCTATATATGTTTCAATTTTGCCTTAAGCCGCTGGCGGGCCTTGGTGACGGAGGCGGGCGAAATGCCCAGAAGGATGGCTTGTTCGGAGACGGAGAACTGCAAGCGAGAAAGGATGTAGGCGCGGATGTCTCCTTTAGTGAGTCCGGGATACGATACTTGAAGGGATTCAGGAGTAAGATTGAAGGAGTTACGGAGCACGCGTTCCAATTCGGCCCATTCTCCATCCTGGATGTACCGGGGATTGGCGTGAAACTGTTCCAGCAGGTGGTTTTGTCCCGCCAGCGTTTGCATAAGCACATAGGAGTCAACATCGCCACCAGGGCCTGCGCCCGCTTGTGGGACGAACCTCTCCCGCTCGTCGGCTCCGGCGCGGATAACCATCAGGAAGGCCCGGACATTCTTCCCAAGGATTCCGGAAACCTGCGGGATGCTGAGGGGGCATCCGCCCCGTGTACTGGCCTGCGCAAGTCCAAGTACGACCAGTACCATCTGATAATACAACATTTCAGCATCATGCCCCCGAAGACCGAAAGAAGCGGTGATGGCGGCAAGGCTCTCCTGCTTGAAGCCTACATATGTATCGACATAGTCTTCAAATGACTCCGTCGGCATATCCGCTTCCATGACAAGCGAGTAAAGCTGAGGCTCGTCCATGGCGAACCACAGGAGGGCCATCCCGAAACCCTTGAAGGGAGGATTGAGGGAAAACCCGGCACTGACCCTCCTCCGGTACAGGGCCCTGGCCTCCTTTTTGACGGCATCACGAACCCCTTGGATGGATCCGAAAGAAGAAAAGATGGCGTTGGCTCCGCAGCCCAATGCTTCGCAAAGGCTGCGGGCAGTCAGTGCCGGCTGACCGCCTGAACGCACCAGATTCAGGGCAGCAGAAAGGATCCTCTCCTTTGTAACGGTAAGTGGTCTTGCCATAATATATGTTCCGAAACAGTCATTACAAAAATAGAAAAAGCAGCAGCGTTGTCCAAGGGGTATTTGGCGTAAAAGGCTGGATTGTCCACATATTTGTCCATATCGTTTTTTATTTCGGAACGCCGGATGCGCTAACTTTGCAGCAGATAGAATATGGACAAATGATGAAACACTCGCTTTTCTGCCAGAGCTGCGGGATGCCGCTCACCGATGAAATCCTCGGCACGAATGCCGACGGCAGCAAGAATGAAGATTACTGCATATATTGCTACAGGGATGGAAAATTCTTGCAGGACTGCACGATGGAAGAGATGATCGAACATTGTGCGCAGTTTGTCGGTGCCGTAAACGCGGGGTTGGAGAAACCGATCACCAAAGAGGAGTATATCGGCCAGATGAAAACGTATTTCCCACAGCTGAAGCGTTGGCGCCAAACGTTGAATGTGAATAACGATGGAGCCCTGCGTGTCAACCCCGCTTTGGCAGGCGTTAAAGAACTCATTGCCCAGATGGCCGACAAACAGCCAATCGCGTACATCTCATCAGTCGACAAGGATGGTTTCCCCTGGACCAAGGCAATGTTGAAGCCACGTAAGCGTGAGGGCATCAAAACCTTCTACTTTACGACCAACACCTTCTCAATACGTGTGGCTCAATACAAGGCGAACCCTAAGGCTTGCGTCTATTTTTGCGATGCCAAAGGATTTAAGGGCATGATGCTCAGAGGCACGATGGAGGTGCTGACTGATGCCGCTTCGAAGGAAATGATTTGGCGCAAGGGTGACACACAATACTATCCCGGCGGTGTAACTGATCCGAACTACTGTGTGCTGAAATTCACTGCTATCGATGGCCGCTTCTACAGCGATTTTTATCCCCGCAGTTTTTTGATTGACTAGTGAGTCTCCTTCCAAGTATCCGGGCTGACTTGAAATCGAGTGGCAAGCCCCGAAAAATGAATGGGATGATGACGCCTGCCTGCGCAAAAGGTTCAAGGGCCAATTATAGCGAAAAAGGCTTATTGAGAATCAAGATCTGCTTTCCGAAAGAAGATGCAAGGATAATCCTAATTCTTTCCCGTCCCAGTCTAAAAAATCCCGACTCTTATACCGAACTTTGCGGGAGTATATTTCGGCACGAACAGAAACAAATATGAATTTCAACGGGATCATCATCGGCGCAGCCGTATTCCTGAGCATCGGCATCTGCCACCCGCTTGTCATCAAGATGGAATACCGCTGGGGCAAGCAGTGCTGGTGGATCTGGCTGGTCGCAGGTCTGGCGTTTTGCACGCTCTCTCTTTTCGTCAAGAACGATGTTTTATCGATCATCATCGGAGGCTTCGCTTTCTGCTGCCTGTGGGGCATACACGAAATGTTCCTGCAGGAGAAACGCGTGCTCCGAGGCTGGTTCCCGGAGAATCCCAAACGACACGATTATTACCAAACGCGTCGTAAGGAAATGGCGGATAAGTTATGAAACGATTGATTTTCATAACAATCTGCCTGCTATGGGTAACCTTGGCAGTGGCCCAGGAAAAGAAACCAATGCGCGGATTTGACGGCGGCATGATGGTACACACAGGCTTCCTGAAAGGCAATCTGGACGCCATCGGCTATGAAGCCGACGGAATGCCGATGGGTATAGGCGGCGTCATCCGGCTTCATCTGGGAAATCACTTCAGAATCGGTGGCGAGGGCTACGTTTCCACGCTGAGCCAGCGCGATAACGGCAGTTACCTCAAATACGGCTGGGGTGGCCTTCTGGCTGATTTCTATACAATCCTGGGCCGATTCCAGCCCTACGCCGGCATTACGCTCGGCGGCGGTTCAATGACCACCCTTCTGATGATGGAAAAACCGGCATCACCCTGGGCTCCTATCGAGGGGACACGCTATCACAAGCAGGGTTTCATGGCCTTGGATCCGTTCATCGGCTGCGATTTCATTGTCTCCGGTCCAATGCACCTTACGCTCAAGCTTGATTATCTATGTGCTTTGAGCGGGTCCAAACTTATGCCTCACGGCCCGCGAATCTACTTCGGGTTCCTGTTTTATCACTGACATCAAGTGGATGAAACCGCACTTTTTCCATGACGCGGCCACAATGGCCTACTCGCTTTTCACGAAGTGCCGGTAATCAGACCCCCACGTGCCAACGGAGTACGTTGTCCCCTCCCGCTGCCATTCCATTTCCTTGGATGTCAGCTTTACAAGCTTATAGGTGACATTGCTGAAGTCCGACATTGCCGGATTGATGGTGATGGTACCTTTGTCGATCAGGTCGATGGCATACGTGCCGCTGTAGTCGTGCGATTCACCGCCCAAGGCATTGTATACGTGCAGCTGGTAATGATTGTTCCCGTCGAAGGTGTAGGTCACGGAACCGTCTAGTGCAAAGACCGCGGGGTCGTATTGCTCGGACCAGGTTCCTTCCAGTTTATTCACGTCGAACTTCTCACAAGCGCTCAGCCCCGCCACCAGCAGCGCTGCGCAAATCATTGTCTTCAGATTCTTCATTGTTTTCGTTTACTTGTCAAACACACGAAACGTCGAAATGCTGCCTCAGGAATCGATATTTTACTATATTTGCAAGTATATGGCGTCGCACGAGAAGCATTTCCAGGCACACTGGAGTCCGGAAGCGGATTTCTCATCCACCCCATTCTTCATCCGGAGGATGGATACTTCCGGGCACGTCAGGCCCGCCGAAGTCCCCGAGGCGCATCTTCCGCTCATAGGCTTCATTTATGTGGCAGAGGGAGAAGTCCTTGTAGAGGTCGACGGGGTGCCGTTTCTCTGTCAGGCCGGACAGCTTCTGCTCATACCCCAGCAAACGCCTTTCGCCATCCGATTCTACCTGAACGCGGTCGGATATACGGGCGGGTTCGCTCCGTCCATTCTGTCCGACACCAAGCCGCTTCGTTACCTTTCAACGCCGTTGCACCAAGGTTTCTGGTTCGACGAGGGCGTCTTTATGGGAGAACTCTTCAATATGCTGGCAAACTCCTTCGAGAAAGGCGACCGGGTGTTTGTGGAGAAAGGGCTGGACCTGCTGCTCTCCCGCATCAGGCCTGCGCAGGAAGCCGCATTTCCGGCGGCCGTCAGCCAGTTTCTGGAGTCGGTGTTCAACCCCGATCAGATGCCCGGAACCATCGCATCCTATGCCGCTGAAATTGGCATCAGCGAAAACTACCTGAGCCGGCTGGTGAAAAATGCCACGGGCCGCAGCGTAGGCGTTTGGATCGATATCGTCCGGATCCAGCGGGCCAAACGGCTGCTCGCGGAAACGCGCCTTTCCATCATCGACATTGCTGCCGCCGTAGGCATTGAAGATCAGTCCTATTTCTCGCGCCTTTTCAAGAGAGAAACATCCCTGACGCCATCTGCCTTCCGGAAAAAGATGCAAGGATAATCCTAATTCCTTCCCTCCCCGGCCTAAAATATTCCATCTGTTATGCCGAACTTTGCCTTGTGAAAAGCACGGCATGAGCAGAAAATATCTCTATTATATCGCTGCCGCCTTTTGGGGCATTCCGGGCGTGATCATCACGATCAAAGGCATCAGGGCTTACCAGACGATGCCGGCGCATAAGCTGTGGTGGCTGATGCTCATCACGGCATTCGTCCTGGTGAGCTTTTTCATTATGTTCCGGAAGATTGTGGACAAATACTCGGCACGCATTGCGGCCCAACCGAAAACGACGACTCTTTGGCAAACCTTCCCGCTCCGGGGGTGGATCCTGATTGTCTGTATGTCGTGCCTCGGCATTGCCCTCAGGTTCATTCCGGGCATTCCGGCAGAATTTACCGGTTCCTTCTACTCCGGCCTCGGCCCGATGCTCGTTGTCGCGGCCTGCCGTTTCATCGCAAACCAGAAACGAATATGAATTTCAACGGTATCATCATTGGCGCAGCCGTGTTCCTGAGCATCGGCATCTGCCATCCGCTTGTCATCAAAATGGAATACTACTGGGGCAAGCAGAGCTGGTGGATATGGCTCGTGGCGGGTCTGACGCTCTGCGCAGGATCGCTTTTCGTGTCCAACGACACGCTCTCCATCATCATCGGCGGCTTTGCTTTTTGTTGCCTCTGGGGCATTCACGAAATGTTCCTGCAGGAAAAACGCGTGCTGCGCGGCTGGTTCCCGGAGAACCCCAAACGGCACGAATACTATGTGGCCCGGCGCAAAGAAATGAAGGATAAGCTATGAAACGGACGATTCTGACAGCAATCTGCTTGCTCATTGCACTCTCCGCATCCGCTCAGGAGAAGAAGCTTCTGCACGGTTTCGACGGCGGTATGATGGTCCATACCGGCTACTTGCGGGGCCATCTGGATGCAATCGGCTACGATGCCAAAGGCCTGCCGAAGGGCATAGGCGGTGTCATCCGCCTGCATCTTGGAAAGCATTTCCGCATCGGCAGTGAGGGCTATGTGTCAACCCTCAGCCAGCGCAGCAACGGCAGTTACCTCAAATACGGCTGGGGTGGCCTCCTGGCCGACGTCTATACGGTATGGGGCAAGATCCAGCCCTACGCCGGCATTACGCTCGGCGGCGGCTCGATGACGACGCTCCTTATGATGGAAGAGCCGGTTTCGCCCTGGGCGCCCATCAACGGCACTCGCTATCACAAGCAGGGTTTTATGGCTATCGATCCCTTCCTGGGTTGCGACTTCATTGTCTCGGGGCCGATGCACTTGACCCTGAAAGTTGATTATCTCTGTGCGCTGCGTGAATCGAAACTCCTGCCGCACGGACCGCGGGTCTATTTCGGTTTCCTATTCTATCACTGAATGCGACATTTTCTGTATTTTTGCAGAAAATGATTCAATGCATTCCATGAAAATCGAAGAAGGATACATGCCCTTTCTGGGCTACAAGACGTACTACCGGATTGTAGGAACGGCTTCCAAGGACAAGATGCCGCTGCTGCTTTTACACGGTGGGCCCGGCAGCACACACAATTATTTTGAAGTACTCGACCGCCTGGGAGAGATACACTGCCCCTGCCTCCTCTTCAGCGGCTCAGAAGACCTGTGTACACCCGCTGTAGCTCGCGCCATGTACGAAGGAATCCCCGGAAGCCGCTGGGAACTGATGGAAGGCGCCCGCCACATGTGCTTTGTGGACCGCCACGAAGACTATTGCCGCATCCTGGAGTCCTGGCTGGAAGAACACGATCCTGCCTAATTACAGCTCGAACTTTACGAAGTGACGGTAATCACTTCCCCAAGTGCCCACGGCGTAAGTCGTCCCCTCCTTCTGCCACTCCATCTCACCGGCTGTCAGCTTCACAAAACAATAGGTAACCTTGCTCCCGTCTGACGAATCCGGAATGAGGGTGATGGTTTTTTCGTGGCGGTCGAGGACATAACTGCCGGAGTCGTCATGCGTATTGCCGCCAAGTAAGTCAACAATGTGGAGATTGTAATGCCCATTCCCGTCAAAACTATACATCACGGATGCATCCATCGCAAAAACCGTGGGGTCGTATTGCTCGTGCCAGGCACCTTCCAGCCGGCTGATGTCAAACTTCTCGCAACCGCACAGCCCTGCCACCAGCAGCACTGTGCACATTATTTTTGTCATCGCGTGTTTCATTTTTCGTCCTTGTTTTTCCTATAAAACACACACACGGCAGAAATGCTGCTTGCAATTTATAGTTTTTAGCCAATCGTTCAGCGGCTGCTATCCCGATAATTTTATTTATCTTTGATAGATTAAAAGAAACTGAACCCGAATATGGCACATTATCCTTGCGAGAACTGCAAATTCCGCGCACACCACGACAAAAATCCCAAATCGGTCCTTGGCCGGTTCTGGCGCTGGCATATCAACTTTTGCCCCGGTTTCAAAGCCTTCTTCACACATCAGGATGAGGAGACCAAGGCAGTCCTCCGTGAAAAATACAATTTCCGCAAGTATCAGTAGCCGGTCGTTAAACAAATTATCCAATGCGCCAAGTCCTGCGATTCCTCCATTCCCTATCCCTGCACAACGACAAGGTCTGGTTCGATGCCCACAAGGCAGACTACCTGAAAGCAAAGACAACGGTGGAGGAACTGGCCGTGAAACTGATCGAGGGGATCCGATCGTTTGATGATACGATCGGTCCCCTGTCGGTCGCTGACTGTACATACAGGATTTACCGCGATGTCCGCTTCTCCAAAGACAAGAGTCCCTACAAGACCCATATGGGCGTCTTTGTCAACCGGGGCGGGAAAAAGTCGGGCTATAGCGGATATTATTTCCACATCGACGGGTCCGGCGACCATCTGCTGGCCATCGGCAACTATTTCACCGAGCCCCGGGTGCTGAAAACGCTCCGCGAGGATATCGAAATGGGCGGAGGCGACTTCCGTCAGATCCTGGCCGGCCTGGCATCCGGCCTCGAACTCGATATGCAAGATGCGCTGAAGAAGGTCCCGAAAGGGTTTCCGGCAGACAGCCCTGACGCAGAGTTCTTTAAGCTGAAGAATTTCTGCCTGCTGAAAAGCCTGGACAAAGACTTCATCCTCTCCCCGAATCTCTCAGCTGCCATATTGGACATCTTCAAGACGGGCAAACCTTTCCTCGACTACATCAACCGCGCAATAGATTACTGCCGGGAAGAATCGATCCTTTCCTCATAGTTCGCGGTAGTCAAACCAGTCGAAGCGGGCGGTGCCATTCACGGCAAACAGGCCGAGGGTAACGCCTGTGAAGCCGCCCACTACCTCGGAACTCAGGAGTGCGGCATCCATCGTATCCAGGTATTGCCAGCCTGCGCCGGCATCATAGTAAAACAAATACTTGTCCCCGTCCGCCTTCACGAGAAGCGCCACTTCCCGAGCCGGAAGGACCGGGGAATCCACATTGTAGTGCAGGCTCTTGACCTGATACTCCACACTGGCGCGCAACTTCCCGCCTTCCCGGCGGACAACCAGGTCGGCGTGGCCGTTGTGGATTTGGTACAGCGAAATGCCCGCTTTCCCGTCGCCTGCCAACGACACTTTCGTGGAGAATTCGCCGGCTGGACTCTCCTGCCGCCGGCCAATGAAAGTCGGATGGTCGTTCTCGCTCAGTTCCCCTGCTCCCTGCAAAGTCAGGCCGCCTTTAAAACTGTACCGGGTGCTGTCCGGATTCTGGATGAATACCCACTCCGGACCAGGAGCGCCGTCAAAGGTCGTGGTCTCGTGCCGAAGCATTCGGGGCGGAATATCCGTCCCCATCTCCTCCTCGATGGGATTTCCGCCATTAATGACAGGCCAACTGCCTTTGGGCCACTGAACAGGTGCAAGGAACGTTTCCCTGCCGAGATGATGGAACATGCCACCGTACTGTCGGTATGCCAGGAAAACGATCCACCAGGAACCGTCCTGAGCCTGGACAAAATCGCCGTGACCGGTACCCTGGATGCTGTTGTTCTGGGCGGCCTGCCGGCAATGCGTAAAGATGGGGTTGTCCGGGTTTGACTCGTAAGGGCCGTCAATCCTCCGGCTGCGGGCGATAGTAAGCATATGCGCCGATTCGGTGCCGCCTTCTGAAATGAGCAGATAGTACCAGCCGTCCTTTTTATAGATATGCGGTCCTTCCGGATAGCGGCCGCCCGTACCGCGCCAGATGGGCTTTTCTTCGCTCAATTCCTTGCCGGTAACCGGATCGATTTCACAAAGCGTGATACAGTCATCGGGATTGCTCACCAGGAAACAGTGCCCGTTTTCGAAATAAAGGCTGGGATCGATACCTCCTTGCGTGAGCCACACCGGATCCGACCAGGGGCCGCGCGGGTCTGTGGCAGTTACAAAGAAGTTTCCTCCGTGAGTCACATTGGTCGTTATCAGATAGAAGAGCCCGTCATTGTAGCGGATGGTGCTGGCATAGATGCCGCCCCACGAAGGCGCAGTATCCAGTTGCAACTGAGATGCCCTGTCCAGCACATTTCCGATCTGCTCCCACTCCGTGAGATTGGTGCTGTGGAAAATGGGAACTCCGGGGAAATACTGGAAGGAAGAGTTGACCAGATAGTAATCATCCCCTACCCGGCAGATGGACGGATCCGGATGAAATCCGGCGATAATCGGGTTCCTGTAACTGACAGCACACTCCGGAGCCTCATTCCGCCCTCCGGCGCAACCGGCAAACATCGTTGCAACAAGCAAAAGGAAAACAGTTCTTCTCATAGTCAGTCGGTCTCTTCGCTGATTTCGTTCATTTTACATTTCAAACAGCCAGGCGGCATTCCCGGCAAGAACGGACGGAACGTCCAGCCCGCGGGATCCCAGCCGGGATTCCAGGGCTTTTTTCGCCCCTAGCAGCGCCGGCGCGGCCACATAGGGATAGTCGGAGCCGTAGAGAATGTGCGAGGGCTCCGTGATGGCCAGGAGTGATTCAATCGCCTCATCGGTGGCGGCTCCGGCCAGGTCATAATACAGCCGCGAAAGATTGGCGTCCACATCGACCGGCTTCATATAGCCTTGCGCCACCATCACCGGCATCAGCCCCTTGAAGCGCGGCAGTGCATTGGGCAGGAAAGAGCCGCAGTGCGGAACGACCATCTTCAGGTCCGGGTAGCGGACCAGCACGTCATGCGCTACCATATTCAGGACAGCGCGCGTCGTCTCGGCCAGATACTCAAAAGAGGCCAGCGGCACGACCGAAACCAATTGATCGTTGACGGCCGAAGGCTTGTGCGGATGGACAATGACGACAGCTTTCCGACTGTTCAGATATGCCATCAGCGGCTCCAGCTCCTCGTCGCCCAGATACTGGCCGTAGCTGTTGGTGGCCAGTTTGACGCCGTCCGCGCCCAGCACTTCCAGCGCATATTTCGCCTCTGCGAGGGCGGTCTTCACGTCGGGCAGCGGTAGGGCCGCGCAGAACAGGAACCGGCCCGGATGCTGTGTTTTCAGCGCGGCAGCCTCTTCATTGAACTTGCGGCAAACGGCGGCCGATTCCGTGGCATTCCCGAAGAAAGGCTGCGGTGCGGGCATCGTGAGCACGGCGGTCTGGATGCCCGCCTCATCCATGAACTGGAGATGCGCAGCGGCATTCCAGGCGGGGATGGGATACTTTTCGTCCATTTCCATTCCGTGCGCCTTGACCGCATCCAGATAGGACGCGGGAATCATATGGCTGTGCATATCTACCACATCGGCAACGGGCTTCGCAGGCTGCTGCGGCTGCGGAGGCACCACGGGATGGAA
>JAEEGH010019195.1_pt1 | contig 14361 bp, 5 predicted proteins | sample 9134181 | NCBI WGS metagenome assembly JAEEGH01 (sample SAMN16246544, study PRJNA631951) | gut metagenome | biome: gut microbiome; feature: rumen; material: DP-attached | host: Bos | place: Iran: Karaj | collected 2018-10 | reverse complement strand
TCGTCGAGGAGCAGATGACACTGATGGACTGGGCGAAGAACGAAGCCACGTTGCGACAGCAGGATGAGTATGAGAAGGCAAAGCAGTGGTATGCGGAACACTTCGATTGTGGTGAAACCTATACACCACTGAAAGCGGATTTGGATTCGGGAATGAAGACGAAGGACGATGAACGAAAGACGAAGGGCGATGTGAGCAGGACGAAGACGCTGAGGCTTGATTTGGCTGAGGTGGAGGAATTCTGCCGTGCTAACCACATCTTCAAGAGTACGTTCTTCACGGCGGCATACGCATTGTTGTTAGCACGCTTCAATGGTGAGCAGGAATCGCTCTTCAACACAGTATATAACGGACGTGCTGATAGTCGTCTCGCTCATACGCTGGGAATGTTCGTGAAGACTTTTCCTGTTTATATGAAGTTTGATGATTCCACCACGGTGCTCGATTTCATGCGCGTTTGCCAGGAGAACATGAAAGGTTGTCGTGAGCACGACATCTACAGCTATGGCGACGCGATACGAGATTTGGGTTTGCAGATTCCTACCGATTTCGTTTGGCATGGCAATTTGTTAAGCTATGGTGATTTTTCGGGAAAACCGATGAACTACGAGATGACAGCGATGGAAACTCGTATCTCCGACATCTATTTCCGTGCTTATACACTCGACGGTCAGGTGCAACTGGAGGCGGAATACAATGCTTACGAGTATTCCCTGGAACTGGTTGACACGATCATGGATAGTTATGAAGCCGTGGTTCGGGAATTGATGAACAAGGAGAAGGTGGTGGACATCGACATCAGCACGGAGGCAGAGGTGGCAAAGCTCGACTCGTTCAATGAGACGGATGTGCCTTACGACGACAGCCAAACCCTCGTTTCGCTGTTCCGCAACCAAGTCGCTGCTACGCCAGACAACATCGCCGTGGTCTTTAAGGAGAAGCGCTACACATACAAGGAAGTGGATGAGATAAGCGAATGCCTTGCTGCCTATTTATATGGAAAAGGAGTGGGGCAGGGCGATGTGGTGTCGGTGCTCATTGCTCGCAGCGAGTGGATGGCAATTGCCTCGCTCGGTGTGCTGAAGACGGGTGCTGCCTACCAGCCTCTCGACCCAAGTTATCCGAAGGAACGCTTGAACTTCATGGTGAAGGATGCCGACGCGAAGATGCTCATTGCCGACGAGGAACTGAGTACGATTGTTGATGAATATGAAGGCGAGGTGCTGCTGACCAAGGATATTGGGAAAATGAAAAATGTGCCATCTGGATGGAATGGCTCTTCGTTAATTATTACTCCTCAAGATCGCTATATTTTGCTCTACACTTCTGGTTCAACTGGTGTTCCGAAGGGTTGCCAGCTGTGTCATGGCAATATGGTTTGTTACTGCCATTGGTATCAGCGTTACGTTGAATTGAAGGCTGGAAGCCGTGTGGCTGCATACGCTTCCTACGGCTTTGATGCTTGCATGATGGACATGTATCCTGCACTGACTTGTGGTGCTACGGTGCATATTATTCCAGAGGAAATACGTCTCGACTTCATTGCGCTGAACGACTATTTCGAGCGCGAGCAAATCACCCATTCGTTCATGACAACGCAAGTGGGTTATCAGTTTGCCACTACCATCGAAAACCATTCGTTGCTCCATCTCTCAGTGGGTGGAGAGAAACTGGCATCTTTGGCTGTTCCTACCAGTTTTGGTTTCCATAATTTTTATGGTCCTACGGAGTGTACAATTGCCGTAACCGCCTACACGTTGAAGGAATTCTTGAACGATATTCCAATTGGACAGGCTCTCGACAACTTGCGTCTCTATGTGGTGGATAAGCAGGGACGCAGGCAGCCTGTAGGTGCTTCGGGTGAACTTTGGATTAGTGGACCACAGGTGGGTTTGGGCTATTTGAATCGTCCTGAGAAAACTGCCGAAGTATTTATTGCCAATCCATTTACGAAGGAAGAAAAATACGCTCGTGTTTATCGAACGGGTGACATTGTGCGCTACCTTCCTGACGGAAACATCCAGTTCATTGGTCGTCGCGATGGACAGGTGAAGATTCGTGGTTTCCGCATCGAACTGAAAGAGGTGGAGAGCATCATCCGCCAGTTCCCAGGCATCAAGGATGTCACCGTGCAGGCTTTCGAAGATGAGAATGCTGGTGGCAAGTTCATTGCTGCCTACATCGTCAGCGACGAAACCATCAATATCGATGCGCTCAATCAGTTCATCCTTGAGGAGAAACCGCCTTATATGGTTCCTGCCGTGACCATGCAGATTGATGCTATTCCTCTGAACCAGAATCAAAAGGTGAACAAGAAGGCATTGCCAAAGCCTGAGGTTTCATTATCCTCAGCCATGGATGATGCTGGCAGTGCACCGCTCAATGTGCTGGAGCAGCAAATCATGGATATGGTGTCAGGCATTGTGGGACATAGCAATTTCGGCATCACCACAGTGCTGGGGTATGTGGGTCTGACATCCATTTCGTCTATCAAACTTGCTGTCCTCATCAACAATCGATTTGGAGTGACGCTTCATGCAAAGGAACTGGTGAAGACAGGTTCCATCCAATCTATAGAGAATGAAATCCTCAAGCATTTGCTCAGTTCTCAGAACGAGGCTCCCGAAACGGCTGACGCTCAGACATCTTCTTCTCAGCCACAAAGCCTGTCGTATCCGCTCAGTGATCCGCAGCAAGGTGTGTATGTGGATTGTCTGAAGAATCCAGCTTCTACCACCTATAACATCCCGATGATGACCAAGTTGCCTGAAGGCACTGACATCGAGAAAATCAAGTCTGCCATTCGCACCTTCGTGAAATATCATCCGGAACTCACCATCAGTTTCGGTAGCGAAGGAACTGAAGTGGTTCAGACGCTCCATCCCGACATGGAGTTCGATATTCCTGTGCTGAAATTAAGTGAGGAGGACATCGAACATGAGAAGCGAGAGTTTGTGAAGCCATTCAATCTGAATCAGTACCCACTCTTCCGTTTTGAAATCATAGACACTTCCAAGTCTTGCTATCTGCTGTTCGACTTCCATCATTTGGTAGCCGATGGTGCTTCCATCGACCTTTTCTTCCGCCAATTCTGCGACCTGATGGAGGGGAAGGAAATCGATGCCGAAATGATGAGTTACGGTGAGTTTGTGGAGGCAGAGCGAAAGGCAGACAAGTCGGAAGATGCTCAATTCTTCCTCGAGCAACTGAAGGATGTGGAAGGCGTGACTGAATTGACCTCCGACCTTATCGCTCCTACTTCAGGCGACGATAATCAAGGAAAGGCTGCCACGGTGACTGCTCCTATTGATTGGAATGAGGTGGAAGCGTTCTGTCAGCAACACGGAATCACAGGAGCCCACCTGCTCTTGTCATCTGTGTTCTACACACTCTCCCGTTTTGCCAACTCTTCGGATGTCACACTCGTCACCATCAGCAACGGACGTTCCAATATTTCCATCTACAACACGATGGGAATGTTTGTCAACACGCTTGCCATGCGTGCTAAGATTTCGGATGAAAAGGTGCTCGACTTTATCAAAAACACCAGCCGAACGTTTGACGATACCCGAAGCCATGAGAATTATCCGTTTGCCAAGGTAGCAGCCGACTTCGACCTTTCTGCCGAAATCATGTTCGCTTATCAGATGGGTGTCATGGACGAATACACCATCGATGGAAAGCAACTCCTTTTGGAGAGTCTCGAAGCTCAAGTGCCTAAGTTCCCTATTGCCATTTTCATTCAGGAAGTAAACGGACAACCTTCTGTCCAACTGGAATACGACGATAGCAAATACAGCAAGGACATGATGCAGCAGTTGGCAATTTCCATCGTCAATGTAACCCAGAACTTGATGGAACATGCCGATGCACCACTCACCAGCATTTCGCTTATCAATGCGGAGCAGTTGGCACAACTCGACAGCTTCAACGACAATCACGTGGCATTCGATGCGTCGCAGACCATCGTCTCGCTCTTCCGTCAGCAAGTGGAAAAGTATCGCAATCACACTGCTGTGGTTTACGAAGACCAGCGATTCACATACGAAGAAGTGGATGCTCTTTCCAACAAGATTGCCCAGCATCTCATCAGTAAGGGCGTGAAGCAAGGCGATGTGGTTTCTGTTCTCATTCCTCGCTGCCAGTGGATGCCGATAGCCTCGCTCGGAGTGCTGAAGGCAGGTTGTGCTTACCAGCCTCTCGACCCAAGTTATCCAGAGGAGCGCTTGAACTTCATGATGAAGGATGCCGATGCCCAATTCCTCATTGCCGACGAGGAACTTCGTCCTGTCGTGAATGAATATGAAGGCGAAGTGCTGCTGACAAAGGATATTGCAGACCTTCCAGAGGTTTCGTCTGCTCAAGTCGATTCCTTCCCATCCATCAGTCCTTCCGACCTTTTCATTTTGCTCTACACCTCAGGCTCAACAGGCACACCGAAGGGTTGTCAGTGGGAGCACCGCAATATCGTTGCATTTTGCAATTGGTATCGTCGCAAGTTCGGGCTCGATGCTGACTGCAGGGTATCGGCCTATGCAAGTTATGGTTTCGATGCTTGTCAGATGGACATGTATTCTGCTCTCACCAGCGGAGCTACTTCCTACATCGTTCCTGAATCTGTGCGACTCAACTTGCCGAATTTGGCTGAGTTCTATGAGAATGAAGGCATCACCCACGCTTTCATGACTACGCAGATTGCCTACCAGTTTGCCACTACACAGAAATGCTCTTCACTCCGTTGGTTGCTCACAGGCGGTGAGAAGCTCGCTTCGCTGACACCACCTGAAAACTACACTTTGGTCAATATCTATGGCCCAACGGAATGTACGATTTGCATCACCACCTACGACGTGAAGCAAACGCTTGGCAATATTCCTATCGGAATCCCTACCGACAACACACAAATCTACATCGTCGATACCAACGGGCATCGTCTTCCTGTGGGTGCGGCAGGAGAACTCTGGACTGCGGGTCCACAAGTGAGCCGTGGCTATTTGAACCGTCCTGAGAAAACGAAAGAGGTCTATATCTCGAACCCATTCGGTGAAGGCACTGTTTATCGAACGGGCGATATTGTGCGTTACCTTTCTGATGGTAATATCCAATTCATCGGTCGTCGCGATGGACAGGTGAAGATTCGCGGTTTCCGCATCGAGTTGAAGGAAGTGGAAGCTGTCATCCGTGAGTATCCAGGCATCAAGGATGCCACCGTGCAAGCCTTCGAGTATGAGAATGGTGGTAAGTATATTGCTGCTTATGTGGTGAGCGATGAACAAATCGACATCCAGCAGCTCAACGATTTCATTGCTGAGCGCAAGCCTTCCTATATGGTGCCTGCTGCCACCATGCAAATCGACCGCATTCCGCTCAACCAGAATCAGAAGGTGAACCGCAAGGCATTGCCTGCACCAGTGATTACGGCAAGCAATCGTGATTATGTGGAACCTGCAAACGAGCTCGAGAAACTCTTCTGCGACATCTTCCAGAAGATTCTCTCCATGGACCAAGTGGGTGCAACGGACAATTTCTTCGACCTCGGAGGTACCTCGCTCATGGCAACCCGTCTGATTATTGAAGCTGACCAAGCTGGGCATCACGTGGCGTATGGCGACATCTTCGACCATTCCACTCCACGCCAACTCGCTCATTTCTTGAATGGCGAAACTGTTTCTACGAAGGAAACTCAGAAAGGTCCGTTGGCAAACGACCAGACTATCACCCACTACGACTACACCTCCATCCATACGCTGTTGAAGGGCAACACGCTCAGGGCGTTCAAGGAAGGAGAGATGCAGTCCATGCACCATGTCCTGCTCACGGGAGCCACTGGTTTCCTCGGCATACATGTGCTCTACGAACTCATCCAGTCGGATGTGGAAACCATCTACTGCCTCGTGCGTGGCAAGACCGACTCCGATGCCAAGGAGCGACTGAAGACACTCTTGTACTATTACTTCGAGACAAACTTCCAGGAGCTCTTCGATAGCGGACGACTCGTCGTCATTGCTGGCGATGTCACTCAGGACCTCAGTGCTGTAGTCAGCGGTACTGCCACCACCATCGATACCGTCTTCAACTGCGCAGCCATTGTTAAGCACTTCTCCAAGGGTACTGAAATCGAGGATGTGAACATTGGTGGTGCGATGGAATGTGTGAAACTGTGCTTGTCCATCGGTGCACGTCTCGTTCACGTCTCTACTTATAGTACCGCAGGATTTAACATCGGACAGTTCGACCCAGACACTGTTTTCGACGAGCAGAAGCTCTACTTCGGGCAGTACATGGACAACGCCTACATCAACTCCAAGTTCATCTCCGAGCGCATCGTGCTCCAGGCTGTTGCCACTCACGGACTCTCAGCAAAGGTGGTTCGTGTGGGTAATCTCGCTCCTCGCTCTACCGATGGCGAATTCCAAATCAATTTCCAGACCAACAGCGCGATGGGACGTGTGAGAGCTTTCAAGATTTTGGGAGGCTACACCTACGAGGAATGTGAACAACCAATGGAATTCTCACCAATCAACGAAGTGGCACGTGCCATCGTCCTGCTTAGTAGAACTCCAAAGGCTTGCTGCCTCTTCCACCCATTCAACAACCACTCCGTCCTCTTCGACGATGTGATGAACGAGCTGAAAGTCATTGGCGAACCACCTCGCTTGATGGAGGAAGAAGAATTTGTGCAGCAACTCAACGAGGCAAAGAACGACCCACAAAAGGCACCTCTCCTCACTGGACTCCTTGCTTACGAGGACATGTCTCACGGACAGCGAGCTACCTTCGTGCCTACCATCAATCACTACACCACAGCCGTTCTTCTCCGACTTGGTTTCCGTTGGTCACCAACCTCTTGGAACTATGTGGACAGCTTCCTTGTTGCTATCTCACGACTTGGATTCTTTAATTAATAAAGAACTAAAGTTTCACAAGTGTTTTTTTAACCACAGATTTCACGGATTAAACGGATTTTGCTGCCTCCTCGGCGGGATTTCTGAAAGGAATACACAAATTATTCAAAGCCTTGCAGGGTTTTCTTATCTGTTAAATCAGAAATAATCCGTGTAATGGTAAATCCATTTACAAGAAAAAATCTGTAAAATCTGAGTAATCTGTGGTGAAAGAAAAGCTTGCGAAAGTTGAGTGAAGAATAACAGTTTTCATTGCAAAGATGCAGAGGTACTGAGTTTTAAGAACTTACTTGAGAAAGCCATTCAGATGCTTTTGTTCATTTCCAGTTCAAAACTCCGTTCCTCTGTATCTTTGTGTTGTTATGGGTGAGTTCATCCAAATCTCTGCCTCTTGCAAAGATTCCATAAAAATATTTCCTTTTCTTTGTTGCTTTTTTCACTATTTTTCTATATGTTTGCAAAGTGAAGTTCATCAACAAGATAATCAGAACCCTGCGCCCTTTGCTGCAAGACTACTTGCCTGAAGCAAAGAAAACAGAAGCCGCACCGAAGGTGGAGGAGGCTCCTGAGGAGAATGTTGTGCCCGAGTCGAAGAAGAATTACGAAGTGCTGGAGGATGTTTTGAGGCATTTCTCTTGCCAGTTCGAAAAGGAAGAAAGCGATAACTTCTTGATTTACACCTTCGATTTTCAGGGTGGACATTTCCGTGTGCCAGTGGCAAAGAGTGGACTCCCCGCAGCTCCCATCGAATTTCCATACGTGCATAGCGAAACGTCGGAGGGGTTGAATGCGTTGCGAGTGGTGTGCAACGAATTCAACTACACCAGCACCGTTTCCAAATATATCTACACCTTCGATGAGAAGCTGGATGAATTTGCAGTGCATATCTTCACGCCCATCACCCTCTTCGATGGAAACCAAGCCTTCTACGATTATTTCGAGGCAGTGATGAACAGTCAGTTCACACTTCGTCGTGATTTCACCGAACGGGTGGAGGAGATGAAGCGAAAGCAACAGAGTTCAGATGCCGACATGGATGAGATGTACCTCCGTCGCATCAATTATCTCATCTACGAACAGGAAATCACCCATCAGTCCGAGTCTTTCCAAATCCGTCGAACCCTCGGTGCGTCGTTCCGTTTGGATGATGTGCTCACCCTCTGCTTCGGTCTGCACGACATAGATTATGTCTATCTTAAGATTGTGCGAGACGAGCAAGTGAAGTTGGAATTCGATGTGCCTACCATCCGTGATTGGGACATCAAGGCAAATCCTGCCGACGTGAACTATTACGTGTATTTCAACGACCCTAACGGAAACAAGAGTCAGCTTCGTCAAGCACAGATTCATCTTGCCACCGAATACGATGACGATGTAGCAACCTATATCCGTGTCACTGCAGTCCTCTTCCCTCCAGCCTTTAATCCGAATGGAGTGGTGCTGTCGGGACGTTCCGCATTGGCGGACCTCACTTTCATCATTGCCGTCGATAAAGTCGATGAGCAGAAGTATCGCAAGGAGTATGATTTCATCTGGAAGGATGCCCTTGATAAGGCGCAAAACGACAAGTACGATGAAATGACCAAAGAGCAGGCATTTCTTGCCAATGCCGCAGTGCCTGATGTGGGCTATTACATCTATCGAGGTCGCAGACTCTTTGCCGATAAGCGTTACTATGAGGCAATCGACTACCTCTCGAACGTGTTCTATTACATGAACGACAACTATATCGACCTCTCCACGAAGCAAAAAGAAGCATTCAATGAACTCTGTTTCATCCTCGGCTTCTGCTACATGGAGCTACATTTCTTCACCGACGCTTATTTCTATCTCAAGATTGTCAGCGACGAGAATAATGCACAGTTCACGAAGGAATACGTCAATTGCCTTGTCAATAGCCACGATTTCCGTGCACACGACGTGGTGAATCGTTGGTTGATGTACGTGAACGACCACATTGAGCAAGCCGAAAACATGGAGGAAGATGTGAATCCCGCCTTGCTCGACCTCAAGAACTTCCTCCGTCGTCGCAAAGTCTATCTTTACATCAACGAGGAGCGTTATCTCCGTGCCGAGCGCATCTGTCACGAAATGCTGGAGGAAAAGGAAAACGAAAACTTCGCCATCGACGAACTCGCCTATATCCAGCAAATCCGCCGCGCTCGAGGCGAAGAGTCCCCTTCTATCCACGACGAGTCCGGCAACTTCGTTGATGATTTACCATTCTAACTTTAATTCAGTTCGGAACTTTAGAGAATTTATCGAATCGCATGTGTGGTTTTTCTGAAGCACATGCGTGGATTCTCTGATGCTCATGTGTGGATTCTCTGAAGCGCTTTAGGGGATCATTTGAGGCAAATTTGTGGACTGACTAAAGCGTTCCTTTGAATTCAACTAGTTGCCGAAGGCTCGTCATCGACTTGGCGAGCCTTCGGCGTTGCGATGGCGAAGGCTCGCCGTGTAAACGTTGAGGGCTCGTCAGTTCAGTAAAATCAAAGAAAAGGTTCAGTTAAAACAAAGGAGAATGTCTGTAAAATCAAAGGAACGCTCCTGTGAATCCCCACATGCGTTTGACTTTCGCCGAGCTCTAATGTTTCAGCCAAGAGAAACAACATACCTATGTGTAAGATTACTGGCAAGAACTATTATAGCATGAGTCACTTGGCATCTACATCTTTGCCAAGCAAGAACGGAGCATATGGAGCGAAAGGAGCAAGAAAAAGACCGCCACGACGGATGGCCTACAATATATAATAATGTAGATAAACAAAGAGCGGGAACCGAGACTGAGGATGTCAGCAAGGGTTCCCGCTCTTTTTTTTATAAATGTAAATCAATGAACCTGTCCTTACGATTCATAAATAATGGTTTCTATTAAAAGAGATTAAGGAGGTCAACAGTGGTGATTCAGCATTGGCTTTCCCACATATTTTGTGTATAATGGATTTAATATGCACCTCCCATAGCTCGATATAGTTCCAACACTCTTTTCATATCGGTTATTTGATTTTTTGTTATGGTCTTTATATCATAGTACTGACGACCTACGAATTTCATTTTGGCTGATTTTGCATCTACGAGAGCATATATTAGTTCTTTGTCACTACCAGTCAACGCCTCGTCAAACCATTCCCATATTTTCCCTCCATTTCCGCTATCTGTTTCAGTGTCTGATGGTATGTATTCATATGCGTTATTGTCTATGGAAAATTGTATTTTATTAAAGAAAAGCCAGTCATCGGAATAATATTGTACTCTGAAACGCAAAGGCATAGCCTTTCCATTCTGTACAGCAAAATACAAATAAATCCCATTACGATTTGTGTATTGAGGCGCAGATTTCGGTTCATACCACGTCTTACCATTAGGGTCAAATTCGTCTTTGTTTACTTTGAAATATGTGAGAAGCTCTTTTATTTTTGCAGAGTCAACTTTACTTTCTTGAACATCCGTTTTAGTTTTAGGTTCCCCTTTTGAATTGCCTACGACATTATCCATAGACATATATCTCGCTACGAGTTTTTCCTCTTGCTGAGTTTTTGTGGAAAATACAATATCGGAAATATCTATTCCTTCGGAATTATATAGTTTGAAGCCAATAGGAATATCCAAATAATCGCCATACCTTTTTTACGCATATCGGAATATGCCTTCTGCGCAATACAAAAATTAGAAAACGCTTCAATATATGCAGCACTGTCTGATGAAGCCGATAGTATCTTTTCGTCCTTTTCTTTTATGGAGGATCCGCCTATGATGCTTTGTTCCCTAACTATTTCAACATACTTATACTTTCTCTCACACGCAGTAAGAATCACTATGACCGAAAATAGAAAAAACAATTTCTTCATGTCAATTAATTTTTGATTATTCTTATTGAAAATGCGCAGGCCATTTCCACGCACTTCCGGCTCACCACAAGCCACTCCAATCGTCGAAACGCCTGCGCACTATGCGCCGACGCTCTTTTGGAGTTTGGTTCTTTTGTCCGAGGTGGTGATTGGAAGTGTAGAGCCTACTATGTCTTGCACTCTTTGCTGAATGCGACTGTAAAATTACTAATTATAATCCAAACATGCACGAAAAGAGACAAAAATATTAAATTTTTGTGCATTTCTTGGACGAAATGACACGGGTATGAAGATTTTTCGTTTTTTGTGGTCGCAAACGAGAGAGATGCCTATGGCATCAGATAGGGGCAGCCTTGCAGAGGCGACTGATTTTCCCTGCCGCTCTTGCCCGCCGTTAAATTATGCAAAATCGCTTCTGAGCCTCTTGGTTTTCCAATAGATTGTTGTATATTTGCAGAGTGATGCAACAGCGCATGTATATCGTGCTGGCCTACTTTCCTGCTTCAGCAGGGGGCGCTGCCCATGCAAGCCACGCAGCTGGGAGGCTCTCTTTTCAGCAATTGCGAGAGCCTCAATGCTGTCACCCTGCCTACACGATAAAAAGCTTGCGCCAAGGGAGTGTGTGTATCGTTCAATTAACTACCATCGATGAAGATTATTCATGTGGATATGGATCAGTTCTTCGCGGCTGTAGAGCAGCGTGACCATCCTGAGCTGAAGGGCAAGCCGATAGCAGTAGGACACGATGCTGAGCGTGGCGTGGTGTCAACAGCGAGCTACGAAGCCCGACGCTATGGGGTGCACTCGGCACAGTCCATTCTGGTGGCCAAGCGACTGTGTCCGCAACTGATCATCGTAGAGCCGCACTTTCAACGGTATAAGGAGGTGTCGGCACAATTGCACGAAGTCTTCCACGACTACACCGACCTGGTAGAGCCCATATCGCTCGACGAAGCCTTTCTCGACGTAACGGAGAACAAGAAGGGGATGGAGCTGGGGGTGGACATTGCGCGCGAACTGAAGCAGCGCATCCTTGAGACGACGGGGCTGACGGCATCGGCGGGGGTGAGCTACTGCAAGTTTCTGGCAAAGATTGCCTCCGACTGGCGCAAGCCCGACGGGCTGACGGTGATTCACCCTGACCGGGCACTGGACTTCATTGCGCAACTGAAGGTGGAGAAGATTTGGGGCGTGGGCCAAAAGACGGCGGAGAAGATGCACCGCATGGGCATCTTCACAGGCTTGGACCTGAGGAACACGTCGCTGAGCCGACTGACTCAGGAGTTCGGCAAGATGGGGCAGGTATTTCACGACTTCTCACGAGGCATCGACCACCGTCCTGTCGTCAGTGAGTGGGAGCGGAAGAGCGTGAGCTGTGAACAGACCTTTGAAACTGACATCAGCGAAAACGCCGCCGTCACCATCCACCTGTATCATACGGTGCTGGAGTTGGTCAGACGCATTGAGAAGAACGACTTCGAAGGTCGGACGCTTACGCTGAAAGTAAAGTTTGCTCACGCTCGGCAATATGCTGAGTTCCACGAATTCCGGCAAATCACCCGGAGCATCACCGCTGACCATGTGCTTCGCACCAAGGACGAGATTCTTCCGTTGGCCAAGCAACTGATGCAAAGCGTAGAATTCCACTCGCACCCCATCCGCCTGTTAGGTTTGGGAGTGTCAAATCAGAAGGTTTCGCCCCAACACGAAGAACCACAATGGGTTGAGCTGGAACTGGAGTTTGAACCATGGCCAGGGGGTTGACCATCGATGGAACAAGGGGGGAGTGCCGAACCACGCTCGCCTACTCGCCCGCCTTTCAGGGGCACACATGGCAGTATGCGGATAATCACATGGGTCCACTCCGAAAACCCTTCTCCACTAAAAAACAATCAACCGTGCGGGTCGGTTTTATATGAATAATGTAGACTAAAAAATATTGGGCGATAAGAAAAAAAACCTCTTTTTCTTGCGCAAACAAATCCTTTTTGCTACTTTTGCATTCGAATAGCGTACGAAAGAACAAAACTATCATCAAGATGAAAGCAACAGAGCAGACACTTCAGCAGATTGACCGCGCGCTGCGCAAGACGGCCGAAAAATTCCCTTCTACCGAGGAAGCCACACAGATGACCGACATCCACCTGCGTGTGACGCAGGAGTCGGGCGAGCTGGTGGCTTTCGACGACGACGACCGTGAGCTGATGCGCTGCGTGGTGGAACAATGGATTGACAACAAGGACGACGACTTCTACACCGAGGTGGCCAGCCTGCTGCGCCAGCGCATCGAGGGTATGAAAGCGCTGCTCGACAGTCTGTCGATATTGAAGCCTTTCTCGTTTGTGCTGGAAGACGACGACCGCGAGGTGCAGGAAGAACTCTATATGGTCGACGACGACATCGCCTTGTTGCCCCCTCTTTCACTTGACAACCTCGACAGTGACCTCGACGAATTTCTCGACAACCTGCTCAAATCCTGACGTCCTGCTCTGCCGCTTAGTGTGATGAAGCCCCAGGCCATTATCAGCTTTGTGAGTCGCATCGACACGTGGCGCTCTGTCCACGTGAGCGACCGCATGTTTGTGCTCTTCCTGGCTTTCCTGGTGGGCTTGCTCTCGGCCGTGGCCGCCTACGTGCTCCCCTGGCTCATCAACATCATCGTGGCAGGGCTGACGGGAGGCTTCGACGCCACCTCATTCAACCTGCTCTATCTGGTATATCCTGTGGTGGGCATCCTGCTCACCATGCTTTTTGTGCGCTATGTGGTGAAGGACAACATCTCGCACGGCATCACCCGCATCCTCTATGCCATCTCGCAAAACCGCTCGCGCCTGAAGGCCCACAACACGTGGACGAGCGTGGTGGCATCGGCCATCACCATCGGCTTTGGCGGTTCGGTGGGTGCCGAGGCGCCCATCGTGCTCACCGGCTCGGCCATCGGCTCGAACCTGGGCAAGCTGTTTCGCCAAGACAGTCGCACGCTGATGCTCCTGGTGGGCTGCGGTGCCGCCGGTGCCATCGCGGGCATCTTCAAGGCCCCCATCGCCGGACTGGTGTTCACGCTCGAGGTGCTGATGATTGACCTGACGATGGCCTCGCTGATGCCCATCCTGGTGAGCTGCGTCACCGCCACCTGTTTCACCTACATCTTCAGCGGCGATGCGGCCCTCTTCACCTTCCACCTCGACGACTCGTGGACCGTGCAGCGCATCCCCGCCTGTGTGCTGCTGGGCATCTTCTGCGGCCTCGTCAGCCTCTATTTCATCAGGGCGATGGGCTTCTGCGAGGGCATCTTCGCCCGCTTCAAGGACAAGCCGCTGGTGAAGCTCATCATTGGCGGCTCTGTGTTGTCGCTGCTCATCTTCCTCTTCCCGTCGCTCTTTGGCGAAGGCTACAACAGCATCCACCTGCTGCTCAACGGCACGGGTGCGGCCGACTGGGAACAGATTCTGAACAACTCGCTCTTTGCCGGACAGGAGCAGCTGCTGGTGGTCTATGTGGGTCTGGTGCTGCTAACGAAAGTGTTTGCCACGTCGGCCACCAATGGCGGTGGCGGCTGTGGCGGAACCTTTGCCCCCTCGCTTTTCATCGGCTGCTTCAGCGGG
>JAEEGH010019194.1_pt1 | contig 14361 bp, 12 predicted proteins | sample 9134181 | NCBI WGS metagenome assembly JAEEGH01 (sample SAMN16246544, study PRJNA631951) | gut metagenome | biome: gut microbiome; feature: rumen; material: DP-attached | host: Bos | place: Iran: Karaj | collected 2018-10 | reverse complement strand
GAAAACAACAAGAGTGGCGCCAAGCCTCAGACCTTCTATTGGCCAGGATTGGAGACACCTATCGAGGTGCCCGCAGACAAGATCAAGGAATATTTCAAGTAATAAATTTGGTTTTTTGCATACTTTTTCGTATCTTTGCCACCGAATATGCAACGATAGACCCAAAGGGAAGATTATTATTAACTATTAGGAAATATGAAACAGAAGAACATTTGCATGAGACTGTTCATGGCCGTGGCACTGCTGCTGACGGTGAGTTTGAACGTACAAGCAGGCGATGTGAACCTGCGTAAGGGTGGCTCGATTGTCGGTAAGATCGAGGCCAATGGCAATGTGCGCCTGAATGGTTCGATCGTGGGTCGCTTCGAGTCGAACGGTGACATTCGCGTGGGTGGTTCCATCGAGGGACGTATCGAGAAAAACGGCGATATCCGCAAGCGTGGATCGATTGTGGGTAGGATCGAACCCAACAACGACGTGCGCATCAACGGCTCTATCGTGGGTCGCGTGGAGAAGAACGGCGACATCCGCCTGAACGGCAGTATTATCGGCCGTGCCGAACAGATGACTGACGTGCGCCAGGTGGCTGTGATGTATTTCTTCGGTTTCTTCAAACTGTAGGCGGTCTGCATGAAACTGAAGGTGAACCGTAAGAACATCGAGGTGTTCGAAGGCGCTGAGGTGCGGCATGCTATACTGAGCTATTTCGCACTGAAGGGCATGGACGTGAGTCAGGTGGACAGCCTGACCGTCTACGACCGCTGGGGTCACGAAATCGACCTCGCTGCCCCCGCCAACCAGTTCGACGCGGTGAAGTTCAGACTGCCAAAGAATTAAACGACCACGAATTACACGAATTAAACTAATTTTCTTAATTCGTGAAATTCGTGTAATTCGTGGTTTTAAAAAAAATGTAATTGATGAAGAAGATTGTTACATTTTCATTGCTGTTCCTGGCGGTGGCGCTGAATGCGCAGCGGCGGGAGCTGCATATCCTGAGTATCAACGACCCGCACGCTGCTATAGAGCAGTTTCCGAGACTCGGCTATGTGGCCGACTCGCTGCGAGCCATTTATCCTGATCTGTTAGTGCTGTCGGCCGGCGACAACCGTTCGGGTGACCCCATCAACGATATGTTCGAGATTCCCGCCTATCCCATGGTGGTACTGATGAATCAGGTGGGCTTTCACGCTACGGCTGTGGGCAACCATGAGTTCGACTCCAACCAAGACGGTTTGGCCCGCCTGATCGGATTGAGCACCTTCTCGACCCTCTGCGCCAATATGGAGCCCGATCCGAAGTGGAACATGCACGTCAAGCCCTATCAGGTGTTCGATTGCGGCGGCATCTCCGTGGGTGTGCTCGGCGTGACAGCCCTCGGTTCGATGGGTATCCCCGAAAGCCATCCTGCCCGTCTGACGGACATCAAGTTCATGGATCCTCTGGAAACTATCCAGAAATTCCGGTTTCTCCGGGATAAGTGTGACGTGGTGCTGCTGTTGTCGCATTTGGGCTACAATACCGATGTGGCATTCTCGGCCGAGCTGCCGTGGGTGGACATCATCGTGGGCGGCCATTCGCACACCCAGATTCAGGGCGGCGAGATGCACAACGGCATCCTCATCACCCAGAATTCGAAGAGCATTCCCTTCGCCACGCATTCCACGCTGGTATTGCAAGACGGGAAGGTGGTGGAGAAGAAAGCCGAGCTGATTGCCGTGAAGGGCATGAAGGGTGAGAACACGACCGTAGCTGAGTTGGTGCGCTACTTCTCTGAGAACCCCGCCTTCAAGCGTGTTTTAGCCGTGGCCGAGACACCGTTCGACTGCAATGAGGAGCTGGGTTGTATGGTCTGCGAAGCCTATCTCGCCGAGACGGGTGCCGACCTCTCTTATCAGAATGCCGGTGGCGTGCGCATCGAGAACCATCCCGCTGGCGACATGACAGTGGGCGACGTGATGAAGATGGATCCCTTCCAGAACGACCTCGTGGAAGTGCAGGTCACAGGTAAGGAACTGGCTGAGATGCTTGTTTCCTACTACGACAACGACAAGCAGCGCTTCCCCTACGTGGGCGGCATGACCTGTGAGGTGGTGATCGACCCTGCTACGGAGAAGGTAAAGAAAGTCACGCTCTTCGGCAAGGACGGCAAGAAACTGAACCTGAAGAAGACGTATCGCGTGGTGAGCAACAGCTATACGGTTGCTGTGAGTCCGACCAACCGCGCCGATCAGGGACATAGCGTGGGCATCACTACACCGGATATCATCAAGAATTATCTGGATCACCAGAAGAAGATCAGCTTCCAAGGAAGCAGATGTTTGGTTATCAAGAATTAAGGTTTTTGTTTAATAAGAATTAGAGAATTAGAGAATTTAAAGAAATGATAGAATTATTAGAATTAGAGAATTGCGCCTTGCACCACAGTGGTGCTTTGTGAGGGTCTTTGGCGAAGCCAATAATTCTCAAATTCTCTAATTCTTGATTAAAAAAAGAAAATTTATGGATTCAAATGAGATTAAAGGGTATATGAGCAAGTTCCTGAAGGGATGCGGATGCTTGTCAATCGGATTCTTCGTGTTGTTGATTATCGTCGGCATCTTTGCCGATGACGAGGAGAAAAAGGATGACGACGAGGAAACGGCCCAGAAGACGGAACAGGTAGAGAAGAAAGACTCCGTGGTGGTGAACGAACCCTTGGAGGGTGACCCCTATCAGGAACTCGACGACCTGATCGGTCTCGGCTCTGTGAAACAGGAGGTGCGATCATTGGCTAATTTCGTGGAGGTTCAGAAACAGCGTGAGGCACAGGGGCTGAAGACGGCCAAGGTGTCGTATCACTTAGTGTTCTACGGCTCGCCCGGTACCGGTAAAACCACTGTGGCCCGTATCGTGGGACGTATCTACAAGGACCTCGGTGTGCTGAAGAAAGGTCATACCGTAGAGACCGACCGCGGCGGCCTTGTGGCGAAGTACATGGGTCAGACAGCCCTCAAGACCGATACCGTTATCCAGCAGGCTCTCGACGGTGTGCTTTTCATTGACGAGGCCTATTCGTTGGTGCCCGAGGGTGGTGGCGGACAGGACTACGGTCAGGAGGCCATCTCGACGTTGCTGAAACGTATGGAGGATTACCGCGACCGTCTGGTGGTGATCATCGCCGGTTATAAGGACGAGATGCAGCGCTTCATCGACTCAAACCCGGGTCTGCAGTCGCGTTTCAACCGTTATATCGACTTCCCCGACTATACGGGAGGAGAACTGGTCGATATCTTTAAGATGTATATGAAGAAAAATCAGTACACTTTGGCGCCTGATGCTGAGGGGTTCCTGAAGGATGAGTTCGACTATGCTGTGGCGCATAAGGACCGTAACTTCGGTAATGCCCGTTTCGCCAGAAATGTGTTTGAGAAGAGCATCCAGATGCAGGCCAACCGCTTGGAAGGCCAGCGGAACCTGAGCAAGTCGCAGTTGACGGAACTGACCGTCGATGACCTGAAGGGCGGCTTCGCCTCCAGAAACAATATCGGACAATAACTTAATTTATTAATCAATAAACATTAAACATTATGGCTTATACAGAAACAACAACCACGGGTTATGGAACCCGAGTAGGAAACTCATTCAAGGCTATTGGTAGCGGTATCCTGATGTTCGTATTGGGTACGGCTCTGCTGTGGTGGAACGAAGGTCGCGCCGTGAAGACCGAGAAGATGCTCGACGAGGCCGGCAGCTCATACGTGGAGATGCCTAACCCCGAGAAGAAGGATGCCTCGTTGGAGGGTGAACTGGTTTGTGGTACGGCTCTGGCCACCACAGAGGATTCTCTGATGGACGCTGACTTCGGAATCGGTGCAAAGGCCATCTCTATCCGTCGTTCTGTGGAGTACTACCAGTGGGTAGAGCATGAGCAGACCAAGAAGGAAGACAAACTTGGCGGTAAGGAAGTGACCACCACGACCTATACCTACAGCAAGCAGTGGGTATCAAGCCCCATTCAGTCGAGCAGTTTCCATGATCCCGCATATCAGAATAAGAACACGGTGCTGACCACCGTTGAGGATGCGCAGCAGTATGCCGAGAACGTATCGTTCGGTGCGTATAAGCTCAACGAGAGCCTGATTCACAGCATCTCTTCGCGTGAAGGTATGGATCTGGCGATTGCTGAGGATCTGCTGGCACAATTTGACAAGGCAACACAGGCTGCATACGAGCGTTTCTATGGGGTGCAGAAGGGTGTTGCTGCACAGCAGCCTACTCAACCGGCTGCGCAGGCCGCTATTCCTGACTCTGTCAGGGCACTGCTCTCTGATTCTGCCAAGGCAGTGCTCGATTCGCTGCAGGCTGTGAACGACTCGATCGTCAGACAGATGGAGAATGCCAACAATAAGAAAGACCTGACATACGTTCACCAGGCTGGCAATGTGCTGTACTTCGGTCGCGTGCCCGGTTCGCCTGAGGTGGGTGACGTGCGTGTGACCTTCGAGAAGGTGGTTCCTGCCAAGGTGACGGTGATGGCTGTGGTCGACGGTGATACCTTCAAGCCTTTCAAGGCCAAGAACGGCAAGCGCTTCCAGACCCTCGTGATGGGTAAGAAGAGCGGTGATGAGATCATCGAGGCCGAGAAAGAGGCAAACAACATGTGGACCTGGGCATTGCGTATCCTCGGTATCATGATCGTGATCGGTGGTCTGAAGGGTATCTTCGGCTTCATCGAGACCATCCTGAAGGTGGTGCCCTTCATCGCCGGTATCTTCGGCTGGGGCGTCGGTCTCGTCTGCACCGTCCTGGGTGTGGCCTGGTCGCTCATCGTGATTGCCATCGCATGGCTGTTCTATCGTCCGTTGCTCGGCATCTCGCTTTTGGTACTCGCAGGCTTCCTGATCTGGGTATTTGCCTTCAAGGGTAAGGATAAGCTGAAGGAACTGGCTGCCAAGGCAAAGGCCAAGAACGCCGGAACGGTTCCCGCTACGCCTGCTGCGGAATAACAAACAGGTGAAGCCTATGAAGCGGTTTATGATAATGATGGTGCTGTGTCTGTGCGCTCTTTGTAGCGCGCAGGCACAGTCTGCTCAGGTGGCACAGATACGTAAGTTGTATGCTGAGGCCAAGCAGCGGATGGCCGACAAGAAGAAGGCCGAGGTGCCACCCGACGAGACGGTGGTGACGAGCAACTATATGGCACCGGGTGCTGGACCGATCAAGGACGTGACACATTATTATTATAGTGGGGAGTTCGACGAGAATCTGGGCAATGTGTACTATACGCCCTATTTTATGACTCGCAGCTATAATGTAGGTGCCCGGAATTACTACGAGGAGTTCCTCTATGACAAGGAGGGCAGTCTGGTGTTTTATTTCTCCAAGAGTCAGAACGACGAGACCCGTTATTATTGGGGTGCTGGCGGTTTCTTCCATGAGGATATCAAGGGTCAGAAACAGATGGACGAGGTGTTTGCCGCTCGTTTAGCCAATGACCTGAAGGAAGCGTTCCACCGACTAATGAATAGGGAGTATTGAGGAGAGAAGGAGTAAAGGAGAGAAGGAGTAAAGGAGAGAAGGAGTAAAGGAGAGAAGAAGTAAAGGAGAGAAGGAGTAAGAAGATATGAAAAGATTATTGTTAGTACTATTCACTATTCACTGTTCACTATTCACTGCCCTGGCACAGGAGAGTGTTTCGTTAGAGGACATTGAGAAAGGGTGGGGCACGAAGACCATTGGGAACGTGATTAACGGCAGTCTCGGCATCATGTTGGAGCGTTTTGATGAGACGTGGCCCACGTGGACGGGAAGCGCCATCCGCGAAACGATGGAGAAAGGGCTTGTCAAGGAAGTGTTAGATGAAGAGACAGAACTCACGGTGACAGTCGATACGAAGAACGGTTATGCGGCCATTGACGATGCGGGTACCGACGGTGCCTATATGTCGCTTTGCTACTGGAACCGCAAGAACGGCCATAAGCTGTTTGCCGTGCGTTTGGGCAAACCCACCGATCCCTGTATAGATTTCGTGTGCTTCTACGACTACGATGCGCAGAAGAAGACACTGACACCCGAGCCGGACATCCTGAAGGGCTATCGCATGCGCGACAAGAAGGAGTTTACGCAGATCTACGCCAAGTTACCGAGGAAGGGTAAGAATATTGTGGTCGACGAATGGGGCGACGGTGGTCCCGTGCAGCATACCTTTACCTGGGATGGCATGAAACCCGTCTACTCCAAGACCGCACCTCTCAAACTCGACGATTAAAAATACGACAACGAATTTCACGAATTAAACGAATTTGGCTATGGATAAGAAGTTACTGATAAGACAGGTGGTGTTACTATTCACTATTCACTGTTCACTATTCACTTCTGCCCAGCAGATCAAGGATGGTAGTAAATGGTGGGACGGTAAGCGACTGTATGTGGCTATAGTTGATGGCGAGGGCAACGTCAGGATGGAAGGAGAGAGTGTGGATATGGGCGGTGATTCGTTCGCCCTGAACAAGGTCGACGGCAAAGAAGGCCGTTACACGCTCTACTCAACCAATTCCCACGGGTGGATCTTTATCCGTGGAAATGTGGGCGCCCGTGTGGACTATATCCGTCAGGAGGGCATGAACTTCCTCGCCGTTCGCAAGTCAAATGGCGACTGCTGCTATACGCTGACCCTGACGCCTGACAACCTGAAGAACTGCACGGCGCAGGAGAAGATTGCCGACGAGCGCGACGTCAGTTGGATGTTGCAGAACTATCTGCTGAATACCCGTTACTTAGGGCGTTTCTCGAAAGCCCAGCTACGGTTGATGCGCAACGAGATCCTGGCCCGTCACGGATGGCGGTTCCAGTCGAAGGACCTGCAGGATCATTTCGGCAGTCAGCCCTGGTACAAGCCCGTAGCCAATAACAACAGCATCAAACTCAATATCATTGAGACGACTAATATCCAGCTGCTGAAGAGCGAGGAGGCTGAGGATGATGACAACCGTGTGCGCTACGAGAATACGCAGGCTGCCCCGAAGATGGCACAGGCCGTCGACGGCACAATCACCGTCAACACCGAGGAGCAGTTTATCAATGCCCTGGGTAACAACCGCGTCATCGAATTAGGCGAGGATATCCACCTGAACCTCTCGCGTATCTTAGAGCGTGAGGATTGGTTCGCGGGCATTCCCGGTCGTGCGTGGGTGACGATTGCCAAGAGTGACGGTGGGGATCAGCCTGTCGTCATCAGCGAATACGTCAACGACGGTCAGCAGTTGGTGCTGAAGAACTTCCGTGGTCTGACCATCCGTGGCAAGCGTAATTCCAGCATCGAGGTCAATCCCCGTTATTCGTTCTGTCTGAGTTTCATGAACTGCGAGGACTGTAACGTGGAGAACCTGACCATCGGTCATACCGAGGGCGGCTACTGCGACGGCGGTGTGATCGGCGTAGAGGGCGGAGCACGAATCAATGTATCGGACTGCGACCTCTATGGCTGTGGCACCTACGGTGTGGTGACCCGCGATACCGAGGATTTCGGCATGTACAGAAGCAATATCCACGACTGCACTTACGGCATCATGGAACTATGGGGGTCGGCTCGTGTGACGTTCTATCAGTGTGACTTCTTCAGCAACCGCGAATACGAACTCATTACCAATCATGGGAGTGAGTATGTGGCGTTCGAGGAATGTCGTATGTTTGGCAACTGGGCCGATGCGCCTCTGTTTATGAGCGATCAGGACATCGTGCTCAAGAAATGTGAGATTTACCATCCCAAGATCGGTGCCCGTGGTCGGCTGAAAACGCCCGACAACGACTGTAAGTTCGGTGAAAAGGCCAACTTTATCCCCGAACCCCGCAAGAAGCCCATCGGTCCAGATGTGAACAATTAATAAATTTATAACGACAACGAATTAAAACGAATTAAACGAATGATAACAAAGAAACAAATTCCCATAATTGACCATAATGACCATAATATTTTATGGATATTACGGGTTATTACGGATTATTACGGTAATTAGTTTCAATAAAATATAATTCGTGAAATTCGTAAAATTCGTTGTTTAAAAAGAAAATATGAAGAAATTAGTGTTTGTGGCTGTCTGCGTGATGGCAGTGATGATCAGTTGTAAGCAGAAGGGGCAGACGGCTCCTGCTGATAGTGGTAAGGACTCGGTGACAGCCGCTGTCATCGACAGTATCATCGAGGAAAATGATACCACCCCGTTGCCGATGTTCCTGACCGGTGGCGACGGGAAGTATCTGCACATGCTTTACTGGACCAATATCGAAGAACCTCAGCGGAGCGAAGGTGATGAAGATTACTTTGATACCTGGCACAAGAGCTGGGAACTACAGGAGATGTTCCGTCGTAACATGACCCTCTACACCAACATGCTCTACGGTAAGGATATTGTGAAGGTGAAGTATGTCGACGAGGTGCTGAAGGATCCCGACGGCAATACCCCCAGTATCGGCGAGATTCACGGTCGTGAGGAGATACCCGCCCTCTGTGCCCGTTTCGACTATGTCAATGCCAAGGATAAGAAAGATGGGAACCGAGGGTTGGTCATCGTTACCGACAGCTATCTCAGCTCCCGCAAGCGTCTCACCGTCAAGACGTGCCAGACCGACAACTATGAATACCCCAAACTCCCTGCCGACATCGTGAAGCAGTTGGAGACACAGTATGGCATGAAAGCTCTGCAATCGCACAAGACCTGTATCATCGGCGACAGCATCATCGTTGGCGCCGTTGAGTTCAAGGGTGAATATAAGAATGCCCCGAAGGATAAATACGATGCCGATCGCAAGTCAGCCCTCGCCGTTGAGGTGCTCGTGGATGGTGGTAAGCTGTATGTCCTTGAGCAGATCGGTTACTACGATCCCGAATACGGCGGGTCTTGGAATGCCGATGCCGACGGCTATATTCCCAACGACATCGAAGCTGCTTTCGAGGGCCCGAAGGGTCTTGAACTCTGCTATACCCACGGTGCTCCCGAGAGTTTCTGCGTCGGTATGCTCTTCCCGCGTGAGGGGAAGCTTGTTGAACTGGAATACGAGTGCTACCACTCGATGGTTGATGAGGAGATTCCCGTTTGGAAGAAGGACTTTGCTGAGATGGAGAAGCTCTTTCAAGACGACGAATTCAGCGAGGGCGACGTGAAATTCACGAAGTGGGCGCACTGCTATATCGACTATGACAACGAGTGGATCTGGCTGCGCGACAATGACGATAAGAATGGTGCCTTCTTCATCCGCAAAGACGGCAAGTTCCAGCTTATCGCCATCGAGACCCCTCGTATGAATCCGTCGAGATGTGAGAAGGATGGTATCTGCTATCTCAAACTCGCAGGTTCTGCCGGTGGTCCGTCGTGGCAGCAGGAGATCTACGCCTTCAAGAACGGCAAGTTGCTGTGGACGTTCAACGTACTCGAAGTGGAGGGCGAGATCGACGAGTGCCAGCTCAACGGCAAGGAACTCTCCAAGGAACAGGGTAGGGCCTACCTCGACAAGATTCCTCAGGGTCAGGAGATCAACGTTTATTTCCGCGAAATCGAACAGAAACAATAAAATTTATTAGCTCGTACTGTTCTTTATTTCCCAAATTATGCCCTTTTACAGTGTTTTAGAGCATATTGAGAGTGAAAGAGCATATTTTGGGAAATTTCGGATAGCGAAATTTGGAGATATTTGGCGAATTTTGCACATCGAAAAAGTAAAAAAAGAACAGTATGGAGATACAAAACCTCAAACCAAGGAGCGGTTTCGACACCCTCCGTCTGGGCGACAGCGACGAACTTGTGGTCATGGAGAACTTCGGTTCGCTGCCACAGGGTGAGCTGACGCTCGACAATCATGGGCTTATCATCGTCTGTACTGGCGGCATGGCACAGTTCGACTACGACGGACAGCAGATACAGCTTCGCAAGAACGACCTCTACCTTTATATGGCGCATAGCGTGGTCTGCAATTTCATGTCGTCGCCTGATTTCAATTGTCGTCAGATCTGGTTCTCCCATAGCGAACTGTGGAACATCAATATGTATGGCGAAGTCAGTTTGGCTGACCTGACCTACCTCAAACAGCACCCGAAAGTGCATTTATCCGATGAAGATGTGGCTTTACTTGATGATTATTTCCAGCTGTTATGCCGCCGCATGAGAGACCAAAAACCCTTGTTGTATTCCGAAATCGTCCGTTCGCTTGTCAGCACCATGATGCTCGAAATGCTCTGTATGATGCGTCGCGACAAGGCGCAGCGGGAGCAGTCGGCTGTTCAGGACGATAACACCCCGGGCTTCCACAGACGCCGCTTGGCCGACCGTTTCATGCGCCTCGTGGAGCAGAGCGACGGCCGTATCCGCAAGGTGGACGACTTCGCCAATCAGCTGAACGTCACGCCGAAATACCTCTCCACACTGCTCAAGGAGACGATGAGCCGTCGTCCGAGTGAGGTGATACAGCTCTTCACGGTGAAGGCCATTGCGCGCCGTCTACGGTTTACCGACATGACGATGCAGGAGATAGCCAACGACCTGAACTTCCCCAATGCCTCATTCTTTGGCAAGTACGTCAAGGAGCATTTGGGCATGACACCATTAGAATATAGGAAGAAATACCATAGATAATATGAAAAAGATAATCATGATATTGGCAGCTGTGCTGATGTGTGGCACGGTGAGCGCACAGAAGGAGAAAGAGACTGAAGAGCCTCAGCGTAAAAAGGTGGCCGTCGTACTGAGTGGTGGCGGTGCAAAGGGTATGGCACATATCGGTGTGCTGAAGGTGTTGGAGAAGGCGGGCATTCCCGTCGACTATATCACCGGCACGTCGATGGGTAGTATCATCGGTGGACTCTACGCCATCGGCTACAATTCCCATTCGCTCGACTCGATGGTCCGCGTGCAGGACTGGAGCTATGTGATCACCGACAAGGAGAATCTGCGTAATCAGAGTCTCAGCGACCGTAAGAAGCAGAACACCTATTTCTTCTCAACGGGTATGACCCTGGGCAAGAAGGATCAGAATGCGGGCGGCATCATCAAGGGTAAGAACCTGGCCGAGCTGTTCCAGCAGTTGTGTGTGGGCTTTACCGATTCGCTCGACTTCAACCAACTGCCCATTCCCTTTGCCTGCGTGGCAACGGACATCATCACCAATGAAGAGGTGGATTTCCACAGCGGACGGTTGCCTCAGGCCATGCGTGCCTCGATGGCCATTCCCGCTGCCTTCTCGCCTGTGAGAATTGGCAATAAGGTGCTGGTCGACGGTGGTCTGAAGAACAACTACCCCGTGGATATCGCCCGCGGGATGGGTGCAGAGATCGTGATCGGTGTCACCGTGCAGGGTCCCCCGAAGGAGGCCGAGGACATGGGCGGCACCATGAGCATCCTGAGCCAGATTATCGACGTGAACTGTAAGAACAAGGTCGACGATAACATCGCGATGACCGATCTGCACATGGCCGTCGACACCAAGGGCTATAATGCCGCCAGTTTCACGTTGGAGGCCATCGACACACTGGTGCGTCGCGGTGAGGAAGAGGCCATGCGCCACTGGGATCAGATTATGGCTCTGAAGGCCCGCATCGGTGTGAAGCCCGACTACCGCCCAGAACTTCTGCATCCGTTGCGTCCCCAGGTGATGACCGAGAAGCACCGTATCATCGAGGTCAGCTTTGAGAACATGACGCCGCAGGATGAGCGATTCCTCCGTCAGAAGTTTAATCTGAGGGAAATGAAAGACTATATTGACGCCAAGTTGGAGCAGGAACTCACCACTTCGATGCGTGTCGACCTGTTCTACCAGACGGCCGAATGCCGCATCCTGCCCGTAAAGCTGCCGAAGGTTGCTCCCCGCTCGTTGTTCACCGAACAGGACTCCATCTGGCGTGAGGCCGACGGTGTGCGCGTCATCCTCTCGGCCGGTGAGCGCAAGTCGGTACAGTTTTATGCAGGTTTCCGTTATGACAATGAGGAATATGCTGCCGTGCAATTAGGTCTCAATATTCCGTTTAAGACCGCTACGCCAATCAATACCGACATCACCGTGCGATTAGGCAAGCGCCTGAAGACACGTGCCGAGCTGACCATCCACCCGCGCAGCTTCACACGCCCAACACTCAGCTGTGAGTTCCGCCGCAGCGACGTGGATGTGTTTTTGGAGGGCGATCGCGCGTACAATATATTATTTAATCAGTTCCAGGGTGAACTGATACCTATCAATAATGATTTCCGGCACTTCAACATCCAGTTCGGTCTGCGCTGGGACTATATGCACTACCGTGACGCACTTGTGGCGGAGTCATCCCGAAGGGTGGCACTCAAGAACGAGCACTTCATCAGCTACCGTGCCCGACTGAACTACAACAGTGAAGACAACTGGTACTTCCCCACCCGTGGTGCCCGCTTTAAGGCTGAGTATGCCTATCTGACCAACAATTTCGCCAAGCTCAACGAGTATGCTGATGACGGTACGGAGATCGGGAAAAAGATCGGAATGAGCGACGTCAGTGCCGACTGGCGGATGTCGTTCACCTTTGGCGAGCGTTTCACCCTCCAGCCGATGGTCTATGGTCGTCTGCTCTTCGGTGCCATCGTTCCACCGGTCTTCGGCAATACCGTTGGCGGCGAGTGGTTCGGTCATTATATTGAGCAGCAGATGCCTTTTGCCGGCATTGGCAATCTGGAATCTGTAGAGCGTCAGTTTGTGGCCGCCCAGCTGCAGGCACAGCAGCGCATCGGTCGTAATGCCTACGTGCTGCTCCGCGCAGCCGGTGCCCAGAAAGCTGCCAAGGTGAAAGAGCTCCTGGACTACCGGACATTGCTCGGTGCACAGGCTGCCTTCTACTACAACACGATGTTCGGCCCTGTTGGCGCCACTCTGGGTTATAGCAACCGCACCAAAAAGCCGTACTTCTATCTCAATCTCGGATACGAATTTTAGCATCGGACAAACACGGACTTACACGGACTTTTATAAAAAAACAATAATATGAAAATGAAAAAAGGACATTTCATGATGGCTGCGTTGGTGCTGACGGCGCTGTGCGGCTGCGGAGAGAAGAAACAGACTGCTGAAGAGCAGACGGTGAGAGTGAAGGTTCAGCAGATACAGGCTGAGGCCGTGAATGGAGAACAGGGTTTCTCTGGAACCATCGAGGAGGCGAGCGGTGCGTCGCTGTCGTTTGCCGGTACGGGAACCATCAAACGTATCTATGTCAGTGCTGGACAGACTGTACGTGCTGGACAGCTGATTGCCGAGTTGGATCCCACGACGATGCAAAATGCCTATACCATCTCGAAGACCGCTTTAGAGCAAGCTCAGGACACGTACAATCGTATGAAGGAATTGCACGACGGTGGTTCGCTGCCCGAGATGCAGTGGATTTCGATCGAGAACCAGCTGAAGTCGGCTGTGGCCTCGGAGGCGATGGCCAAGAAGTCGCTGGCCGACACGAAGCTCTATGCGCCCTTCAGCGGTTATATCGCCAGCAAGGACGCAGAGATTGGTCAGAATGCAATACCAGGCATGTCAATCGTGAAACTGGTGAGCATCGGCAGCGTGAAAGTGAAGATCTCTGTGCCTGAGGATGATATTCAGCGCATCAGCAAGGGTTCGTCGATGAAGATTATCGTGCCTGCACTGGGCAATCGTCAGTTCGAGGGCCGCGTTTCAGAGCGCGGCGTGAGTGCCGATCCCCGTTCACGTACCTACGAAGTGAAGGCTACCATCGCCAATCACGATGGTCAGCTGCTGCCGGGCATGATCTGTCAGGCATTCACCAACTATATGCAGGGTGCCACAGGCGTGTTTGTATCTGCCAATTTAGTACAGCTTGACTCGGACAATAAGACTTTCGTCTGGGTGGTCAACGGCGGCAAGGCCGTGAAGCGCGAGATATTCATCAGCAGCGAGACGGCTCAGGGCGCACAGGTCAGTGGTGGCCTGAGCGACGGCGACCAGATCATCGTAGCCGGACAGCAGAAGGTGAGCAACGGAATGAAGGTCGAGATCGTTAAATAATTGACAATTGATAATGGATAATTGACAATTATGGAAGAGAAGAAAGAGAAAAAGATGAGTCTGCAAGAGTGGTCGATGCACTACCGGCAGATTATCATACTGCTCGTGAGCTGCTTGGTGGCTCTGGGCATCTATGGCCTCGCGAACATCAATAAGAACGAGTTCCCCGACTTCACCATCCGTCAGGGCATCGTGGTTGCCGTCTATCCTGGCGTGAACGCCCAGGAGATGGAAGAGCAGGTGACGAAACCGTTGGAGAAATACATCTTTACCTATAAAGAGGTGAAGAAGGAGAAGACCGTATCGTATTCGAAAGATGGCCTGAGCATCATCCAGGTGGAACTCAACGACGAACTG
>JAEEGH010019193.1_pt1 | contig 14362 bp, 10 predicted proteins | sample 9134181 | NCBI WGS metagenome assembly JAEEGH01 (sample SAMN16246544, study PRJNA631951) | gut metagenome | biome: gut microbiome; feature: rumen; material: DP-attached | host: Bos | place: Iran: Karaj | collected 2018-10 | reverse complement strand
CGGCCTGCTTGATCATGTTCTCGTTGGCGGAGATGTGGACCTCGACGCGACGGTTCTGGGCGCGGCCCTCGGCGGTCTCGTTGGAAGCGACCGGCATGTGGTAGGACATACCCTCGGAGGTCATTCTGCCCTCGGCGATACCACAGGACTTGAGGTAGTCGAGAACGGACTGTGCGCGCTGCTTGGAGAGGCGCTCGTTGACTGCATCGCTACCGGTGTTGTCGGTGTGGCCGTAGATGGTGATGTCGGTCTCGGGAAGGTCGGCCATCTGGGCGGCGAACTTGGCGAGATTGGTCTTGGAGGCGGCATTAAGGTCAGCCCTGTTGAGGGCGAAGAGGATACCGCTGTCGAAGGTGACCTTGATGGCCTCGAGGCCGTTGGCGTCCTCGACGGTCTCGACGGTGGCTGCCTCGAGGGCTGCGAGCTCGGCGGCCTTCTGGTCCATCTTCTTACCGATGATGGCACCTGCGGTGGCACCGACGGCGGAACCTACGGCTGCGCCGATGGCGGCGGCCTTGCCGTCCTTACCGATCAGTGCGCCGACACCTGCGCCGACTGCTGCACCGGCTCCAGTGCCGATGAGCGCGTCCTGTGCCATCTTGGACATGGAGGAGCATCCGGAGAGGATCATGGCTCCGCAAAGGAAGAATGCAATGTACTTTTTCATGTTTGTGTAGATATTAGAATGAGTTAATAATCGTGTTAATCAATGCAAGTTTAGTAAAAAATGAGATAACATCCAACGGAAACCAATAATTTGAAAGAAAAATTTGCAGGGTCACATTTTTTGTCTATCTTTGCAATCCCAAAACCAAACGGTGCTGTAGCTCAGGTGGTAGAGCAATGGACTGAAAATCCATGTGTCGCCGGTTCAACTCCTGCCAGCACCACAAGACCCTCCGGATACTCTCCGGAGGGTCTTTCTGTTTCAAGTATCTATTACTCAGAAAGGCTGGAGAAGGCGAGGAAGCCTTCGTGCCCGCTTGAAGGCATACCGCTGCCGCAGACGTGGACCAGGCTGAAGTCCAGGCTGTCCAGGTCTTCGGCCGCGACGTCGTATACAGGGACCGTCGCGACGAAGTCGTCGGTGAACGTGTCGTCGATGATACTGCCCGCGAGCCTGCCGGCAGGGGAGTCCGGGATGAGGACCACGGCGGTATTTCCGGCGGCGAGGGCGCTGACAAGCGGAAGCAATATGGACGACAGGGAGTCTCCTGATCCTGAGGCGTCGACCAGGGCACAGCCGTAAGGGATGGGGCCGCCTTTGCCCGGACGGGCGAAGAGCGAAAGGAGCAGGCGCAGCCTGCCTGTTCCGGTCCATTTGTAGAGATGCTTGCGGACGTCGGCGATGGCGTTTAAGATTACGCCTGCTTCGGGGTTGTCCCCGGCCTTTTCCTTGAGCGTATTGGTAAGGATCTGTAGCATCGCCCTCCTGCTGCGTGTGTCCAGGGTGTTGCCGGACTCGTAGAAAGAGCGTTGCCTGTCGAGTAGTTCTGAGACCGTCATAGTGTGTATTTGGCTTTCTGTTCCTCGATCAGGGCATCAAGGACGCCGGGGTCGAAGTAGTTGATGCGCATGCTGCGCTTGACGTCCGCGAGGGTCTCGGCCGCTGCCGCGCGCGCGACCTCGCTGCCTTTGCGCAGCACTTCATAGACATAAGGAATGTTCTGCTCGAGCTCCTTCCTGCGCTGCCTGATGGGCTCCAGGGTGTCGTTGAGCACCTCGTTGAGGAAATTCTTGATCATCACGTCGCCGAGGCCACCGCGCCTGTACTGGTCCTTGACCTCGTCGAGGTTGTGGAACTCGAAACTGGACTTCCTGCCCACGAAGCAGGACGCGAACTTGTCGAAATGCTCGGGCTTGCAGAAGGCGTCGAGATAGGTGAACACGGTGTTGCCCTCGACCTTGCCGGGATCGCTGACCTGGAGGTGTCCGGGATCGGTGTACATGCTGCGGACCTTGGCCTTGACCTCTTCGGCGCTGTCGGAGAGGTAGATGCAGTTGCCCAGGGACTTGCTCATCTTGGCCTTGCCGTCGGTGCCGGGCAGGCGCATGCAAGCGGCATTGTCGGGCAGGAGGATGTCGGGCATGACCAGCGTGGGACCGTACACGGTGTTGAACTTGTGGACGATCTCGCGGGTCTGCTCGAGCATCGGGGCCTGGTCCTCGCCGACGGGCACGGTAGTGGCCTTGAAGGCGGTGATGTCGGCGGCCTGGCTGATGGGATAGCAGAAGAATCCGACCGGGGTGCCGGCCTTGTTGTCGGCGCCTTCGGCGTCGTTGAAGCCGCGCATCTGGATCTCGGCCTTCACGGTCGGGTTGCGCTGCACGCGCTGGACCGTGACCAGGTTCATATAGAAGAACGTCAGCTCCGTCAGTTCGCTGACCTGCGACTGGATGAAGAGCACCGATTTTTCGGGGTCCAGGCCGGCCGACATATAGTCTAGGGCGACTTCGATGATGTTCTGGCGTACTTTTTCAGGATTGTCCGCATTGTCGGTCAGCGCCTGGGCATCGGCGATCATGATGAAAATGCGGTCATACGCGCCGGAATTCTGCAATTCGACGCGACGGCGGAGCGAACCCACATAGTGTCCGATGTGCAGACGGCCCGTGGGACGGTCGCCGGTCAGGATAACTTTACTCATCCGGTCAGTCTTTTACGTCTTTGAGTTTCTCGCGGATCTTGGCCTCGATTTCGTCAGCCAGCTGCGGGTTGTCCTTGAGCAGCGCCTTGACGGCGTCGCGACCCTGCGCCAGGCGGGTGTCGCCGTAGCTGAACCAGGAGCCGCTCTTCTTGATCACTTCCAGTTCGACGCCCAGGTCGACGATCTCGCCGATGTGCGAGATGCCTTCGCCGAAGACGATGTCGAACTCGGCCTTCTTGAACGGCGGGGCCATCTTGTTCTTGACGATCTTGGCGCGGGTGCGGTTGCCGGTGGCTTCGTCACCGTCCTTGATCTGGGTGACGCGGCGCACGTCGATGCGCACCGAGGCGTAGAACTTCAGGGCGTTGCCGCCCGTGGTGGTCTCGGGGTTGCCGAAGAGGATGCCGATCTTCTCGCGGAGCTGGTTGATGAAGATGCAGCAGGTATTGGTCTTGGAAATGTTGGCCGTGAGTTTGCGGAGGGCCTGGCTCATCAGGCGGGCCTGGAGGCCCACTTTGTTGTCGCCCATCTCGCCTTCGATCTCGGCTTTCGGGGTCAGGGCCGCCACGGAGTCGATGACGATGATGTCGATGGCGCCGCTGCGGATCAGGTTGTCGGCGATTTCAAGGGCCTGCTCGCCGTTGTCGGGCTGGGAAATGAGCAGCGTGTCGATGTTCACGCCCAGGTTGACGGCGTAGGTGCGGTCGAAGGCGTGCTCGGCGTCGATGATGGCGGCGATGCCGCCCTGCTTCTGCGCCTCGGCGATGGCGTGGATGGCCAGCGTGGTCTTGCCGCTGGATTCCGGGCCGTAGATTTCAATGACGCGGCCGCGCGGATAGCCGCCGATGCCCAGCGCGTGGTCGAGCGCGATAGAGCCCGTCGCGATGGTGGAAACCTCCAAGGAAGGCTGATCTCCCATCTTCATGATGGTGCCTTTGCCGAAATCCTTTTCGATCTTGGCGATGGTCGCCTGAAGCGCCTTGAGCTTCTCGGCGTTCTTGCCGGCACCCGCATTGTTCATTTCTTCATTTTCTTTTGCCATACATGGTTGGTTTTAAGGGTTAATACATCGCAAACGCTTTCTTCCTATCTTCGCAAAGATACGATTTTTGTGGGAATGTGCGCCGATTTGTCGTAAATTTGCAAAGATGAAAGAGGCTTTACTGGGCAAGACGCTTTCCGAATTGCAGGCCGTCGCCGCAGCGGCCGGACTGCCTTCCTATGCAGGCGGGCAGCTCGCCCAATGGCTTTACGTGCGCCGTGTCAGGACCTTCGATGAAATGACCAATCTGTCGAAAGCCGCCCGCGCCGCGCTCGCCGAGACCTACGAAGTGGGGCGCAACCGCCCCGTCGAGGCCTTCACCTCGAAAGACGGCACACGCAAATACCTCTTCCCCACCCGCGCCGAAGGCAAATTCATCGAAACGGTGATGATCCCGCAGTTCGAAGACGGCTCCGAAGGCGGCCTGGCCCGCGCCACCGCCTGCGTCTCCTCGCAAATCGGCTGCAAAATGGGCTGCCGCTTCTGCATGACCGGCCGTGGAGGCTTCCACGGGCACCTTTCGGCCGCGGAGATCCTTTCCCAACTGATGGACATCGACGAAGCCGACGAACTGACCAACGTCGTGTTCATGGGCATGGGCGAACCGCTCGACAACTGGCCGGAAGTGTCCCGGGCGCTGACCGTGCTTACCGAGCCCTGGGGCTTCGCCTGGAGCCCCAAACGCATCACGGTGTCCACCATCGGCGTCATGCCCGTCCTGGAACGCTTCCTCGAAGAGAGCCGCTGCCACCTGGCCGTGAGCCTCCACAACCCCTTCCCCGCCGAACGCGCCGCCCTGATGCCGGTGCAGAAGGGCTGGCCCATCGCCGACGTGATCGCCCTGCTCCGCCGTTACGACTTCTCCGGTCAACGCCGCGTCAGTTTCGAATACACGATGTTCGCCGGCGTCAACGATTCCGCGCGACACGCCGACGCCCTGGCCCGCCTCCTCCGGGGGCTGCCCTGCCGCGTCAACCTCATCCGCTTCCACGCGATTCCCGATTCCCCGCTGCGCACCTCCGGTGACGCCGCCATCGCGGCCTTCCAGGCCCGGCTTCAGAAAGCCGGCATCACCACGACCCTGCGCGCCTCCCGGGGAGAAGACATCCTGGCCGCCTGCGGCCTGCTCGCAGGCAAAGGTTTAAAGAAAAATACGCCGAACCCATGAAACGCATCCTGGCTCTTTCCCTCCTCCTGTTACTCTTTGCCCCCAGCCTCCGGGCGGAAGAAGGCGAACCCGTCCCCGCACCGAAACGGCCGCGGCCCAGAGTGGGCCTCGTCCTCTCCGGCGGCGGCGCCAAGGGCATGGCGCACATCGGCGCCCTCAAGGTGCTCGAAGAGTTGGACATCCCCGTCGACTACGTCGTGGGCACCAGTATCGGCTCCATCATCGGCGGCATGTACGCCCTGGGCTATTCGGCCGACCAGCTCGACTCTCTCGTGCGTGCCCAGGACTGGGACCTGCTGATGAAGGACCACGTCGCGCGCCGCAACGTTTCCTACGCATTCAAGGAAGACAACGACCGTTTCCTGCTGACCATCCCCTTCTGGAACCGCAAGAACCTGAGCGAAGAGACCGCTCCCGAACAGCCGGATCAGGAAAGCAACGGCATCCGGGGGCTCCTCCAGAACATGCCCGGTGCGGTGGTCGAGGGCCAGAACCTCGACCAGCTCTTTACCAAACTGTCGGTCGGCTACCAGGATGACATCGACTTCAATACGCTGCCCATTCCCTTCGCCTGCGTGGCGGTGGACCTCAACACGAAGGAGGAGGTGGTATTCCGCCGCGGCGACATCGTAACCGCCATCCGCGCAAGCATGTCGATTCCGGGCTACTTCTCCCCGGTGCGCATCGACGATAAGTACCTGGTCGACGGCGGCATGATCAACAACATGCCCGCCGACGTGGCCAAGGAGATGGGCGCCGACTACATCATCACGGTCGACCTGCACCATTTCAAGAAAATCACGCCCGACAACGACCAGACGATTCCGGAAATGCTCACCTCCCTGCTCAACATTATGAACGGTGAGAAATACCACGCCGGACGGGCGATGTCAGACATCATCATCGAGCCGAACACCAGCGCCTACGGCGTCCTCGATTTCGACGAAAAAAGCGTCGACGCCCTCGTCGACAGCGGCCGGGTCGCCGCCTTCCGGGTGCTTCCGCAACTGCGCTCGCTGGCCCAGCATCTGAAAGAGTTCCCCGACACGAAGCGCCTGCGCCCGGCCAATGCCATTGACCTGAACCGCGACTCCGTGCTGATCTCCCAGATGGAGATCAAGGGAACCGACGTCGACGAGATGGCCTGGCTCCTGTCGAAAACCGACATCGGACCCGGCAAGGTCGTCTCGGGACACGACATGGACGAGACCATGGACTTCTTCTACAACACCCGCTGCTTCACCAAATCGACCTATGACATCGCCGGGACCCGGGACGAGGGCTTCCGGCTCAAGATCAACCTGGAGCCCCAGAAAGTCCACGAAGCCGACCTCGGATTCCGTTTCGACAGCGAGGAGATGGCCTCCATCCTGCTGGGCATCAGCCTCAACAAACGCAAACTCTTCGGCTCGAAGCTCAGTCTCGAAATGGAGCTCGGCCTCAACGCCAACGCCACCCTCAATTACAGTTATACCTTCCGCAACCTGACCCGCCTGAACGTGTCCGCCCACTTCCGTCATATGAACATGGACGTCTATGACGACATCAACATTCTGAAAGAGGAAGAGAACCTGCCCTATGAATACGGCCTGGACCATTCGGAACGCGCCAACGTCTTCCGTTCCGAAATCAACTACCAGATCACCGGCTGGCGGAATGCCGACATCCGGATCGGCGGCCGTTACGACAATGCGGAATACCGGGAACTGTCGGCCATCAATTTCATCGACCTGCATTATTATGAGCAGGCCATCAACGGATTCGGCTGCTGGCGCTACGACATCCTGGATGACAAGTATTTCCCGACCCGCGGCATGAACCTGCAGATCGAAGGCGGCGCTTACAGGGGCTGGGGCCATTATGACGACCTTGACGGGAACAACATTCCGTACAGCAACGTGTTTTACGAAGGAAAACTGGACTTGAAAGGCGCCATCCGGCTCGGCAGCCGGATAACCCTCATCCCCCAGACCTGGAACCGGGTCCTGTTCGGCGAATCTTTCGGCTTCTACCGCAACTATGTCGGCGGCACGCGGTACGGCCGCTACACGCCGTCGCAGATGCCGTTCATCGGCCTGAACAACACCTATCACGTCCTCGACAAGGTACACATCGCCCGGGCCGACCTGCGTTTCAACCTGTTCAAGCAGCATTATCTTACCCTCTTTACCAATTATCTGTACAGTTGGGACATTGCCAATTCGTATTTCTTGCACGAGCAACACTTCGGTCTGGGCGCCGGCTATTCGCTCAACACCATCGTCGGGCCGATCCAGCTGGTCCTCCACTGGTCCGACATCTCCCGGAGCCTCGGCGTCCATTTCTCGCTGGGTTATGATTTCTAACGTCTGTTTTCAATGAAACGTTTCTTTGCCTTTGCCATCCTGCTTTTCCTGACGCTTTCCGCCTCCGCCCAGCGGCCGAAGGTGGGTGTCGTGCTCTGCGGCGGCGGCGCGAAAGGCGCCGCGCACGTGGGCGTACTCAAGGTATTGGAAGAAAACCATATTCCCGTCGATATGATCGTGGGCACCAGTATGGGCGCCATCGTCGGCGGCCTCTATGCCATCGGCTACAACGCGGCCGAACTCGACTCGCTGATCATGGCACAGGACTGGAACTTCGTGATGAGCGACCGCATCTCCCGCAAGGACACCTATTTCGACCAACGCAAATACCAGGACAACTATGTGCTCCGGATTCCCTTCGGCAAAGACGACTACAGCCGACTGGGAGCTACGGGCTCGGACGGCCAGGGAAAATCTGAGGGATCGATCCTGAGCACCATCCCGATCGCGATGGTCACCGGCCAGAACATCTACAACCTGTTTACCCGGCTTTCCGTCGGCTATCAGGATTCGCTCGATTTCAACCGCATGCCGATTCCCTTCGCCTGCGTAGCGGTCGACCTGATCGGCAAGCAGGAGGTCGTGTTCCACGGCGGCAACTTCGTCGACGCCATCCGCTCGTCGATGGCTATCCCGGGGTATTTCTCCCCGGTCCGTATGAATGACATGGTCCTGATCGACGGCGGGGCCCTCAACAACTATCCGGTCGACGTGGCCCGGGCGATGGGCGCCGACATCGTCATCGGCGTCAAACTTGGCGAACTGGAGAAGAGCCAGCCGCAGATCGACAACATCGGCGACCTGCTCAACGAGGCGCTCGACCTCTACATGGACACGAAACTGGCCGACAACATCAACGACACCGACCTGCTCATCACCCCGAGCGTCAAGGGCTTCGGAACGATGAGCTTCGACACGAAGAGCCTCCGTACCCTGATTGACAACGGCGAAAAAGCCGCCCGCGAAAAACAGACCGAGATCGAGGGTGTGAAAGACTGGCTCAACCGCTCGCAGCAGAATTTCATCGGGCCGATCAAGCAGCCCGCAAAATACCGGAAGGCCGTGCGTCTGGACCGTGACACCGTTACCCTGGGTCACGTCTCGTACAACGGGCTTTCCCAGCAGGATGCGCAATGGCTCATGCGCCGGAGTCCGCTCAAGGCCGGCGAACGCATCAGCGGCGCCACGCTGGAGAACGAAGTCGCCCGTCTGTACAATACCGGCGCCTTCGAGTCGGTCACCTATCTGCTGAAAGGGCAGAACGAACCGTATGACCTGGAACTCAATTTCGTGGGCGGCCGCAAATCCTCCCTGGGCATGGGCGTCCGCTTCGACAGCGAGGAGATCGCCGCCATCCTGCTCAACATCGGGTTCAATGAAAAGGCCCTCTACGGCTCGAAATTCACCGCCAACGCCAAACTGGCGTACAACATGCACGCGAACCTGGAGTATTCCTATGCTTTCAAGTCGCTGGCCCGCTTCAACGTGGCCTACGGGTTCCGGCATTCCAGTATGTACCTGCAGGCCGGCGGCCTGCGGAGTACGACCAACTTCCGGACCCACGGCCTGAAGGTTTACTTTTCAACGGAAAAGGCCCGGAATCTCGACATCGACCTGGGCGCCCAGTTCCAGTGGTACCGCGACTTCGACGTGACCGATACCGACCTGCTGCCCGGCAGCTACGACTACGATTTCAAGCGCGACAAGTTCCTGAGCGGTTTCGCCCGCTTCCAGTTCGACTGGCGTGACCAGAAGAATTTCCCGACCCGGGGCTCGGCTTTCGACGGGCAGTTCAACTATTACCTCAACCGGCTGTTCCAGCCCGGCGGCAAGGATTTCAGCGCCTTCAGCATCCACTACAACCACGTCATCCCGTTCGGCAACCGGATGGCCGGCATCGTGACGCTCGACAACCGCACGCTCCTGGGCAGCAACGTTCCCGTGGCCATGGGCAACGTGATGGGCGGCACGCTGCGCGGACGCTATATCGACCAGCAACTGTCGTTCATCGGTTTCGGCTATTCGCACCTGTTCAAGAACGTGCTGAGCGAAGCCACGCTCGACCTCCGTTACCGGATGCTCGACAACCACTATTTCTTCCTCTCCGGCGCCTACGCCCTGGCGTTCCAGAACCTGAAGACCGTCTTTGCGGACGGTTCCATCTACGGCGCCAGCCTGGGCTACGCCTACAACTCCTTCATCGGTCCGCTGGCCGCCAATCTGTACTGGTCCAATTACACCAAATCGGTCGGCTTCTATTTCTCGCTGGGCTACAATTTCTGATCGATGGAAGAAGCCGCCCAGAAACAGCTGGCCCGCCTGATGCGCCTTTGTGCCGGCCGGGAATGCTGCCGGAGCGATATCCGGCGCAAGCTCGCCGCCCTTCCGCCCGACGAGGCGGAGGAGGTGCTTGAGACCCTTTGTCGCGAAGGCTATGTCGACGATACCCGCTACGCCCGGGCTTTCGCCCGCGACAAAAGTGCGCTCCAGGGTTGGGGAAATCTCAAAATTAAGCTAGCTTTGCAACGCAAAGGCATTGCCGCCGACGCCGTTTCCGCGGCTTTGGCGGAGATTGACGCCCCGGCCGCCGACAACCGGAAGGAGCAGGTTCTCCGCGCCAAATGGAAGGCCCTCGAACGGGAAACCGACCCCGACAAGAAAGCGGCCCGGTTCTTCCGCTACGGCCTGGGCCGCGGCTACAGTTACGAAGAAATCAAAAAGACATATGACAACATCAGAAGAGATCAAAGCGCTTGAACAGCGGATAGCGATGTTGGGGAGGTTTCTTTGACATCCCCGGCAAACGTGCGGAATTAGCGGAAAAACAGGCCAAAACCACCGCCCCGGACTTCTGGGATGACCCCAAGGCCGCCGAGACCTTCCTGAAAGGCGTCTCGGCCATCAAATACTGGGTGGACGGCTATGACGCCCTGGAGGCCGGCTATGCCGACCTGACGACGCTCCTCGACTTCGGCGAGGATGCGGCCGACGACATCGACGCCGCCTACGCCGACCTGCTCGAAAAAGTCGAGGCGCTGGAACTGCGCAACATGCTCGGCGAAGAGGGCGACAACCTCGGCGCCGTGCTGACCATCAACTCGGGCGCCGGCGGCACCGAAGCCAACGACTGGTCGTCGATGCTGATGCGTATGTACACCCGCTGGGGCGAGCGCAACGGCTACAAGATGACCGTCACGGAACTGATCGAAGGCGACGAGGCCGGCATCAAGTCGTGCACCATCCAGTTCGAGGGCGACTACGCGTACGGCTATCTCAAGGCGGAGAACGGCGTGCACCGACTGGTGCGCATCTCCCCGTACAACGCCCAGGGCAAGCGGCAGACCACGTTCTCTTCCGTGTTCGTCTACCCGCTGGTCGACGATACCATCCAGATCGAGATCAATCCCGCCGACCTGGAATGGGACACCTTCCGTTCCTCCGGCGCGGGCGGCCAGAACGTCAACAAGGTCGAGACGGGCGTGCGGGTGAAGCACCTGCCCACCGGCATCACGGTCGAAAACACCGAGACGCGTTCCCAGCTCGACAACCGGCAGAACGCCCTGCGCATCCTGAAGTCCCATCTCTACGATCTGGAACTGAAGAAACGGCAGGAGAAACAGGCGGAGCTCGAAGGCCAGAAAAAACGCATCGAATGGGGTTCCCAGATCCGCTCCTACGTCCTGCACCCCTATAAGATGGTAAAAGACCTGCGCACCGGTTATGAAACTTCCGATACGCAGGCCGTCCTGGACGGGGATTTGAACCCCTTCATGAAAGAATTCCTGATGCGGAACGATCTATAAATCGTTCCCGTACAGGCACTTGGCAGCACCTCCCGCCATCTTTCCGTCGGAGTGGCCGACTCCGGCCACGTAGGCGATGTCCCAGTTGAACGGAACGCCGCGACGGGCGGCATCGGCCCGGCAGAACGCGAAGAAAGTCTCGCCCCGCTGGAAGCGGTTCAGGCCCTGTGCATCCGCCTCCGGCGTCTGGCGCAGGGAAGACTGCCGCAGCGTGTCGGCATCGCCCAGCAGGATGGTCATCCGTTTCGCATAGTATGCCGCCACGTCGGTCCCGATCTTTTCGACACTGTCGCCGATTCCGTAGGGATAACCGATCGTGTCGGTCGGGAACGTGTACCAGCCGGCATTGGCCGCCACGGCCCGTTCCACTTCGGGTGTGTCGTTGAACAGCAGGTAGCGGTGGACAAACTGTCCGCCGGCCGAATGGCCGTAGATGCTGAACTTCTTCGCCTGCGAAGCGCTATGGTCTTTGAAGAAATGGAAGATCTCGCTGATGATCGGATAGGTCATCGACTCCTTGGGATTGAAGTTCCCGTCCGCATCCTGGACATTCCCCTGCTGATAGGCGATTTCAGGGAAATCCTCGTCGGTAAAGTGCGGCGTCAGCAGGATGAAACCATACTGGTCGGCCTGCGCTTTCCAATGGTCGAGATAGCCGTCGGCGTTGCGGCCCATGCCGTGCATCACGATCTGGACCGGCATGGTGCGGATGTCACCGGCCGGAATGTGGTAGTAGACGTTCACCGTCTTGCCGGCAAAGGGACCCTGGCAGGCATAAGGAACCATGCCTGTCCCTTCGACGAACAGTTGTTCCTCGCCCTTGCAGCAGCTGAGCAGGACGACGACCGAAAGGACGGTCGCAGCGAGTGCAGTCAATTTACGCTTCATAGACTTTCTTGCCTTTCGCATAGACACTGTGGATGGAGAGGTCTTCGTTGAGCGCCACGAAATCGGCGTCGCGGCCCACGGCGATCCGTCCCTTTTCCTTCAGCGAAAGGTTCCGGGCCGGGTTGACGGTGATCAGTTGCAGGGCCGATTCCAGCGGCAGGACACCGTCCTTGACCAGTGCGACCATCTCCTTGTAGTTGAGCGTCAACGGAGCCGGCGTGTAGGTAACGGCGCCCGTGACGGGATCCTCGCGGCGCACGCCGCCGTGGCCGTCGCTCGAGAACGTCAGGTTCGAGAGCGGCGCGCCGGCTTCGAGTGCCAGGGCGACCGCCTGGTGCGCATCGGCGAAGCGCGTGCCGCCGGTGGAGATATCCATCATACCGCCTTTCTTGGCGAAATCGACACACGTGTCGAAGAGGGCCCGGGTGCGGCTGCAGTGCGTCGGCGAGATGTAGGAAATCAGCGTGGGATACTGGTCCACGATGCTGTGCAGCACGTCGATCCGGCTCTTCAGGTTGCCCAGGTGGATGTGCAGGATGCCGTGCTTGCCCGAAGTGAACCCGCCCAGGCGAACCTGGTTGATCAGGCGCAGGATCTCGAGCTCCGTGGGGAACGAACTGCGGTCATCGCTCAGGGCCAGTTTGCAACCGATGACCTTGTCGATGTAAATCAAATCCTCGGCCACCGAACCGGTAATCGTTTTCTCCGGCACGCCGTAATAGCTGGTCAGCATATAGGCCGAAAGGCCTTCCGCATCGAGCGCCTTCACCTTGGCGTAGAGCGTCGACAGTTCCTTGACGAACCCGTCGGTGCCCAGCAGGCCCACGACCGTCGTCGTACCCGTGGCCGCGAGCTCCGCCTTTGTCACTTCCGGGATGAACGAAGCGAAGCCGAACTGGCCGCCGCCGCCCGTCACGTGCACGTGCTGGTCGATGAACCCCGGGCACAGGCAACGCCCCTTCAGGTCGATGACCTGAACGTCGCAACCCCGCACCGACAGCTTATCGCCGATGGCCAGAATCTTCCCCGCCGCCGTCAACACCTGCGTCTCCTCCCGCCGCTCCGGCGCGAATATCTTACAGTTTTTGAATAATTCCATATGAACGATTCTTGAGTGGACTCTTCACGCTTTCCAGACTACGGACCCTACGGGTCCTATCCCTCCCAAAGCAAGCTTTGGGCCCCTCCCACTCACGGCTGCGTGGGCGCAGACGGTCTGGAAAGCGTGAAGAGTCCCCTCCATAATATTAGATAAAGAAATGAATGATCGTCAGACAGGTGACGCCGATGATCAGGGGGACCATGTTGCGCTTGGCCAACTCCAGGGGGGAGACACCGGCGACGCCGCAGATGGCCACGATTACGCCGGCGATCGGCGAGGTGGCGCGGCCCATGCTGGCCGCCAGCTGCATCGGCAGAATCATCTGCACGGCGGGCATCCCGATCTGCGCCGCGATGTCGGGCACCAGCGGGCCGAACGAGAAGAACGCCGCATTGCCGCTGCCCATCAGCATCGCCGCAAAGAACACCACGGCGGTTATGACGATCGAAATCGACACGCCGCCCAGGCCGATGCCCGTGGTCCCGGCCACCAGATTGTCGATGAAGCCCAGACTGATCAGACCGCCCGAGAAAATCTCGGCCGCCACAATCAGCGTGATCACCGACGCGAACACATTGCCCATCCCCTGCCAGAACGTGCCGAACAGGGGAAAGATCTCCTTCACGCTGCGCCGATGGATAGCCACGAACACCAGCGAAATCAGGAACGACACCAGCATCGCCACCGTCGTCGAAAGCTCGACGTGGAAAATGCCGACATACTCCGAGAAAAACACCAGCAACAGGATCGGAACCAGCGGAAGCAGGGCGAAAATGCCCGGCACGTCCGGCCGGTCGGCTTCGTCCACCCGCTCCGTACTGTAAATCTGCTTGCCGGCGGCCAGATCGCGGCGGTCACACCAGCGGTTGTAGAAAAAGAATACCAGCATCAGGATCACCGTGGTCGGAATCACGTTCGGCATCTGGAACTTGAGGAAATACTCCACCGGACTGAGCCCGACCAGCGACGAGGCGGCCGCCGTATTGGCGGAACCCGGCCCCTGGTCGAACAGCGTCGCGGCCGATATGACCGTGAGCGCGGTCATCTTGCTCACGCCCAGATTCACCAGGATCGGATAGAGCGTAGCCACCAGCAGCAGCCCCACCCCCGCCGCGGACGGCGTGGTGATGAACAGCAGCTGGCCGATGGGAATGGCCAGCGCGGCCGCCAGATACGGGCACTTTTTCAGGAACCCCAGCGGCTTGATGGCCAGCCAGACCAGCATGTTGGTCGCCTGGATCTTGTTCATGAAAGCCACATAGCCGCCGATGACCATGATCATCAGGCCGGCCCGGCCGAAGTTCGAGATGAACTTTTCCTCGGCAAACCGGAACACATCGAACACACCGGACCCGGTGGTCTTGGC
>JAEEGH010019190.1_pt1 | contig 14364 bp, 9 predicted proteins | sample 9134181 | NCBI WGS metagenome assembly JAEEGH01 (sample SAMN16246544, study PRJNA631951) | gut metagenome | biome: gut microbiome; feature: rumen; material: DP-attached | host: Bos | place: Iran: Karaj | collected 2018-10 | reverse complement strand
CATCCGAGATAAAGGCAGCCGCTTCCAGAAGTCAGGTTTCGTAAAAATTTATACGCTTTCATGTTTTCGGGACAATTTTTACGTTTTATCGGCATATTATTGCGTTCCATTTAAAATTTAATGAACTATGGAACCAACGTATGCAAATCTGACCTATGACGAAGCCCTCAAGGTCGTCATCTTCGCCCCGGGGAATGAACCCCTCATCATCCAAATGCTCGAACTCCTCCTGCCCGAAAAGAAAATCAAATCACTCGTCCTCAAGGACAGGGAGCAGCACGGTTTGGCAATTTCCGATAAAAATAGTACTTTTGACTGCTACTGCACGGGAGACGACGGAGAGTGCTTCATCGTGGAGATGCAGAACTCCCCACAAAAGAGTTTCGCGGACCGGATGCTCTGCTATTCCACCTTTCCACTGCGGGAGCAGATGGAACTGAAAATCCAGCAGCGGCGGGATGCGGCGAAGCGCGGGGAGACGGTCGATACGATGGACTACAGCCTGATGCCAGTGTATGTGGTGAGTTTCGTCAACTTCACACTCCCGCACGAAAGTGAAGAGACGCTGGAGGGCGGGCTATTGAGCCGCTACGAGTTACGAAACTCTCACAGCGGGGAGTTGATGACAAGGGCGCTGAATTTCGCATACCTGGAACTGGGGCGCCTGAAGTGGGGCAAGGACGAGGCGAAGAAATGTAAGACACGCCTGGAACAGTTCGCCTGGTCGCTGAAGTATATGCACACGGTGGACAAAGTCCCGGAGAACTTTGAAGACGAATTTATAAGAAAACTATATGAACGCTCTGCCTTCGCCAATATGGACGTGGCGACGCAGCACAAATACGAGAGCATTATGAGAACCGAAATCGATATCATCGCGCAGAAGGCCTGGGCCCGGGAAGAAGGCAAAGCCGAGGGCTTGGCAGAAGGTGAGGCCAAAGGGCACGCCGATGTTGCCCGGAATTTCCGCGATATGGGACTTCCGCTTGAACAGATTGCCAAGGCTACCGGTCTCTCTGTTGAACAGATTGCAGCCCTGTAGGGGACTCCGTTTTCCAGAGCGCGCAGGCTTTAATCCCGCAGGGCCTGGCCACCCGTGGCCACATAAACGGGAGTTACCGAAGCTATAGCTCCTTCCGCCAGCGGGCGAGCGGAATGCCCAGCTGGCCGCGGTATTTGGCGATGGTGCGGCGGGCTACCTTGTAGCCCTTCTGCTGCATCACCTCGACCAACTGCTCGTCGGTCAAGGGCTTGCGTTTGTCCTCCGCGGCGATGCATTCGGACAGTGCCTTCTTCAGTTCGCGCGTCGAGACTTCCTCCCCCTCGCTGTTCTCCATCCCTTCGGAGAAGAAATATTTCAGCGGGAAGATACCGAAAGGCGTTTCGATGTATTTGCTGCTGACGACGCGCGACACGGTCGAGATATCGAAACCGGTGATTTCCGCGATGTCCTTGAGCACCATCGGCTTGAGGTAGGTATCGTCGCCGTTGCGGAAATAGTCGTACTGGTAGTCGAGGATGGCCTGCATCGTCTTCTGCAGGGTATTGTGCCGCTGCTTGACCGCCTCCACGAACCATTTGGCCGAATCAAGCTTCTGCTTGACGAAGGTGACGGCCTCCTTCTGGGCCCGCTGCGAGGCGCCCTGCGCATCCATAAGCATTTCGGCGTACTTGCGGTTCACCCGCAGCTGGGGGATATTGAAGCGGGGCATCTCGAAGGACAGGCGCCCGTCCTCCCCTTCCGTCAGCACGAAGTCCGGGACGATCTGCTGCGTACGGTCCTCGTAGGCATTGTCCACCTGGCCGCCCGGAGCGGGATTCAGGCGCACGATCTTGGCGGTAGCGGCCTTCAGTTCATCAGCGCTCAGCTGCAGCCGGGACATGATTTTGTCGAAATGGCGGTTGGAGAATTCCGTGTAGCATTCTTCGAGGATGCGCTCGGCATTGCGGACGGCGTCGCTGCTTTTCTTGTTCCGCAATTGCAGCAGCAGGCATTCGCGCAGGTCCCTGGCGCCGATGCCGGGCGGATCGAAGGTCTGCACGATTTCCAGCATTTTCTCCACCTCTTCCTCATTGGTTTCGATGCCGGCGCGGAAGGCCAGATCGTCCACGAGCGTGGGCAGGTCGCGGCGCAGGTAGCCGTCGTCATCCAGACTGCCGATAATGAAAAGGGCGATATCGCGCTGATGGGGCGTCAGTTCGCAGAAACCCAGCTGATCGCGCAGGCTCTGCGTAAAACTTTCGTGGATGGAGAAGGTATTGTACTCGGGAATCGGGTCCTTGCCGCGGTTGTTCACGCGCAGTTTATAGGGGGCGATGGTGTCGTCCTCCTGCAATTCATCCAGGGAAATCTCCGTGCGCTCCTCCTCGCTCTCGGGATCGGGCGTATCGTCCAGGACCGGATTCTGCTCCAGCTCGGCGCGGATGCGCTGCTCCAGCTCCTGCACGGGAAGTTCGATCAGTTTGATGGTCTGAATCTGGAGCGGAGAAAGTTTCTGTTGCTGCTTGAGTTCAAGCCCCTGTCCGAGCGTCGCCATCCTACTGTTCCCCCTGTTCTTCTCCGGAAGCCGCCGCTTCCGCTGCCGCCTCCGCTTCTGCTTCCGCCAGGGCCTTCCGTTCGCTGGGAAGGGTAGGATAACGGAAAGTCTCGCCCACAAGGAAACTGTTCGGGAAGGTCTGGCGAACCCGCTTGAGTTCCCGCGCCGCATCGGTCTTGGTACGGAAATAACCCGCCGTGACCTTGTAACTGGAATGGGAATAACTGCGATCGACGCTCAGGTCCGGGTAATTGGACCTGAAGAGGGAAAGGGCGCGGGCGGACTCCAGGTCGGAGTTTTTGCCGATGCCCGAATAAATACGGATCCGGAAGCCGCTGATGAGATAGCTTTCGTTGCGCTGCATCTGCTCCTCGAACGCGCTGCGTACGGCTTCGCTCTGGCGCACCTTCACCGCAGGCGCCATCTCAGAAAGGATCTCAGATTGTGCGCTCGCAGCGAGGCCGCAAAGGCAGAAGAGGAAGGTCAACAGCAACTTTTTCATCATCAGAACATCTTTAGCAGGTCTTCCATCGGAACATCCTTATACTCGAAGGTGCGCCGCAGGCCGCTCTTCAGCGAAATCAATGCCAGAATATCGACGGTGTACTGCGACTGCTCGCTGCCGGTCATCGAGGAAAAGAGCGAAAGGACGCCGCCCTCCCCCAGCAGGTTGCCGCTCAGGGGGACTTTATAATCCTTGGTGCATTTCCCCTCCACGAAGATGTCCGAAGCGCTGATCTTGAGGAAATCCTCCCCGTTCCGCTTGATCATCCCCTGGGCATCCCGGATAATCAGGTCGGTCGCCGGATTGTCCACGGTCAGGACGAGGATCGCATCCAGCGAACGCAGTCCCGTCGGGGAAACGGAGTGCAGTTTGCAATCCGTCACCCGGATATTTTTGTAGGAACTGACGCAACTGCAAAGCAGCGACATCGTCAGCAGTAACGCAGGGAGGAATCGTTTCATCGGGACAAAGATAATAAAAATATCTCTATCTTTGCGCCGATGAAAAAGGTCTATATCGAGACATACGGCTGCCAGATGAACGTCAGCGACAGCGAAGTGGTGCTTTCCCTGCTCGCCGATGCGGGCTACGGACGCACTTCCGACATCGCCGAGGCCGATGTCATCCTCGCGAATACCTGCTCCGTGCGCGACAATGCCGAGCAGCGCATCCGCGGTCGCATCGACTACTTCGCGCAGTACCGCAAGGCGCGTCCCGGGGTGCTCGTGGGCATCCTCGGCTGTATGGCCGAACGCCTGAAAGAAGCGCTCACGGAATCCGGGAAGGTCGATATCGTCGCGGGACCGGATGCCTACCGCTCGCTGCCCGCACTGCTCGAAGCGGCATTCGACGGCCATCCGCAGGTGAACGTGCTGCTCTCGCGCGAAGAGACTTATGCCGATATCAACCCCGTGCGCACGGACGATGCCGGAGTCTCCGCCTTCATTTCCATTATGCGCGGATGCAATAATGTCTGCTCCTACTGCGTGGTGCCCTTCACCCGCGGGGCGGAACGCAGCCGCGATCCGCACAGCATCGTCCGCGAGGCCTGCGACGTCTTCCGGCGCGGCTACCGCGAAGTGACGCTGCTCGGCCAGAACGTCGATTCCTACCTGTGGAACGGGCCTGCGGGCGAGGAAGTGAATTTCGCCCGATTGCTGGAGAAGGTGGCGCAGATTTCCCCGGAACTGCGCGTGCGCTTCTCCACCTCCAATCCCCAGGATATCTCCGACGAGGTTGTCCATACGATGGCCCGCTACGAAAACATCTGCCGCCACATCCACCTGCCCGTACAATCCGGCAGCAACCGGATGCTCGAAAAGATGCGCCGCCGCTATACGCGGGAATGGTATCTGGAGCGGGTGGCCTTCATCCGCAGCGTCATCCCGGACTGCGGCCTGACGACCGACGTCATCGCCGGATTCTGCTCGGAGACCGAGGAAGACCATCGCGACACGCTGTCGCTCTTCGAGGAGGTAGGCTTCGACGCCGCCTTTATGTTCTGCTACTCCGAACGGCCGGGAACGCTGGCCGCACGCAAATATCCCGACGACGTGCCGCAGGAAGTGAAGGTACGCCGCCTGAACGAGATTATCGCCCTGCAGGGCCGCAAGAGCCTGGAAAGTTATCGCGCCGATATCGGCAAGACCTTCCGCGTGCTGGTGGAAGGGCCGTCCAAGAAGGGCTCCGGCCAACTTTGCGGACGCGCTTCCAACAACAAGATGTGCGTATTCGAGGCGCCCGGATGCAAGGCGGGAGACTACGTGGAAGTCCTCGTCCGGGACTGCACGTCCGCAACCTTGCTCTGCACCCTTGAAAAAACTTGCACGGCTAAAAATTAATCCCTATATTTGCGGTCCCTATCCAACACGGTGCGATTAGTTCAGTTGGTAGAGCACCAGATTGTGGTTCTGGGTGTCGTGGGTTCGAGTCCCACATCGCACCCCAAAAAAGAAGAGAGTGGCTGTTTTCAGTCGCTCTCTTTTCTAGTCTAGCGTTACATATTCCTTTATCTATTAGAGCGGTGGAGCCGAGTGAAGAGACACCGTTGCCGGAATATACGGTCTCCGGCAACTACAGATGGGACGCTGCGCCGAGCTCTGTGAAAAGGCTCGCTCCGCGTCCCACTGTTGCCCTTGCCGCCCCTCCGCTTCATGGAAGGACAAATACCAGCTCATTTTTGTGTATTTTTGCATAGGTTGCTGTACCTGAGGGACAGCAACCCTAACAAAATCAGGGAAAAACATTCAGATTGCTGCACCTTGAAATAAGCGGCTGCCGGCGAGGAGTGAGCGGTGCTGCATCCGGAGGACGTGGCCACCCACGGGTGGGGCCCGCAAGATACGAGTTATCGCGAAGCGATGACGAAGAAGATTGTGGGAGGGTCCGGAGTGAGCGAAGCGAATGGAGTTCCGACGGGTGCAGCACCCGAGCAACCGAGGAAACGGCAGCTGCATCCCAGAGAAGTGCCGTTTTGTAATCACTGACAATAATTCTATATTTGAAGACGAATTGGCAAATACGAAAGCATTATGAGAACCGAAATCGATATCATCGCGCAGAAGGCCTGGGTCCGGGAGGAAGGCAAAGCTGAAGGCTTGGCAGAAGGTGAAGCCAAAGGGCGCGAAGAAGGACGAAACGAGGTAGCCCGGAATCTGAAGGAGATGGGGCTACCTGTTGATCAGATTGTTAAGGCAACAGGCTTATCTCGTGAGATGATTGCTGCCTTATAAGCGCCGGCGCAAGGCTACAAAGCCCGGACGGCGGTGAACCAATCTTCGGCGGTGGTGATGTCGCCCTTGCTCCAGCAGGAACCGAAATAATAGGCGAAGGGCTCACCGGAGCGTACGAAGCGCGCGCAGAGGCCGTGGATTCCGTCTTCGGAGATGCGGACGGACTGTGCACCGGGCACGAAGATGGCGACGCCGACCATACCGTCCTCAGGCTCCACACTCTGATCGGAAGCGGCCTCCCAGATCGCATAGCGGTCATCGAGGGTCAGTTCTTCGGCGATGGTCTCCTGGGAAGGATGACGGAACACGCCCGCCGCAATCTCCAGGCTGTCGGCGCCTGTAAAGGTATAAGTGTCCTCCACATAGCAGAAATGGGTATCCGGCGTAACGGTCACCTTCTTGTCGAGGGAAAGGGTCATCCCCTCGGCCTCCCAGGGCGCATAGTGCAGCACGAACACGACCTTGGACGGCCCGTCCTCCAGGATATCGTATGAGAGGTAGTTATGGTCGGGCATAAGAAGTCCGGACTCCCCTATTGCAGCGGAAGCACCGGCACCCAGGGTCTTGGAGACCTTATAGCAGTCCTTGCCCATACCCCAGTTCTTGTGGTAGGTCCGGCCGTTCACCAGTTCGTTCACATACATACTGTCCGCAACGAGCGCCCCGGGATATTTCACCCAGATGTCGATACCGGGAGAGACCAGATGTCCGCCGGGGACGTCCTCCTCCAGCGCACGGCCGTAGAAACGGCCAACGATCAGGTTGTTCTCGAAAATGAAATCATCATAACGCTCCGGCACGAAACGCGCCATCACCTTGCGCTCCGCGGGAGCGCTGCAGGCTGCCAGACAGAGGGCCGCCGCCACAAAAAACAGTACTTTTTTCATAAGGAATCATAACTTCCTCCCGCCACCTGTGCCGCGCAGATGTCACGGACCAGGTAGTGGAGATACATTTCCAGGTTGGTATAACGTTTTTTCTTGTCGAGGGTCTTGGCGTTGCCGTCTGCGGCATCGGCCTTGTCCAGGCCGAATTCCTCCTCGAAGGCATCCGGCATACCGTCGCCGCCGCTGTCAAGAATCGCCGCCTTTTCTTCCGCAGTAGCGCTCAGTTCCGGCCAGGCGCTGCCGTAGAGCGCAATCACATCGTCGATATCCTTGATGATCCGGCCCGAACCGTCCTTTACGCCGGACAGGATGCGGATATCCGTCGCATCCTTGCGCAGGGAGGCTCCGGCATATTTGAGGGCCAGGGCATAGGCTTCCTCCGCAGAATGGGTCGTCACGAAGGCTTCCCTGCCGTCCTTGCCCACGACCTGGAGCGGTGCGGAGAGCGGCGCCTTGTAGTTCGCGTGGCCGGAGCCGTTGTGCCAGTTGATTCCCGTCGTATTATCCTCCGAGATCGAGGCATATTTCGTGTGCACATTGCCGGCGATATAGAGCGAGCAGTAGCCGTGATCGATATTCGTCTCTCCGCAGGTACTGCAACTGGAATAAACGGCATACAGGTCTGCGAAATACTTGCGGTCGGAAGAAGACGGCCACGGCTGGTAGTAGCAGTTCACCAGGTTGAACCATCCGCCCTCGCCGCCATAGCAGTTGTTGCCGCCCCAGTCGTAGATGACATTGTTGCGCAGGTCCACATTGCCGCGACGGGCGGGAGCTTTGTGGTTCTCATAGATGTGCGGATGGTCGATGCGGGCGTTGCGGCTGTCGTGATGGGCCAGCACGTTATGGTGGAAAGAAGCGTTCTTGCCGCCCCAGAGCCCGCCGTAGCCGTGGTTGCCCTTCGTGTGTAGATGACAGTCCTTCATCGACTCGGCAATCAGGCACCACTGCATCGTAAAGTTTTCATTGCCGTAGAAGGAAGCCGCCTCGTCCACGCTCCAGGACATAGAGCAGTGGTCCAGGATGACATTCTCCTGGTAACGGCCCCAGATGCAGTCTTCCCCGTCCGCCTTGCCCGCGGTGATGTCGGCATCCGACCAGGGCGCCTTGTCCCCGAGGCGGAAACGCAGGAAACGGATGATGACGTTCCCGGCACTGACCGTCGTCGAATAATTCTTGAGGCAGATACCGTCGCCGGGGGCCGTCTGTCCCGCAATGGTCACATTCCCGCGGCTGATTTTCAGGTCACTCTTGAGTTCGATGGTGCCGGCCACGTCAAAGACGATGGTCCTGGCTCCGCTTTCGCCCAAGGCCGCACGCAGTGAGCCGGAGCCGCTGTCGTTGAGGTTGGTGACGTGAATCACCTTGCCGCCCCGGCCGCCGGTCGTATACATACCGCCTCCCTCGGCCCCGGGGAAGGCCCGGGGGACACCGTCCTCTTCCGCCGCCGGGATCTTGAACTCCGCGTAGCGGTCGGTCGGCGTGGGGGTGGGAGTAGGCGGGATAACGGGCTCCGGCTCCTTCTCCTTGCAGGAGAGCAGCGCGGCGCCAAGTATCAGCAGAAAGAAAGTATTCAATTTACGCATCCTTAAAAGTTGTTTTCCGGATCCCAGACAATGCCGTCCTGCGCCTGGAACATCACGTTCGCGAAGCTATATTTCGCCGCTTCTTCCGGGCTCAGCCGATGGCTCCACGGCACCCTCCCGGCCGCATCGGCGCCGGGACCGGTATTGCCCCACTCGGCATAATAACAGTTTTCTTCAGTATTGGGTTTCCCGGGCTTGTTCCAGTTGTGCCAGCCCTCCGGGACGATGTGCGCCCCGAGTTCGCATTCCAGGAACACCGTCTTCGCGAACGCGCCCCAGGGACGGCCCAGGTAGCATCGGTCCACGCCCGGAGCCGCCGTCAGCGTGCAGCGATGAAAGACATAGCCCCACTGCTGTCCCGGCAGCGTCGACGCGGCGGTGACATAACTGTTCTTCTTGGAATGGATCGTACAGTGCTCGAACCAGCAGATCGACGGACCGAAGATGAAATCGGTCGTCCCTTCTATATAGCAGTCGAGGTAGTAATTGCGCTTGATGCCGCCTTCCTTGCCGAAGCGGCCGTAGGTATAGAGCGTATCCTGGTTGCCGATGAAGCGGCAGCGCTTGAAATACAGGAAATCGCCGTCGGTGAAAACCGCCACCGCCTGGCCGATTTCCTTCCCCTCGCCCGCCGTATTCTCGAACCCGATGTCCTCGAAAGTCACGTAACTCGAATGGATATAGACGCTCGCGCTGCCGGAGGTGCCTATCTTGTCGGGGGTGCCGGTCCAGTTATTCCGTGCGGCCTTCCCCCAGCTGATGACGGTCTTTTCCGCGCCTTCGCCGATGAAGTGCAGACGGAACTTGTTGTGCGGAATCGTGACCTGCTCGCGGTAGGTCCCGGCCTTGACATAAATCGTCGTGACGACCTTGTGGCTGTAGTCCGGGCAGGCGTTCACCGCCTCCTGGACGGTGCGGAAATCACCGCTCCCGTCCTGCGCCACGGTATAAGTCCGGGCATAACGGGCCTCCGTCTCCAGGCGTTCCATCTCGAGGGCCGCCCAGATAAAGGGGCCGATACCCTTGGGATCGTTGCTCTTGACGGGCTCGCTGATATAATAGTCGAAGTCTCCCCTGCGCTTGTTCTTACCGCCGAGGCCACCCACCGTGCAGCACTGGTTCAGGTTGACCAGCCAGCGGGAATCTACGGTCACGAAAGTCTTGAGCAGGTTCTTCCAGCAGGTCTTGCCGTACTCCAGCAGGGACGCATCCAGCACGCCGATGCGCACGCCCTTCAGGATGGTGTAGGTGAACATCGCGCTGGCGCTGGCTTCAAGGTAATTGCCCTTGCGGCCGGGCTGGTCCAGCACCTGATACCACATTCCGCTCTTTTTGTCGGCATACTTGGGAAGAAGGCTGACGATGCGCTGCAACTCTTCCACCAGTTCCTGACGGCCGGCGATGTCTTCCGGCACCTTCTCTAGCACTTCCACGGCCGCCATGCAGTACCAGCCCAGGGCCCTTGCCCAGCAGTGCTGCGACTGACCGCTTTTCCGGTCGCACCAGAACATCTTGCGGGAGGAATCATACGCGTGGCGCAGCAGGCCGGTAGCGGGGTCATAGGTGACTTTTGCCGCAGTGAGGAACTGCTTCATCGATTCTTCGCAAGCCTTGCGGAACTGTTTGTCGCTCTCGAAAGCGGCGGCGTAATCCACCATGAAAGGCTCCGCCATATACAGGCCGTCCAGCCAGATCTGGTCCGGATAGATGCCCTTGTGCCAGAAGCCGCCCTCCTTGGTCCTGGGCTGCTGCTCGAGCTGGGAATGCAGCAACTGCATCGCCTTCAGGTACTTTTCCTTTCCGGTTTTGAGGTAGAGCGGTATCAGCGTACGTCCCGGGCAGATATTGTCGATGTTATACTGTTCGAGCTTATATTTGTAGGGCTGGCCGTCCTCGTCGATCATCTTGTCGTACCAGGATTCCACATAGCGGAAAACGGCAGTGTCGCAAGCCGGCTCCGCATAATCCAGGAAGGCCTTCATTTCCAGGCCGGAAGCATAGTTCCAACGCTTTTGTCCCTCCCGGAAATCCAGGTAAGTGGCATCCGGGCAGCGGATCAATTCGCTCCGCACGATCTGTTCCGCCGAAACGGGTATGAGCGTCGAGAGATATTCCCCGATGCGGTCCAGCCAGGTATAGCTGCCGGTACCGGGAAAGGCCGTACGCTGGAAACAATGCGGGCGGAGCGCCAGGGTATGCAGTTCGCTCTGGATGCCCATACTGCGCATCTTTTCCCAGGTCTTGACCGAGTTCATCGCCGCCCAGTAGTCCGCGTCTCCGTGGATGAAAAGCATGGGGCAGGTGTTCAGGTCGAAGGAGAATTCGGGCGCCAGGGTGACGTCATCCGCATTTCCGCCGGTGGTATTGTGCTGCATCATACCGTCGCTCAGCACATAAGCCGGATAAATGCCGATGCCCCACTGCACATTGCAGGGCAGTTTGTCGAGGGCATCGACCGGCCGGTAAGACTGATGCAGGGAAGAAGTCACTCCCATCAGCGTCAGGTGCCCTCCGGCAGAAGAGCCCATAATGCCGATTTTCCCGGGATCCAGGCCATAACGGGGCGCCTCGCTGCGCACGATGCGGATGGCCCTCTGCAAATCCTGCCAGGCAGTGGTGTGCTTGGACAGCGGCGCGGCCGGGCGGGGTACGCGATATTTGACCGTCACGACGGTCATTCCACGTTCGTTGAGATACCTGCGCGCGGGAGCCACCTCGAAACTATCCGGGCTGTTATTTTTGTAACTGCCGCCGGAATAAATGATCTGGATGGCGTCGGTGCGGCGCTCGGCCGGGAAATGCCATTCCAGATAAGGGGTGCACTGTTCGTCCTGCCTGTCCGGCATCTTGCCTTCCGGCCATATCTCCTGTTTGAGGTAAGAAGCCCTGGCGTCATCATTGGGATAGCGGTCCATCAAGGCCACTTCCTCGGCCACAGGACCAAGATAGCCCATCTGCGTCATGAATTCCAGCGCCCGGTCAAAGCCGTAGGCGCCGTGCTTCTTATTGGGATACAGATGCAGTTCGGAAGGGATTCCCATCCGCCTGAGCTGGCGATACACCAGGATCGACCCGTCCGGGGAATAGGGATCCATTCCGCCGTGATGCAGGCAGATGGGGCAGGTTTTGTCGTCAAAGCGGAAAACCATGCTGAGGGTAACGTCGGGGCCGTAGCCCTGCCGGGTGGCCTTCGTACCCTTTTCATCCGCATCCGTAGTTACATAGGCGGGCGCGTTGGCGACGGCCCAGTTGATATGGCAGGACAGGGAATCCAGTTTGTCCACCGGTGCATAAGCCCGCACCGATGAACTGGTAGCCAGCAAAAGGGAGAGATGTCCCCCCGCCGACATTCCGACGACGCCGATCCGCTCCGGATCATAGCCCCTCGCCGCCGCCTGGCTGCGTACCAGCCTGACCGCCCGCTGTCCGTCTTCCCAGGCTGCCTGGTAATAGGGTAGCCCCTCGGGCCTGGGCGTACGGTACTCCAATTCTACGCACTGCACGCCGCGCTGCGTCAAGGCCTCGCGCCAAAGTTCGATCAGGGCTGCATCGGCAAGCCGGTTATAACTGCCTCCTGAAATCAGGATCATACAAGTGCCGACCGGCTGCCCGGGCGCTTCGAACCACTCCAGGCAGGGCATAGGGTACTCGCCCGCATCGGGCATTTTGCCTTTGGGCCACAAGGCCTGCCTTTCGCCGGCCAGTGAAGTCACGGACAGCAAAAGCAAGATAAAGTATAACAGCTTGGATTTCATCACTACCTGCAAAAGGTTTATACGGCAAAATTAATAAAAATACCCGTTTAAAGCGTTACGCCCGTCTTGAAGATGGCGATTTCGCGATAGCCGCTTTTCTCATTGTTCACGCTGCGGCCGGAGGCGACTTCGAGCACGAAGGCTTCGAAGGCGTCGGCGACTTCCTCCATCGGCGTTCCGGAAGCCAGCACACCGGCGTTGAAATCAATCCAGAGCGGTTTTTTCTCGAAGAGCGGCGTATTCGTAGAAATCTTCATCGTAGGGACGAAGGAGCCGAAAGGCGTTCCGCGGCCGGTGGTAAAGAGCACCATCTGGCAGCCGGCGGCGGCGAGGGCCGTCGAGGCCACCAGGTCGTTTCCGGGCGCGCTGAGCAGGTTCAGTCCGCCCGTGCGCAAGCGCTCGCCATAGGCCAGCACCCCGCATACGGGACCCGCCCCGCTCTTCTGCGTGCAGCCCAGGGATTTTTCTTCCAGGGTGGAAATGCCCCCGGCCTTGTTCCCGGGCGAAGGATTCTCATAGACCGGCATCCCCGCTTTCATGAAATAGGCCTTGAAATCGTTGATGAGGCGCACGGTCTGCCCGAACAGTTCCGGCGACGCGCAGCGGTTCATCAGGATGGTCTCCGCGCCGAACATTTCCGGCACTTCCGTCAGCACGGTCGTACCGCCACAGGCGGCGATGCGGTCGGACAGCACGCCCAGCAGCGGGTTCGCGGTAATGCCCGACAGGCCGTCGGAGCCTCCGCATTTAAGCCCGATCCGCAGTTTCGATGCCGGCACGGAAGTACGGCGGTCCCCCTTGCAGGCGGCAAAGATGCCGCGCAGCAGTTCGAGGCCCGCTTCGGTCTCATCGCCCTGCACCTTCTGCACTTCCAGCGTGCGTACGCGGGCAGGATCGACCGGACCGACCTTCTCCATAAAGGGGCCCAGCTGGTTGTTCTCGCAGCCGAGCGAGACGACCAGCACGCCGCCGGCGTTGGGATGATGGACCATATCGGCCAGGATGGTCCGGGTATTCTCGTGATCGTCTCCGAGCTGCGAGCAGCCGTAATTGTGCGGGAAGGCGACGACGGCGTCCACCGAGCCTTCCTGCCCGGCAATCTCTGCCCGGAAGGTCTCGGCCAACTTCTGCGAGATGCCGTTGACACAGCCCACGGTGGGAATGATCCAGATCTGGTTGCGGATGCCTACCTGGCCGTCGGCACGGACGAAGCCCTCGAAACTGGGCATCTTCGCAGGCGCGGGCGGCAGCGGGCAGGCTACGGGATCGTAACTGTAATCCTTCAGACCGGAGAGGTTGGTCTTGATGCAATTGTGATCGACCAGCGCGCCGGCGGGCTTGTCCACGGTCACGTGACCGGTGGGAAAACCGTATTTGATGATGTCATCGCCGGCTTTCAGGGCTTTCAGCGTGAATTTGTGGCCGCGGGGGATGTCCTCGCCCAGCGTGACGCCGAGGGCCTGGGTGCCCGCTTTCAGGTCGGCCAGCGCAACGGCGACATTGTCCGCCGGATTGATCTTTATATATTCCATAGTTCTTTTTTATTAAGGAATCAGCAGCAGTGCTTTCATCGCCTGTGCCACCCTCGGCAACATAAGAGGGAGGGGCCCACGGAGTGGGAGGGGTCGCGAAGCGACGGCAGGGAAAGCACTGCTGCTGATTCTTGGGTACTAAAGTATGGCTTCCACGGCAGCACGCATACCCTTGGCCTGAATCATTTCCAGGTCGGCAGTGAGGCGGGCGGTGAGGCCGGGGATGGCGTTCAGGTCCTCGTCCCAGATGAAGCCGGCGCCCAGGACGCCCTTTGCGACGGCGGCGCAGTCTCCGCCCGCCCAGAGGTCGGCGAGCAGTTTGACGATGGCTGCATCGTCATTGGGGACGATCTCGTCTTCGCCGCGCTTCCCTCCCTTATAATAGGTTATGATGCCGGCGAGGCCGAGCACAAGGCCCTCGGGCAGCACGCCCTTGCGCTCGAGATAGGTCTTCAGGCCGGGCAGGTCGCGGGTCTTGAACTTGGGGAAGGAATTGAGCATGATGCTCGTGACGAAGTGCTTGACGAAGGGGTTCTTGAAGCGCTCCATGACGTCGTCCGCGAAGGCCTTGAGCTCCTCCTTGGGGAGGTTCAGGGTCTCGAGCAGCTCCTCGTACATGACTTTCCTGACGAATTTCCCGACCAGTTCATCCTCACAGCATTCCCTGACGGTGTCCAGGCCGCTGAGGTAGCCGACCGGCGAAAGCACCGTGTGCGGGCCGTTCAGCAGGGTGACCTTGCGCTCGTGGTAGGGCGCTTCGGAGGGGACGAACAAGACGTTGAGCCCGGCCTTGTCGGCGGGGAACTCGTCGGCGACGGACTTCGGGGCCT
>JAEEGH010019186.1_pt1 | contig 14365 bp, 19 predicted proteins | sample 9134181 | NCBI WGS metagenome assembly JAEEGH01 (sample SAMN16246544, study PRJNA631951) | gut metagenome | biome: gut microbiome; feature: rumen; material: DP-attached | host: Bos | place: Iran: Karaj | collected 2018-10 | reverse complement strand
AAGAATCACCGGCGCGGTTTCGCGCCGGTGATTCTTTTTCTGTGGAGTTTATTGGACCGGACGGATGGTGAGGTCGCCGGAAGTGGCGCCGATGGTGATCTTCGCGGATCCGTCGCCGCAGGTGTAACTGCCTTTGCTGCCGGCCAGCGGGATATCCGTGGTCATCTTGCCGCTGGTGGCGTTGTGCTTCAGGGTGAAGCCCGGATCGGCGGGCAGCTCCGCAGTCACGTCGCCGGAGGTGGCGCTGACCGCCGCATTGTCAAAGCGCTTCAGGGCAATATGGATATTCCCGCTGGTGGAACCGGCCGACAGGTCCCCGACCCGGTCCGCAGTGATGCCGATTCCGCCGGAGGTGGAATGGGCGGCAACCTTCTCCGCTTCATCCAGGTCGGCGCTGAGGGAACCGGAAGTGGAATCCAGGCTCAGGGTACGGACCTTTCCGCGCACGATCAGCTTCACTTCACCGGAGGTGCTGTGGGCGGTGACAGCCGGGGCGGTGACCGAGGCGGTCACGTCGCCGCTGGTGCTGTTCAGGGATACGCTGTCCGCGGTAATGGACGGGATGTCGATTTCAGCGCTGGTGGCGCCGATCACCGCATTCTTCAGCACGGTGCCTTCCGGCAGGGTGATCACCAGGTTCTTCGCCGGGGTGTTCAGGCGGATACCGGGCTTGTTGTACTGCACCTTCAGGGTGGTGCCTTCCAGCTTCCACTGCAGCCGGTCTTCCTCGCGGATCTCACGGCTGGCGGTTTCATCGAGGGTCACGGTGTTCTCCGCATGGTACGCGATTTTCACGCTGCCGGCAGTCCAGCTGATATCCAGGTTTTCAATTTTATCGGTAATCACGGCGTTGCCGCCCTTGAAATTGCCGCCGGTGATACCGGAGACAAGGGAATTGATTTCGGCACAGCCGGACAGGATTACGGCGCAGAGCGCCAGAGCCAGAACCAGGGCAATCTTTTTCATTTCAGGATACCTCTCTTTTTCAGTTCGGGAATTACCACATAGAAGGCCAGTCCGCAAAGCAGGGCGGCCAGGAGCAGCAGCCGCGTCAGGCCGAGTCCGTTGTTCCGGATATCGATCGCTTCCATCATGAGGCCGAACAGGCCCAGGTCCACCGCGATCACCGTAACGGCTTTCCGCTCCGGCACAAACGGCCGGATCGGCTTTGCCTTGATGACAAACGGCAGGAAGCAGACCGACAGCCCGAACAGCGTCGCGGCGGTCACCACGAAGAACCAGTCGCCGCCGGTGCACAGGCAGATCACGGCAAAGAGCAGGACCACTGTGGCGGTAAAGGCGCAGAAGGTCCAGAAAAGTTTATTTTCCGGCACCATCAGCGGCACCACCGTGACGGACGCGGCCACCGCGACCGAGGCGAGCGTGATCAGGAACCAGCCCATTCCGCCGCCCTGCAGGCGGTTGATGAACAGGCAGATCACCACGGGGATCAGGAATATCCATGCCAGCACGCTGCCGATTGCGGCGCTGCGGCGTCCCATCTGTTTTTTCTGTTTCCGGATGACATCTTCCCGCTCGGCGCCGAGGCGGTCTTCAATCTCGCTTTTCCGGAGATTGACCAGCTCCTCCAGGCAGTCCGGGCATTCCTGCAGATGTTCATCCACCAGGGCGCGGCTTTCCTTGCTGCACACGTCGTCCGCGTACAGGGGCAGCAGGTCCCGGATAATATTGCAGTCAGTTTTCATCCGCATTCATCCTTTCCTGTAATTTCAGCCGGGCCCGATGATATGTGACGCGCGCCCAGTTTTCCGTTTTGCCGAATATCGTTCCGATTTCCCGGAAGGACAGCTCCCCGAATACCCGCAGCTCGAAGGCTTCCCGGTAGGGTTCATCCAGCGCGTGCAGGGCCATGTGGATCCGGAAGGAGGAATCCCTGTCCATGGTGAGCTGCTCGGGGGTTTTCTCCTTCGAGGGGATTTCCTCCGGCATCTGTTCCGTTCGGGTCTGCCGGCGTTTTTCATCGAGGAACAGATTCCGGGCGATCGCACACAGCCAGGTCACCTCATCCGATTCGTTCCGGAAGGAAGCGCTCTTGGACATTGCCCGGCTGAAGGTTTCCTGGGTGACATCCTCCGCCAGGTTCTGATCCCCGCAGAGCGTCATTGTGAAGGAGTACACCCGCATGTAGTAAGCGTCGTACATCTTTTCCCAGGCCTGATCGTTCACACATCATCACCTCCTTCCCGGCTGAATTCCATGGATTAGACGGACAGGATCCGTTTTCGTTACAGGAAAAACAAAAAAATTCTGAAAAAAGTTTTCCGGACCCGGAATGCGGGCCCGGAAAAACGGTTATTCCGGCTGGTTTGCCGGCCTGCGGGATCAGTTGCTTCCCGAAGAGGAGGACGAGGAGGAAGAGAAGGAAGACGACCTGGCTTCCCGGTCTTTGATCATATGCTGCAGGGTGACCAGGATCGCGACCACCGCCTGCTCATGCTCCGGCTGGTAGATATCCACGCAGTATTTGTCGTGCAGGGACAGGAACTTCTGGCTGATCACAGCGATGACCTGATCCCTTTCGTCATACAGTTCAAAATTCAGGGCGGCAATATTGCCCCGCAGCTGCCAGCCGAGGCCTTCGATATTTGTGATATCGCGGACGATATGGAACAGCTCGTTGGAAATCTGGAACGAGGTGCCGTCTTCCATGGTCACGAAATGGCGCTCATGGAGGGTCAGCAGCTTCCGCTCGATATGGGCCACGCGGTTTCCGGATGCGTCCAGCACATCGGTCTTGTCGTGCAGGGACGGGAACTTGGTCTGCGCATGGTAGACGACCTGCTCATGCTCATCGGTAATGTCCGTGTGCTTGTGCAGGGAAATGACCTTGGATGTCGTGAACAGGGAACGCACCGGCTCCCCGAACCGCTCCACGTTGTTGACATTCGCCTGCTCGCCCGCTTCCCGGAAACGGAGATATTTTGAAAAAACGCCCATACGCATCCTCCTTCTGTACCGGCCTGCGGCGGCAGATGCCGGCGGCCATGGAATATTATAGCATTCCGGGGCCGGAAAGGACAGATGTTTTTGGGCGTCTGCGGAAAACGGAAGGAATCAGAAGCGGAAGTCACGCCGGTTGGAGGAGCGGATCTCGGCGATATGCTCCCGGGTGATCTCCCGAACCTTGTCCTTCGGGATCTTCTTCAGCTCGTCTTCAATCATGCGGTAGCCGGTTTCCTTCGTTTCGGGAGAGGCGTAGTCCTCCAGGTATTCGGCCAGTGTCATCAGTGCGTTGGGATGGCAGCAGTTCAGGATCTGGCCGTTCTTGCACAGGGCCATGAACCGGTCACCGGTGCGGCCTTCGCGGTAGCACGCGGTGCAGAAGGACGGGATATGCCCGCTTTCCATCAGCCAGCGGACCACCTCATCCAGTGTCCGCTGGTCGGATACGTCAAACTGCTCGGTGTCATGGGGGCGTTCCTCCTCAGTATAGCCGCCCACAGAGGTGCGGGAGGCGCCGCTGATCTGGGAGATGCCCACCTGCAGCATCCGTTTGCGCACCTGTTCGCTTTCCCGGGTGGAAATGATCATGCCGGTATAAGGTACGGCGAGCCGGATGCAGGCGGCGATCTTCGTGAAGGTCTCGTCATCGATTCCGTTGTCGAACATGTCCGGATCGATATCGTCCGCGCGCTTGACCCGCGGAACGCTGATCGTGTGCGGGCCGACGCCGTGAACGGCCTCCAGGTGCTCCGCGTGCATCAGCAGGCCGGCAAACTCATACCGGTACAGCTCCAGCCCGAACAGCACACCCAGGCCGACGTCGTCGATGCCGCCCTCCATGGCGCGGTCCATCGCCTCAGTATGGTAGGCGTAGTTGTGCTTCGGCCCGGTCGGGTGAAGCGTTTCATAGCTCTTGCGGTGGTAGGTCTCCTGGAAGAGGATGTAGGTGCCGATGCCGGCTTCCTTCAGCTTCCGGTAATTCTCCACGGTGGTGGCGGCGATGTTGACGTTCACCCGGCGGATGTCGCCGTTTTTGTGGTGCACGCTGTAGATGGTATGGATGCAGTCGAGGATGTACTCAATGGGGTTGTTCACCGGATCCTCGCCGGCTTCAATGGCCAGCCGCTTGTGGCCCATGTCCTGCAGGGCAATGACCTCCGCCCGGACCTCTTCCTGCGTCAGCTTTTTCCGGGCGATATGCTTGTTCTTCAGGTGGTAGGGGCAGTACAGGCACCCGTTCACACAGTAGTTGGACAGGTAAAGCGGGGCGAACATCACGATGCGGTTGCCGTAAAAGGCCAGCTTGATCTCCTCGGCAATCTCGTACATGCGCTGCACCTTCTCCGGAATATCGCAGGCCAGCAGTACGGAAGCCTCCCGGTGGGTCAGTCCGGCGCAGACGCAGCCGGTTTCCGTTTTCCTTGGCCGGGCCTTCTCCAGGATTTGGTCAATCAGTTCCACATCGTTCTTATGCGCGTCGGCATAGGCCAGGGTTTCCAGGATTTCCCCGTCGTTGATAAACTCGTCCGCAACCATGGACTTGGGATTGTAAACAGCCATTTTCAGTTACCTCCTTTTATTCTACCCGGACCGCGTCGCCGCGGGCGGTAACGGTCCGGTATCCGATGCTTTCCATCCGCGTTTCCAGGCAGCCGCGGCACTGCGCGGATTCCTCCCCGGTGCAGATCTTGTTGTCGTACAGTTCATATTGCTTCCGTACGCTCCGGGGTGACAGGTTCGGCATCACGACGTTGGCGCCGGCGAGGATGCCCATCTCCCGTCCGCGCGGGTGGATGGTGCCGAGCGCCGTGGTCGCCGGCAGCAGGACGGCCGGGAGCATCAGCCGGATGACCGACAACAGGAAACAGGTCAGCTCCGCGCTGCCCGCCGGCATATCCCGGAAGGGTGTCTGGTGATGCGGGATGAACGGCCCGATGCCGCACATATCCGGCCGGAAGGTTTCGATGAATTTCAGGTCCTTTGCGAGTTCTTTCTCCGTCTGGCCGGGGGAGCCGACCATGAACCCGCAGCCCACCTGGTAGCCGATTTCCTTCAGCTCCCGGAGACACTGCATCCGGTGGTCAAAGGACATGCCCGGCGGGTGCAGGCGGGCGTAGTGCCCGCGGTCCGCTGTTTCATGGCGCAGCAGGTACCGGTCCGCGCCGGCATCGTACAGCGCCTGGTAACTCTCCCGGCTGCGTTCCCCGAGGGAGAGGGTGACGGCGCAGTCCGGGTACCGCTTTTTGATCTCCCGGATGACGGGGATCAGCACCTCATCGGTGAAGTGCCCGTCCTCGCCGCCCTGCAGCACAAAGGTGCGGAAGCCCAGTGTGTATCCGTCCTCCGCGCAGGAGAGGATCTCCTCCGGGGTGAGGCGGTAGCGCACCAGCGCGGTGTTGGACCGGCGCAGCCCGCAGTACAGGCAGTCATTCCGGCAGATATTGGTGAATTCGATCAGGCCGCGGATGAAGACGTCATTGCCGTAAAGCCGCTTTCGCTCCGCCACGGCGAGGTCTGCCAGCAGCCGCGCGGATTCCGGCGTGCGCTGACGGATCAGCTCCGCGTATTCCGCTTCCTCCAGGCTGCGCGTTTCCTGCAGCTTCCGGATGAGGGATTCCGGATTTCCGCTCATTCAGATCCCTCCCCGAGCAGCGCGTGGATTTCCGGGAACAGGCGGAGGCTCCGCTCCAGCACGCCGGTGATATGCGCGATTACCAGCCCGTAATTGGTGAAGGGAACTCCCTGGGCTTCCGCCATTTCCCGCCGGGCCTGCACTTCCTTTTCGGTGATCATGCACCCGCCGCAGTGGATCACCGCGGCATACGGGGACAGGTCTTCCGGAAAGTCCGGCCCGGAGCAGGTGTCGATTTCGATTGCGTGGCCGGTATGCTCCCGCAGCCAGCGCGGGATTTTCACCGTGCCGATATCATTGCACTGGCGGTGATGGGTGCAGCCCTCGGCCATCAGCACCCGGCTTCCGTCCCGCAGGGAGCGGAGCGCCGCAACACCCCGCACCGCGGTTTCCAGGAAGCCCCGGTAGCGCGCCATGAGGATGGAGAACGACGTCAGGGGGATTTCCTCCGGCACCAGGGGAGCGACCGCGCGAAACGCCTGGCTGTCGGTTACGACCAGGCGCGGCGGTGCGGCAAGCGCGGAAAGTGCCGCCGGCAGCTCCGTTTCCCGGGCAACCAGGGGCAGCGCCCCGGCCTCCAGCAGGTCACGGATGGCATGCTGCTGCGGCAGGATCAGGCGGCCCTTCGGCGCGGATTCATCGATCGGGCATACGAGCACAGCGCAGTCGCCCGGCCGGACCAGGTCCGCGATGAGATGCTTTTCCGCCGTACGTCCCGGCAGCAGGCGGGCCATCCGCTCCTTCAGTTCCCGGATGCCTTCGCCGGTGAGGGCGCTGACGGCTACGGTCCGGTCATCTTCGGGGACCGTCCGGTAAAGATCCTGCTTGTTCACAGCTACCAGGAAAGGGATATTCCGTTCCCCGAACAGGTGCAGCAGCTCCCGGTCGGTCTCCTGGAGGCCGGCGGCGCTGTCCACAACCAGCACGGCCAGGTCTGTCCGCCGCAGGATCTGCCGAGTACGTTCCACCCGGAGGCTGCCGAGGCCGCCCGCGTCGTCAAATCCGGGCGTATCAGTAATGACCACCGGTCCCAGCGGCAGCAGCTCCATGGTCTTTGCAACCGGATCCGTGGTGGTGCCCTTCACTTCGGAAACCACCGAGACCGCCTGCCCGGTTACCGCATTCACCAGGCTGGACTTCCCGGCGTTCCGGCAGCCGAAAAAGCTGATGTGCACCCGCTCAGCCGCGGGCATTTCATTCATGGACATCATGTCACCTCCGCAAAGAAAAATCGCCGTGATCCCTGACGGAAACACGACGACAAAAAACAAAGCCTTTTATCGCATCGGTTCTTTCGCCTCAAGTTTCGTTTCGGCGTCAGGGGATGCCTTGGGAAATATTCAGTTAACCGGAATTCCGGAAAAATCAGACGGCGGAGTAGGTCGCCTTGGCCCGGAGGCCTTTGATCCGGCCCAGCGCACCGGTCAGCGCGTTGATCCGGTCGTTCGGCGCGTCAATCGCCAGGCAGATGATACTGATCTTCCGTTCCCGGTAGGGAATGCCCATTCTTCCGATGATGTACTGGCTGTAATCGTGGAGCAGGCTGTTGAGCTCGGTGACGGCGTCCCCGTCCTCGACGATGATGCTGATGACCGCGACCCTGCTATCCATCCGAACCCCTCCAGACATTTCCGGTGCGTACCGGGCAGGCTCATTGTACATCATGCATGGCAGGTTGGCAAGGGAAATTCCGGCGGTGGAAAAAGTCAATATTTTGTATTTTTTTAAAATTTCTCCGAAATGGATATTGTATTTTGTCTCCTGTGGCTGTACAATCTGTGGTAGTTCTGACAGAAGAAAAGGGAGTGTCAACCGATGTTCGAGGAAACGCAGGAAGCGCAGGCACCGCTGTGGGAAGATTCCCATCCATGGCTCGTCAGTATCCCCTCCGCCAAGGAAGAGGAAGACTCGGTGGATGAGATGCTCCGCTATTCACTCGACGAGATCCGTTTCACCTGACAGGGGGAACTGTCTCCGGATGACAGAATCGGAAATGACCTGATGATACGCGGCAGGGGGAGATGATCCCGCTGCCCGGTTTCTTTTTTACAGGACCTTCGGAGGAACCGGAAATGCTTTATATCATGCGGCACGGAAGAACCGACTGGAATGACCTGCGGAAGCTGCAGGGCCGGACGGATATCCCGCTGAACGACGCGGGAAGGGAAATGGCGGAAGCCGCCCGGAAGGAATACGCGGATGTCCATTTCGATATCTGCTTCTGCTCACCGCTCATCCGGGCACGGGAAACCGCGGAAATTGTGCTGCGGGACCGGAATATCCCGATTGTTCCGGATGACCGGCTGAAGGAGATGTCCTTCGGCGAGTGCGAGGGGCTGGAGAACAGCTTCGGTATTTCCGACTGCAAGGTCAATGTGCTGTTCCGGGAACCGGAAAAGTATACCGACCTGCCGGAAGGCGCCGAAAGCCTGGAGGAACTGTTTGCCCGCACCGGGGAGTTCCTGCGGGAGAAGGCGGATCCCCTCCTGGCGGAGGGAAAGGACGTGCTGATCGTCGGCCACGGCGCCATGAACTCCAGCATTGTCTGCCGGCGGAAAGGACTTCCCGTTTCACAGTTCTGGAGCGCCGGAATCGAAAGCTGCCGGCTGATGGAACTGCCGTGAGGAGATATTGCAGAACCGCCCTGTTCTTCTGAACAGGGCGGTTCTGCATGGAACGGTCGGATGGTCATTCCAGTGTGGGATGGATCACTGCAGATGCATACGGTTCTGAAAGAGGGATATACAGCAGTTCATCGCAGAAATTTGCATCCGTATAATGATATTGGCCAAAGTGCAGGCAGATTGCTTCCGCATCCCGGGGAAGGTTCAGGGACAGTTCGTCGATTCCGCTGATCCGGTTCGTTTCCGGATCCGGGTAATAATCAGGCGGGTTCTTATCGAGAACCGTCGGGACCGGTTTCAGGGAATCAGGCATATAAGCACAGAAGCTCCAGCAGGACAAAGTTTCCAGATCTTCCGGATTGCGGCTGTCCGTGTGGAAAGAGATAACCGCCTGGGTTTCCAGGGAAGACCGTTTCAGTGACAGGGTGTCCACGACGACCGGACCGGATGGTCCGGCAATCTCCTGATTGACCGGGATGGTAACGGTTTCCAGATCAGAGACCGGGAGCGTGATTGCTGTTCTCTTGCTGCCGGCATACACGGCCTCCCAGTTGGGTTCTTCTTTGCTTTCCGGGATTACAGAGGATATCCAGTCCAGGTCGATGGCCTGTTCGTTTTCTTCCGGGCTCCAGAAGGCTTCGGATACGAAGATGGCTTTGGTATCATCCACGCACCACAGCATATCCTGCCATCTGTGGAACTGCGGGCTATCAAGTTCCACATATACGGGGATGACCGGAAGCTGCTTTTCATCCGCGTAATCCTGAACGGTCCGCGGGTCGTCTGTGCCGCGAAGGTCATACAGGTAATTTCCGAGCGGGGTCTGATCCGCAGGATCGGACAAGTGCCGGAACAGCGCCGGGCTTCCGTCCTTCATGCTGATTTCCGTCATCACGATTGCACGGCCGGGAGTTGCGTATGCGTCAACAATGCGGAACAGGACGCCGTCCAGTTCAGTTTCCAGGGTCTGGTCAAATCCGCTTTCAAAATTTTCCGGGACATCCTGGTCACTGTAAAAGCGGGAAAAAGCACCGATATTCCATCCGCTGAGGCTGGCTGCAAGAGCGGTCAGGGACAGCAGGGCAAGTACAAGGGCAAAAACGAGGCCGACAGATATTTTTTTCTTCATTTGGGGTTCCTCCTCCATCATCAGCTTTGCGAGCTTGGCTTCGCTTCGCGCGTCAAAGCCTTCAGGAGGTTCCGGCAGATTCATCTGCAGCTCTTTTTTCAGTTCCTTTTGATTCACAGCGTTCAGTCCTCCTTTCGGACATCCACCCGAAGCATATTCAGGGCTCTGGTGATGCGGGTGGAAACGGTTCCCCGGGGAATCTGCAGAATTGCGGCAATATCTTCTTCCCGCATGTTTTCCTGGAATTTCAGGATCAGCGGAGTCCGGTATTTCTCCTTCAGCCCGGAAACATATTCCCGGATGGGTGCGCCGGTTTCCGGCGCAGCCAGGGTATCCCGGTAATCCTCCAGCGGTTCAGTTTTTCTGCGTTTGCGCAGTTCCGTCCGGGCTGCGTTGACTGTGCAGCGCATCAGGTAGACCGGCAGGCGGTCTTCATCCTGGATGCGCGGCAGGGCTTTCCATGTCTGCTCTGTTGCGGTGGAAACCGCATCTTCCGCATCGGCCGGGGATCGCAGTATGCTCAGGGCAACGCGGTACAGCCGGTGCCGGTTCAGGCGGACCGCGGCCACAAACGCGTTCTCAAGCTCCCGTTCCATTTCATCACTTCTCCTTGTTTCGTATCCGGATACATAAATAAAGATGCGCCGGCGATGCGTTTTTGCTTCATTTCCGCGAAAAAAATTTTTTTTCGCGTACCGGGCATTATACCATGCGGCTTCCGGATGTAAAGGAAAACCGGTTCCGGATCCGGCGGCTTGACCGGGGGATGGGTTCCGGTGGTACAATACAATCCATCCCGGGAAACCCGGACTGAGAAACAGAAATACGGAGATGGCAGATATGAATATCCAGTACAGGAAAATGACGGAGAACGACCTGGAGACCTTCATCACGATGCGGATTACCCAGCTGCGGGAGGAGGGCGCCACGGAGGATGTGGACCTGGTGCCGCCGCTGATGGACTATTACCACCGGCACCTGGCGGACGGGACGTTTGTCTCCTGGCTGGCGGTGGACGGAGACAGGATCATCGGCACCAGCGGCATGTCCTTTGTGGAGAAACCGCCGTATTTCAGCTGTCCTTCCGGAAGGATCGGCCTGCTGTCCAGCATGTATACGGATCCCGGATACCGCCGGATGGGCATCGCGAAGGAACTGCTCCGCCGGGTGGTGGAGGAGGCGCGCGCGTACGGCTGCGGAAACGTGCAGATCACGGCATCCGATATGGGTGTGCTGCTGTACACGGACTTCGGTTTTAAGAAGAACGGGAACTTCATGCAGTACAAACTGTAAGGAAATTTTTCATCCGGGCCGGAAAAGGGTTGACACGGCCTGTCCTTTTGATGTATAGTCACCCCAATATTTTCCGGAAAGGAGCTCGTCCCATGATCTGGTGCGGATACGTCCATGAACTGCCGGCGAACAACGAACACGTTGTCCGTTACTTTGTCGTATCCGTTATTTCCGTCCAGAAGGTCAGGGAAGAGTAGTCCGGTATATCTTTACAGCCTAACCGGCCGCTTATCCCTGACGGATAAGCGGCTTATTTTATATATCCAAAGGAGGGAAATCCAATGAGGTTTGCGGAGAAAACCATCACCCTGAAGGACGGCAGGACCTGTATCCTGAAGCCGCCCGCGCCGGAAATGGCCGAAGAAATGGTCGGGATCCTGAAGCAGGTTGCCGCGGAAACGCCGTTCCTGTCCCGGTATCCGGATGAGGTGGACGCGACGCCGGAGGGCGAGAAGGAGTTCCTGGCCGGATCCCTGGAGAGTACGGATTCCGCGCTGGTGATCGCCACGGTGGACGGAAAAATCGCGGGACATGCCGGCGTCCACGGGAGCCGCGTCCGGCGGAAAACCCGCCACCGCTGCACGATGGGGATTTCCCTGCTGGAGGAATACTGGGGACTGGGAATCGGCACCGCCGTCATCGGATACCTGGGTGAATTGGGAAAACAGCTGGGATATGAGCAGATGGAGCTGATCATGGTGGCGGAAAACGAACGGGCCGGGGCCCTGTACCGCAAATGCGGGTTTGCCGAATGCGGAAGGCAGTACCGCGGCATGAAGTTTGACGACGGAACCTACCATGATGAAATCCTGATGGTGAAAATGCTGTAAAGGAGGGATATGAATGAGAGTCTGCCTGGAAACGGAACGGCTGATCCTGCGCAACCTGGTCCCGGAGGATTATGAGGCGGTTTTCCGCTGGTGCGGCGATCCGGATGTCGCGCGGTATATGGTTTATCCGGTCTATACGAAGGCGGAGGACGTCAGGACCTGGATTGAATCCCTGGATCCGGATGACCCCGATGAATATGATGTGGGAATCGTGCTGAAGGCGACGGGCGAGCTGATCGGCGGCGGCGGAATCTATTACCGGCCGGACCGGGATCTCTGGACGATCGGCTATAACCTCCGGAAGGACCAGTGGGGAAACGGATATGCCGTGGAGCTGATCAAAGCCCTGCTGGAGCATGCGGGAAAGACCCGGGAAATCCGGGGAATCGAGGGTACCTTTGCTACTGAAAATGCCAGGAGCCGGCGGGTGATGGAGAAGCTCGGCATGGAATATGTGGAGGATGTGATCCTGACCAAGCTGGACGGGAGTGAAAGCTATCCCGGAAAACGGTACGGGAGGATGTTCAGATGAATTACCTGGAGGAATACTACAACAATTTCAACGAGGAAGAACGGCTCCTTTCCCGTCACGGGCAGGTGGAATACCGGACCACCATGAAATATATCCATCAATACCTGGCCGGGATGACAGGCCCGGAAATCCTGGAGGTCGGCGCGGGCACCGGAAGGTACAGCGTCACCCTGGCCAGGGAAGGGTACCGGGTGACCGCTGTGGAGCTGATTGCCCGGAACCTGGAAATCCTTCGGTCCAAGCTGGACGGAACCGAACCGATCACCGCCATGCAGGGGAACGCGCTGGATCTTTCCGCCCTCCCGGACCATGCGTATGATATGACGATGCTGCTGGGGCCGATGTATCACCTGTATACCCGGGAGGACAAGCTGCAGGCGATGCGGGAAGCGATCCGGGTCACCAAACCGGACGGATATATCCTGGTGGCTTACTGCATGAATGAGGCAGCGGTGATCGGCTACGGATTCGTCAGGAACCATGCAAAGGAACTCCGGAAAAGCCTGGTCACCCCGGACTGGCACTGCATCAGCGAGCCGAAGGAGCTGTTCGAGCTGGTGCGCACGGAGGATATCGATTCGCTGGACGCCGAATTCCCGGTGGAGCGGCTTGGGCTGGTTGCGACGGATGGGGCATCCCATTATCTCCGGGAGTGTATCGACGCGATGGACGATGAAGTTTTTGACTTGTGGCTGGATTACCATTTTTCCGTTTGCGAACGGCAGGACCTGGTCGGCGCGTCCAATCACACGCTGGATATACTCCGGAAGAAATAAACACGGGAGGAAGAAATCATGATTACCGAATCCTTTGACAACCAGAGTGAAGCGATCATTTCCCCGAAGACCCTGTTCGGGGAGCAGAACCGGATCTGTGACCTGGCCATCGGTACTTTTTCCCGGGAAATCTGGCCGGCGGTGCTGGACAAATACCCGCATGAGCAGATTGCGGAAATCCGCGCGGCAAACGGGATCAAGCCGATCTACCTGCTGACAGTGGACGGAATGAAGGTGGTATTCTACCTGTCTGAGATCGGTTCGGCCATGGCGGCTACCGACGTGATCGAAATCAACTGGAAAACCGGAGCGGAACGCTTCATCCTGTTCGGGTCGGCCGGATCCCTGGACCGGGAGGCCACTGCCGGGAAATATGTGATTCCGACGGAGGCATACCGGGATGAGGGAATGTCTTATCACTATGCTCCGCCGGCAGACTATATCACCGTTCGCAATGCGGATTTCCTGGAAAATGTTTTTGCCCGGCACCATCTTCCGTATGTAAAAGGAAAAGTGTGGACCACGGATGCCCTGTATATGGAAACACGGGAGCTGGTCCGCCGGCGGAAGGCGGAGGGATGTATTGCCGTGGAAATGGAACTGGCCGGCGTCCAGGCAGTCTGCGACTACCATGGGCTGGAGCTGTATGATTTCCTCGTCACCGGGGATGTGGTGGACCAGCCGGAATACACCCCGGACGGCCTGACGGAGGCGAACCATTCACAGGACAAGTTCGATGTGGCGGTTACCATTGCGAAACACATCCGGGGCCTGGCGTGAAAGGGGAAAAGCAGGAGTGGAATGGAAGTATATGAGGATCCAGGGCCGGGAGGACTCCTGGGTGACCAAGTACCCCAAGGGGATTTTCAGCATGTGCTGGCGGATGATCATGGACGGGAAGATGGAACCGGAGGACGAGAAGCTGTTCCGGGAAATCAATGACTGGTTTATCGCGAACCTGCCGCAGCCGGAACCGTGCAGAAACGGGGAGAAGGTCATCACCTTCTTCAAGACCGGAACGGCAGGGGAGATGCTGCGGATGATTGAACCGGCAGTCCGCCTGATGGACAAGTACAATCATCCGTATGATATCGTTTATACCAACTTTATCGGTACGGTCATCTATGAGGATGAATGGCAGGCGGCCGTCCGGGTGGAAAACGGAAAAATGATCTGATCAGATGAATGATGAAAGGGGCGGGAAACATGATCATTCCGGAAATCGCATTTACCCTGAAGGACGGGCGGAAGGCGGTTCTCCGCAGCCCGCGGGATGAGGACATTCCGGGCATGCTGGAGTGCCTGTATGTGACAGCCGGGGAAACTGAGTTTATCCTTCGGTATCCGGAGGAGTGCGGCAAATATACGCCGGAAGGCGAGAAAGCGCTGTTTGACAGTCTCAATGCTTCTCCGAACGATGCAATGCTCCTGTGTCTGGTGGATGGAAAAGTGACCGGGAACTGCCAGATCGCCTGGAAGAATTCCATCAAAACCCGCCACCGGGCCAGCGTGGCGATCGGGCTGATGAAGGAGTACTGGAACCAGGGAATCGGGACCCGGATGTTTGAGGAAATGATCCGGATTG